>Ga0302302_1002162_pt1 | contig 11634 bp, 8 predicted proteins | sample III_Palsa_E1_3_FD_198766 | JGI IMG/M metagenome (GOLD analysis project Ga0302302, IMG submission 198766) | Peat permafrost microbial communities from Stordalen Mire near Abisko, Sweden - III_Palsa_E1_3 | ecosystem: Environmental > Terrestrial > Soil > Palsa > Peat permafrost | place: Sweden...
TCATGCTGAGGTTCGCGCTATCCGGCTGGCTACGAAGAGACTGAAGAGTATTTCGCTGGCCGGTTATACGCTTTACACCACCTGCGAGCCATGCCCCATGTGTATGAGCACTGCGCTCTGGGCCGGGTTGGACCGCGTGGTCTACGGAGCCACCATTGAAGATGCCAATCGCCACTGCCGGCAGATTCATATTCACGCAGGTGAGGTAGCGGAACGCAGCGACATGCGCTGCGAAGTCGAGGGCCCGGTGCTGCGTGAGCAGTGCTATGCTCTCTTCACTCACCCGAATATGCTGCGAGCTTTTAAGACGTGGTCGACACGCAAGGCCGCTAGAACGTAAGTCGAGGTCAGGAATGCATGGTTGAGTCGCTGGCGTTGGGGCTATCGGAGTTGATAAGCGATCCGGCACGGGTCATTACTGCGCCCGCCGTGGTGGACAGGCTTTCGAAGGATTTCTACTGGTACTCGCCCGTGCTGAAGCGACAGCTTGAGTCGAAGGTGGGCGATATCGCGGTGCAGCCGGTAAGTGTCGATGAGGTTTTGGCCGTTGCGCGTTACGCCAGCCAGCACAACATTCCGATTACGGTACGCGGCGCGGGTACGGGCAACTACGGCCAGTGCATTCCACTTCACGGTGGCATCATTCTCGATCTTGGCCTGATGGATAGGCTCGAAGAGATTACTCCGGATGGAGTTGCGGTATGCCAGCCTGGATTGCGGCTCGCTCCTCTGGAGATAGAAGCGCGCAAGCAAGGCTGGGAGCTGCGCATGTATCCCTCTACCATTGCCAAGGCGTCTGTTGGCGGGTTCCTGGCCGGTGGTTCCGGAGGGATCGGTTCGGTTGCTCACGGAGGGTTGCGCGACTTCGACACGGTGCGGGCCTTTGAGTTTGTGACGATGGAAGCAGAGCCACGCGTGGTGCTGCATGAGGGGCCCGCGGTGCATGAGATTTTGCATGCCTGGGGCACGAACGGCATTCTCACGCGCATTTGGTTTGCGCTCACGCCGGCGGTCGAGTGGAGCCAGTTCACGGCGGCATTTGGTACATACGAAGAGGGCTTTTTATTTGCGAAAGCGATCGCTGAGAGCAGTGTGTGGATCAAGCGGCTGGTCACTGTCTTCGAATGGCCGATCCCATCGTTCTTTTCGCCCGCGAAGCAGGTCGTCGCGCAGGACAAGACGCTCGTACTTATCATGATTGCAGCGGAGCAAGTGGAGGCGCTGCGTGCTGCAGCGCAAGAGGCCCATGGGGAAGTCACCTTCACTGGCGCATACACGGGACCGAGGACGCAGCCTTTGCTGAGCGACTACACATGGAATCACACTACGCTGTGGGCGATGAAGGCCGATCCGAGCTGGACGTATATCCAGGCAGGCTTTTCGCCAACCAACTGCATGGAGCAGTTCCGGCTGCTGCGGGAGCGGTATGGCAAGGAGATTCTATTCCACATCGAGTTCATGAAGAATGGAGAAGGTGTGATCGTGCCAGGAGCAATTCCGCTGGTCTATTTCACAGGCGAAGAGCGGCTCAACGAACTCATTGCTTATTGCCGTGAGATCGGGGTATTCATTGCGAATCCGCATGTGAATTATCTTGAGGATGGTGGCCGCTTTCGCGCGGACAACATTCAACTCAAGGCCAAGCAGAAGTACGATCCGCGCGGCCTGCTGAATCCCGGCAAGATGATCAGCTTTCGTCCTGAGGCACAAGCGAAATGAAGACCTGGATACCCGACGAGCGCAATTTTGCCTATCTCACATGGAAGCAGGTTGACGCACTCCCGCGCGAGTCGACACTGCTGATTTTGCCCACCGCGGCTATCGAGCAGCATGGCCATCACCTGCCGCTCGCGACGGATACTTTGTGCAACAATCTGCTTCTTGGCAAGGCGCTAGAGTTAGTACCGGCGGAACTGCCTATCTATGCTTTGCCGCCGGTATGTTATGGGAAGAGCAATGAGCACATCGGCTATCCGGGCACGCTTTCGGTTTCTGCGAGTACGTTTATGGCTGTGATTCGCGACCTGGGAGCAAGCATTGCCGCCGGCGGGTTCAAGAAGCTCGCGCTTTACAACTCGCATGGAGGAAATACTTCGCTTGTCGATGTCATGGCTCGGGATCTTCGAGCTGAGTTCGGGTTGCGGACCTTCTCGCTCTTTGGTTCGCCGGGAGCCAGCTTTGACAGCGTCAGTCCGCAGGAACGCACCTACGGCTTTCATGCTGGAGAGATTGAGACTGCCTACTTGCTTTATGGGACGCCAGAGCTTGTTCACGCCGATGAATACACTTCCAACTACATCGCTCGCGTGGATCATCCTGAACTGCTCAAGCCGGAAGGCTCCAGTGCAAATTTTGCTTGGCTTACGCGGGACATCGCGCCGAGTGGGGTAATGGGCGATCCCGCGGCTGCTACCGCGGAGAATGGCGAGAGGTGGGTGAAGGAAGCTGCGAGCAGGATCGCGGAGATTCTTGTAGCTATGTATCACTTTGCGCCACGACATGATGCTTGACATTGATGCGTGAACAGGAGAACCGGAAGGCCGTGATCGACTGTGGCAACGGAGTTCGATTGGAGCGAGGCGTTCGCTGCACGCTCTCGGACGGCGTCACGCTTGTTTCTGATCACTACTATCCGCCCGTGGAGGACGCAGGTCCAGGACCGTGGCCCACGTTGTTGATGCGACAACCTTACGGACGAGATATTGCTTCGACGGTTGTGTATGCGCATCCGGTGTGGTTTGCGCGAGAGGGCTACCATGTCGTGATTCAGGATGTGCGCGGCCGGGGTGGTTCCGAGGGCGAGTTCTACGCTTTTCGTCACGAGGGCCGTGACGGAGCCGAGACGATTGCATGGTTGCGAAAACATCCGGCCTGTAATGGGCGCATCGGGATGTACGGATTTTCGTATCAAGGGTCAACGCAACTGCTTGCGGCTGCTGAAAACCCTGAGGGTCTTGTCTGCATTGCTCCACACATGACTGCCGCGGATCTGTATCACGGATGGTTTTATCACCAGGGAGCTCTGCGCTTGTCCTCGACGTTAGGGTGGGGGATCCAGATGTTGCGGGAGGACGCCCGGAGGCTCGATCTGCGCGATGCCAGCGACAGGCTCGAAAGCGCGTGGGCCAATGCTCGCACGCAATCCAACTTCGTTCCCTATGCGAAACATCCTGCGATCGCCAATCCGGGGCTGCCAGGTTACGTAAGCGACTGGATCTCGCATCGTGATCCGGATTCCGAAGAGAGCCGGTTTTGGAGCGCTCTGGATATCAGCGATCGATATCAAAATATCCGCGTGCCGGCTCTGCATATCTCCGGCTGGTACGATGCGTATCTCGAAGGAACGATTGCCGGGTTTCTGGCGCTTCGCGATCATGCCGGAACAGAGTTCGCACGAAACCATCAATACCTTCTGGCGGGGCCCTGGGTGCATATTCCGTGGGGTGACCGGATCGGCGATAAATACCTGGGCCCGGCGGCGAATTTCGATACCGATGGGTTGCTGTTGCGCTGGTTCAACCACTGGCTGATGGATTCGGAAGAGTTCGCTGACGAGCCGCGTGTGAGCTACTTCGCGCTTGGCGCGAACCAGTGGTACGCGGCAGACGAATGGCCGGCAGAGACTTCTCTGACGTTGTATCTCCACAGCAATGGCAACGCCAACTCGCGCAAAGGAGATGGCGCTCTGAAGAGTGTTGCTCCTGTTGAAGAGGAGCCCAGGGATATTTTTGTTTACGATCCGGAGGTTCCCGTTTTTGCTCCAGGAGGGCCACAGGCGATGGGTGGACCCTTTGATCAAGTGGCATCCGAGATGGGCAACAATCTTCTCGTTTACACGACGGGACCGGTTGCAAGTACTACGCATATCTTCGGACAACCGCGGGTTACGCTCTATGCGCAGACGTCGGCCGGGCATGCCGATCTTACCTCCAAGCTGGTTCGAGTTACGGCAACTGGCCGCGCCGAATTTCTCTGCATCGGCATTGCCCGCTCTTCGTGGCTATTTCGGGCCGCTGGTTATGCGGCTGACACAATCCAATGCTGGCGGTTTAGGTTGGAGCCGACTTCCGTCGTGCTTTCGCCTGGCGAATCGCTGCGCCTTGAAATTGCGAGTTCTGCCTTTCCTCTTTATGACCGCAATCCTTCGACCGATGTAGCGCCGCAGGATGCAGATCACTGGACCTGGCAGCGATCTACGCAACAGATTGTGCATACGGCGGAATATCCGTCTGCTTTGCATCTTCCCATTGAAGGAGCGAGCGGATGGTGATGGCAATCGGCGGGCCGGTGCCGGCCAGGGCCGCGGTTCCGGAGATCGCAGTGGAGGGAGTGAGCAAGCAGTTTCGCAGCGGAGCGCTCGCATTGCAGAACATATCGATGCATGTCGAGAAGGGTGAGTTCGTTTCGCTGCTCGGACCGTCGGGGTGCGGCAAATCTACCCTGTTGCGCCTGGTCTCCGGGCTCACCCATCCTACAGCAGGGACGGTCGCGGTGAATGGGATGACGCCGGTGAACGCTCGCGAACTGATGAGCTTTATTTTTCAGGATGCAACCCTGCTGCCGTGGCGCACGGTAGAGCAGAACGTAGGCCTGGGCCTCGAGCTTGAGCATGCCGCGCGCCCGTTGCGTAAAGAGAAAGTCGCAAAGATGCTGGAGGTGGTGGGCCTGACGCACGTGGCGCAGCGATATCCGCGCCAACTTTCGGGGGGCATGAAGATGCGCGTATCCATTGCTCGCGCGCTGATCAGCCGGCCGCGTATTCTGCTGCTCGATGAGCCATTCGCGGCTCTCGATGAGATGAGCAGGGACCGGCTTAACGAAGAGCTGCTGCGGCTGTATCTTGAACAGCACTGGACGGTACTCTTCGTGACCCACTCGGTCGCCGAAGCTGTCTTTCTGTCCACGCGCATGGTTATCCTCGCGCCGCATCCAGGGCGCATTGCGCATGTTGTCCCGATCGATCTGCCTTGGCCACGTGCGGCGGAGACTCGACTCACGGCAGCTTACGAAGAGCAGGTTGCCCGGGTCTCGCGCCTGCTGCGCAGCGTGCAGGCTGCACAGGTATCGGACGGAGGCGTGGAATGAAGCGGCATCTATGGCTCCTATTCAACAGCATCGTTGTGCTTGCGTGCCTGTTGGCATGCTGGCAACTGGCGGTGATGTTGTTGCATGTGCCCAAGTACATGCTTCCGGGCCCGCTGGTGGTGGGTGCTGCCGTGGTCAATCGCTTCCCGGCGCTTTTCCAATCCTTGTTGATTACAGCGGAGACCGCTGCGCTCGGCCTGGCTGCAAGTATCGTGATCGGAGTCGCGGTTGCGCTTGTGTTTGCTCAATGGCGCTGGTTACGGCGTCTGGTTTTTCCGTACACAATCCTGCTTCAGACAGTACCTATCATTGCAATTGCGCCACTCATCGTCATGTGGACAGGCAACGGGGTTTTCTCGGTCTCGCTGGTGGCATTCATCATTTGCCTCGCGCCGATCATCGTCAACACCACGCAGGGACTGGTAAGCGTGGAAGAGAACTTAATTCATCTCTTCTTGATGCACAAGGCCACCCCAGCTCAAATTCTATTCAAGCTGCGTTTGCCGCACTCGTTGCCGAACCTATTTGTCGGAATTCGAATCTCCGCGGGAATATCAATCGTGGGCGCGATTTCAGGTGAACTCTTTGCGGGATCGAGCAGGGTAGGTGAGGGAGGGCTGGGCTACTCGATTCTTTACGCGAGCAATCAGCTGGAGACGGATTATCTCTTCGCGCTGGTCCTGGCCGCTACCGTGCTGGGCTTTCTTTTCTTCTTTATTGGTATGTTTCTGGAGTGGTACTTCTTGCATAACTGGCATGAATCCAACCGGTCGGACATTCCTGAATAATGGTCGTTACGCAATCGTTGTTATGGGAGTAAAGCAAGATGCTTCGCATGGAAACCGAAACCGGGTGGTGGCTTATCACACATCCCGATCATGCACGGCTTGCCGGCGCCTTTGCCGCGGCGTGGGGCAACGAACAGTTTCGCAAGCCTGAGCCGCGGGATCGTGTGCTCTACGGCATCTCGACGCATGATGATGGCTGGGCGGACCGTGACAAGCATCCGAGTATTACACGGGAAGGGAAGCCGTCGGCTTTCTCGACGGAGCTGGTTGGGAAATATTCCGCATTTGAGGAGATCGATCTCGCGGACTATCTTGCGGTGCGTGATTGCGCGGTACGGATCATCGCCGAGCAGGATGCGTATGCTGGTTTGCTCATCGCGATGCATACTTACAACCTGCTGACGGCGCATGCGGACCGTTCGACGATTGCTCCCGATCAGCTGCCGCTGCTCGATTCATTTCTTGAGCATCAGCGCGCCTATCAGCAGGAGCTTATCGCGCGGATCGAGGCGGACGATTCACTTGAACCGACAGAGAAAGACGCGGGTTCGATCCTCGAACACTTCCGGCTTTTGCAGGCTTGCGACAATCTTTCTCTTTTGACCTGTGTTGACTTTGCGGCACCGGCGAATTTGTTGCACCCCTTGCCGTTGAATCATGGAGGAACGGCGGAGGTTCAGGTGTTTCCGATTGCATCCCGTCACTTTCGGCTGGAGCCGTGGCCGTTTGAAAAGGCAGAGCTAACTTTTCAGATCCCAGGCAGGCAAGTGAACGGTCATCGTTTCGCTTCGCACGCCGATCTTGAAGCAGCGTTCGCGACGGCGCGTGCAGAATCGCTGGAAGTGAAGCTTTCGAAGTGAATCAATCGCCGACGGGCACAAACTTTCGCGCGCAACACAATGGCGGCTCGATTGAGCCGCCATTGTTCTCGGTTAGAGGCTGGATTTAGAAGTCGAAATGGAGCGACATCTGGATCTGGCGTGGACTGCCGATGGTGTGGGTGACGAGGCCCAGGCCTGACGGGCAGCTATAGAAGTTATTGACTGCGCCGCCGGTGCCACAGCCGGTGGGCAGAACGGGCGTGCCGGCCGTCGGGAAGGGATTGTATCCGGCGTTTTGCGAAACTTCATTACCGGGAACGTCGAAGCTGGTTGTGTTGGTGAGGTTATAGACATCGAAGGTGTACTTGAGGCTGTACCTCTCGCGGAAGTTTGCGACTTTGATCAGAGACGCATCGGCGCGTTTCTGAAAGGCTTGCCGGAAGATGTTGCGCTGGCCGGTCGTAAAGCCGGTTTCATAGGGGTCGGAGGTGGGAATTGCGCCGCCCAGGCCGCCTGGTTGAAGCAGTGGAAGCGTGAAGCAGGAGGCTTTGAGTGCAGGCGTGCCAAAGGCGCCGGAGGTGCCGGTCAGTGCCGACTTGGCTGTGCAGCCGCTGGCGAGAGGGACGATCGGGTTGGTGATGCCATCCGCAGTCGAATAGTAAATGCTGCCGACGGCGCCGGAGAAGTCGATGATGCTGTAGGGCTGGCCGCTCTGCAGGACGGTGAGGCCTACGAGAGACCACCCATCGATGAACTTGCCTTTGAGCGATTGCTTGTTGGCGAAGTCGGGGATCTGAAAGACGTAGTTGAAGTTGATGACATGGGTGCGGTCGAAGTCGGCTGAACCATAGCCGCTGCGCAGGTCGAGTGCATTGTTGCCGTTATAGAAAAGACCCAGACCGCTCTGTTCATCGAGAGCATGCGAGTAAGTGTACGAGGCTCCAACTTGAAGGCCGTGGCTCAGGCGCTTTTCGATGTGAGCCTGCAGGCCGTTGTAGGCATCGACGCCAGCGGCTTTATAGCCGATAGACTCCGCCGCATAGCCGATGTAGGGAACGCGGAGATCGACGTTGCCGCCTTCATAGTTTGCCTGGTATGCGGTGCCATCAGGCAGAGTTGCGCCTACAACGTTGTAGCCGTAGCTGTAGTTTTGTTGATAGGCGCCGCCGGCGAGCGTTGGGGCCGAGGGCGAGGCGATGTTGGGTTGATTGAAGGGCACAGGGATGACTTGATGGCGGCCGACGTTGCCGACGTAGCCGAGTTCGATGGCCAGGTCGTTGCGTGGCTGCCACTGAATGTCGAAGGTGTAGTTGATGGTGTAGGGGAGTGTGTTGGTTCGGTCGTAGACGCCGAGCGAGATAGGCTGGCCGAAGTTTTCGATGCTGCCTGCATTGGGCAGGTAGTTGCTGAGATCCGAGGCTTTGGGGTTGTTGGGCGGAGCCAGCAGCGAGGTGCCATAGGGGTTTTCGAGATTACCTTCCTCGGCTGTTCCGCCGCAGGTCGGGATGTAACCCTCATAGAGATACTGCGTTGCCCCGGGGCAGCTTGAGGCGTTTACGAAGGGCAGTTGCTGGTTGACGCCGAATGGGCCACCGGTCACCGTGCCGATGGCGTAGCCGGGCGAGAAGTAGCTGAAGAGTTCGCCGCGATCGTAGTAGATGCCAGCACCAGTGCGAATCACGACTTTGTCGTGGAGGAATGCGGGTTGCCAAGCCGCGCCTACGCGAGGTGCAATGCCCCATTGACGGCCAGTAAGGGTAGTCGGACTGACACCCCTGGTCCCGTTGGCGTTGTTGCCGGCGATGATCAGGCCGGGATTTTCGATGACGTCGGAGCTGACGTTGTAGTTGTAGAGGCTGGGATCGAAGTTGAAGATGCGGCCGTATTTCTCGGTAAGGCCGCCGTCCCAGTCATAGCGGAGGCCAGCGGTAAGTGAAAGCCTGGGCGTGACCTGGAACTTGTCCTGAATGAAAGTGCCGAGCTGGTTGGAGCGGTAGTAGCGGCTGGCATTGCCTTGCAGGAAAGAGCTTACGTAGAAACCGGTGGACGAGCTGCCTGGAGTGACCAGGCCCTGAATCATCTGGCTGAAGTCGTCCGTAGCGACTGTGCCGGTTCCAGTGCGCTTGTCAATGGTGTTGAGCTGCGTGAAGCTGTAGTTGGCGCCGAAGCTGAGGGTGTGTTTACCGAGTGTCCAGATGGCGTTGCCGGAGGGCGAGATGCGGTTCTGGAAGACGCCGGTGTTGGGAGCCTGGCCTTCGGCGTTGGGGCCGATGTTCAGGATGGCTTGCGACACGCCCGAAGGCTGGTAGTTGCCGAGGACGTTATAGACCGAGACGCCGGGGAAGTAATTTGAACCGAATTCGTTGATGGAGCCAGTGCCGGCATTGCCACCGGGAATGCTGCTGGGTCCAAAGGGCTGTTCATTGTCGGCCCAGTTCTTCTCACGCAGGAAACCGATGGTCTGGGTGGTGCTGAGGTTGGATTTGACCAGGTAGGTATTGGTAATGGAGAAGACTTGTGCGCCGGAGTCGAGATGTTCGGTGAACCCGGGGACGCTGGAGTAGGAATACGGTGAGAGGGTCGGATCATGCTGGTAGTAGTACTTGAACGCAAGCGTGTCCCTGGTGGTGGCGTTGTAGTCGAGATCGGCGACGGCAAGATCGGCGGTGAACCGGCCTGTGCCGGGGATGAAGGCGTTGTCGATGTGCTGTGCTGTGGGGGCTACGCCATTGAGAGCGTCGTTGGGGATGAGCCACTTGCCAGGTTCGCCGGGGAGTGAGGGTGAGTTGAACAGAGCGAGGGCGGTCTGATCGATGTTGGCTGCGGTGAGACTGGTGCCGAATGATCCGTTGGTGACGGTGGCCAGGGCAGAGGCAGACCGGTCATCGGTCAAGCCGACTGGAACGTCGAGGAGAGAATCTCCGATTTCCTGATCCGAGACATGCAGGTGCTGATAGGCGAGAAATCCAAAGAGTTTATTTTTTATGATTGGGCCGCCGGCTGTTCCGCCGAGGATATAGCGATGCAACTGCGGGACCTTGTTGTTGGAAGGAATGTCAGGGTCCTGATTGAAGAAAAAGGGAGCGGCGTTGAGCCAGCTGGTGCCGCGATGGTAGTAAGCCGAGCCATGAATATCGTTGGTGCCCGAGGCTGTGCTGAGATCGATATGCGCACCGGATGTGGAACCCTGCGTGGCGTCATACATCGATGCGTTTACTCGAACCTCCTGCAGGGTTTCAGGGGCGGGCGTTGGAATGGCGTTGCCGATGGAAAGATACACGGAAGCGGCGGAAGGGATAACGCCTCCCGCGCCAGAGCTGCTGGAGACGCCGGTCGAGTTGATGACGCGAGCCGAGCCGACCTGGCTGGTGCTCTTGCCGTTGAAAAGGTTGCTGGCATCGACTCCATTGAGCGAAAAACTGTTGCTGGTATCGCGTTGTCCGTTGGCCCAGATAGGCTGGTTTCCAAGGCCGGAATTGGCGCCGGTTCCGCCGGGAAGTTCAGCACTCACGCCGGCTGAGAGAATCGCCAGGCCGGTGAAGCTTCCGGTGGGCAGGGGCGCCGATTCGATCTGCCCCTTGTCGAGAACGTAACCATTGGTCGTGTCCACGGCATTCATCAGCGGCGAAGCGTCCACCTCGATTGTCTCCGACTTCGAACCGGCCTTGAGACTGGCGTTTACGCTGGCGGTTCGATCAGCCTGCACGGTGATGTGCGGCGTGCTCTGCACCTGGAAGCCTTCGGCGGTGTAGGTGAGGGTGTAGGTGCCGATGGGCAGGTTCACAAACAGATATTCGCCCGATCCGTTTGATTTCACTGTGCGGGTCAAACCGGTCTGTTCGCCGAGGATGGTCACGTCCGCATTTGGAATCACGCTGCCCGAACTGTCGGTGACCTCGCCTGTGACGCCGCCGAGCGTTTGCTGTGCCAGCAAAGGACAAGTACACAGCGCTGCGACTGCCACCAACGCCAGCAGTCGGAATATCGAAAATGAATTGCTACGAATGGAAGATATCAATGCACCGCCTCGCGAAGTAAGGATTTCCCCTAGGTCTCGTCGGGGAATTCAAGACCTTGGGTTGATACACCGATCCACTGTCAGCAGCAGATCAAAAAGAGGAAGAATAAGTGGATACGAATAGTCGTCGCCGGTCGAACCGCTGTTCGAGGTTCATAGGGTTCTGCGGGGTTACTTTTACAATACCCCACTTGTCACGGAAATCAATGGAAAATTTATCCATTACCGTTGCCAACTGTAGGCCGGATATGCCAGCACAAATTGCGCTGAATGACCATCGGAAGCGCTGAAGGTCTGCCATTTCTGGAGCGTCAAGCCGCGGGGAGGAGCGATACGTGGGCCGAGACAATACGCCAACCCTGTGGAAATCTAACCCAAACCTGGCTTTGCCGCCCGCGCACCGTACCTTTCGCCGTATCTCGTTCAAATTCAAGCGTAATGCTGCCGAAATCTCTGCCGAAGCTCACGATATCCAGCCGGATTATTCTGCGCGCAAGGTTGGCGGCGGGGCGATTCTGGCGAAAGGCCTCCAACTCTTCGCGCCCGTAGAGATTTTCGGTCACTCCGAAGCGCATGACTTCAGGCGATGTCCAGAACATCTCGACCAGCGTGTCGACGTCGTTTGAAACCAGCGCTTGCTCATATCGCGGGTAGAGTGCCCGAAGCTCAGCTACCACCTCAGAGAGATTCACATCGTTTGCAGCGATTGTCATCGTTCAAAGCCGTGTCTGAATTGATATGGATCGCAGGTGTTCTTGCGCAACTCGCTGGGATCAATTGTTGAAAAGCCGTGTGTGGAAAATTGGGGCTGAAATTTCTGCGCGCTAGAAGCCCAGGTCACTGAGCCCTGGATGATCGTCGGGGCGGCGTCCGATGGGCCAGCGATATTTGCGCTCCGATTCTTGAATCGGGAGATCGTTGA
>Ga0302302_1002179_pt1 | contig 11567 bp, 7 predicted proteins | sample III_Palsa_E1_3_FD_198766 | JGI IMG/M metagenome (GOLD analysis project Ga0302302, IMG submission 198766) | Peat permafrost microbial communities from Stordalen Mire near Abisko, Sweden - III_Palsa_E1_3 | ecosystem: Environmental > Terrestrial > Soil > Palsa > Peat permafrost | place: Sweden...
AGATCTTACTCTTTGCCCCGATGTTCTGGTCGATGCGGATTGAGTAGGTGGTATTGTTGTTCGGCACGGCCCCGGAGGTTGCATAGTTGTTGTAGTTCGGGAATGGCGCGTTCGGCGTGCCCGTCTGGTTCGGCAGAGGCAATCCAACAAGCAATTTTTGCGCCGCTGCACTTAACTGAGTTGACGGAATGACGTTAGTTGTTGCAAACGGGAATCGGCAGTATTGATTGTTAGCAGGAGGCGTACCCGGGTCAAGCTGGTCCGTAGTGGGATCAAATATCTCGTTGTAATAAATCTGTTGTCCATTGCACGGATTTGTAGCGAACGTGGGATTGGTCACCGGTCCGCCAAGAATATCCCTAAAATCACCCGTGCGTTCGGCTGCTGTCGGCACAGTCGATTGGATCGGATAGCTCTGATGATATTGGAACTTCTCCCACGCAAACAGGAAGAACGTGCGGTTTCTGCCGTTGTATAGCTTTGGTATCCACACTGGGCCGCTAAATACCCCACCGTAGTCGTACTTGCTGTCCTGTCCTTTGCTATAGGCGCAGTCGACCTCCGAAATACCGACGCAGTTGATGGCCTTGAATGCGTCATTGAACCACGAATTAGCGTCAAAGATCCTGTTTTTGACAATTAAGTAGCCATTGCCATGAAAGGAGTTGGTTCCACTCTTGGTAGCGAAGCTTTCGATACCAGAGGTGGTACGTCCGAACTCCGCCTGCGGAGTTGATGTGGTGACCTTGAATTCCTGAAGGGCTTCAATAGAAGGCGAGGTCTCGTCGAACGAAGAGCCGTTCTCACTGCGCTGAATGCTGGCACCGTCAAGCAGCACCTCTGCGCCATAAGCTTGGCCACCACTTAGACGAGAGAAGAAGACGCCATTGCCGCTGTTGGCCTGAGTCGCGCTACCCGGACCAGTAGTACCCGGCACGAGAAAGACGAACGTTTCCGGTGAGCGTAACCCACCCACGCCCTGAAGAAGAGACAGTGGAAGATCTTCAATCTGCTTATTCGAGATGGTGCCGCTGATATCGGAAGACTCTGTCTCAAGCCGTAGGCCGCTGGCGTCGACATTGACCACATCACTCACACCACCCGCGTTCAGCCTCACATTCAAAGCGGACGTGCTGTTGATCTGCACCTGGACACCCGAGCTGGTAGTCGTCGCAAAGCCGGGGGCAGTTACAACAACCGTGTACACACCAATCGGCAGATCGGGAAAACGATAGGAGCCGACGGAGTTGGACTTCGTCTCATTCTTGCCACCGTTTGTCTGGTTGGTCGCATCGACGACTGCGTTAGGAATCACCGCGCCAGTGCTATCAGTGACGCTACCGGCTAATGCGCCACGCGCCGATTGCGCGTTTCCCTGTACCGAAAGAGCCAGTACACCCAACCCAAGAATGACCAGTCGACAGATTCTTCCAAAACTCTTCATGCAGCGCTCCTAAAAAAGTTGCTGACGTGCAATGACTAATCTCTAGCTGGCTTTGCGAAAAAAGCTGCCAGCAACTCCATTGCATTTTGAAGTCGAAGCCTGAATTGAGCTCTACTTCGTCACAAAACCTCTCGGTAAGCGTTTTCTCAAATGCATTAACTTACCGTTGATGAAATCGTCGCGAAGAATAGATTGGGCCTTGTAACGTTGTCAAGAAAAAAATCCTGCGGTACTCAATGGTGTTCTTGACGTCTCCTCGACGGACACTCTTGCAACCCTCAGAAAGCCAAATTTTCTTGAAATTTAGAGGTTGTTGTGAGATCCAGAGAGCGTTAGTTGGTCTCTGGCGAGGAGTGATACCCGCTCAACTCCGCAGACCGGGCAAACTCTGCCTTTGCTTTCTGTTCCAAACCCTCTTGGTGGTAAACCTTTCCGAGCATAAAGTGCAGCGAAGGGTTTTCCGGCTTCAGGGAAATCGCTTCCTCAAACTGCTGCTGTGACTCTTGGAGAAGATTGAGTTGTAGATAGAGGTGGCCAAGTTGCTCTCGAATGCCAGGATCGCGTGGCTCAATGACTACGGCCTTGCTCAACAGGGCCTCGGCCTCCTGCAGCTTTCCCTGATGCACAAGGATGATGCCCAGATTGAGCAGGGGCTGAGCGCTGGGATGCTCCTCCTTTTGCTGCCACTCAATTGCAAGACGATAGGCGGCAACCGCATCATCGGTACGATTCAGCCCTTCGAAGGCCAGGCCCAGATTGTTCTCAGCTTTGACGTTTCGGGGCGCCAGAACAAGCGCCTGCTGAAAGCAGTCGGCGGCCTCCTGGAAGCGCTGAAGCGAGTAGCGGATACGGCCCAATCCGTACCAGGCTTCCGGGTCACGCTCATTGTCGCGTACCGCAATCAGCATCCAGTGTTCGGCGTCGACAAGATCATCCAAAAGAACGTAATCCTTGGCAACATTCTGTAGGTCTGCCGCGGTTGGCGGTTCGATCGCGGCAGCCTGCGTGTACTCCGCCAGGGAATCTTTGGGTTTATTCAGGCGCAGCAAACTGTACGCCAACATGGTGTGCGCCGCGGCGGAGTGCTGCTCTGTTCCTAGAAAGAGACGCAATTCTGCATCGGCCTGATTGAACTTACCGGCGTCAATCAACTTCTGTGCATCCTGCAAGGTGGCGTGGGCCGACGAGGGCCGAGGCATGGGTGCCTGGGGAATTTGTAACAAGACAATAGCCGGATTGCAGAGCGCCACCACCAACGCTGCCGAGCCCCACGCTTTATGAGACAGCCAGCGGTAAATGCGAGCGCCAGACCCGGGATGAGAAGCAGGACACATCTGGGCGTCGATTATAAGGGCCTCAATGCTCGAGCGAAGACTTTGATAGAAATCGTTTACCGAATGAGGTATGGTGGTGCGTACCCATCAGCAGCGTGGGTAAAGTGTCGTGAATGCGTATCTGTGGGTCTGTATGAGATTAATGCCAATTTTCTTCCTCTCACGCCGTCCGTGTCTGATTTCGCTCTGGCCGTCAAGAGCCACGCCCCCACCGATATGTCTTGCGCTGTTGGTGGCCCTCATCTTGCCTTGGCCTACAACCCGATGCAGCGCGCAATCCACTTCATCCGGCGCTCCGGATTCGCAATCGACTACGTCAAACGAGGGCGCCCAGGCGCCTGCAAAAGGAGGGTCGAATACCGGCAGCCCCCACGCAGCAGTGCTCGATGCGGAGCATCGTCCCATTACCGCTGGTGGCTTTACCAAAACGGGACCCCACGTCTTTGAAGATATTGCACGGCAAGCAGGCCTCACGACCTGGAAGCATGTAATGGGGACGCCGGAGAAGCATTTCATCATCGAGACCAATGGCTCGGGAGTCGGCTTGCTGGACTATGACAACGACGGCTGGCTAGATATCTACCTGGTCAACGGCTCTACCTACGATGCTATGTCCGGCAAAGCATCGCCGCCAAAAGCTGCACTATTCCACAACAATCACGACGGCACCTTTACCAACGTGGCTGAGAAAGCCGGCGTCACCAACGACCGTTGGGGTACCGGCGTGGCCATCGCCGACTTCGATAATGACGGCTGGCCGGACATCTACGTTACGAACTTCGGCAAGAACCGCCTCTATCGCAACAACCGCGACGGCACCTTTACAGACCTCGCAGAGAAGGCCGGTGTCACGTTGGGGAACTGGTCTGCCGGAGCAACATGGGGGGACTACGATGGCGACGGCCGCCTCGATCTCTTTGTGCCCGGCTACGTCCATTACGATCTGGCAAATCCACCTGCGTCTGGCTCGAAGACGGTCTCATTCAGCTTCTGCCAATTTCGTGGAGAGAATGTAATGTGCGGTCCGCGAGGGCTCAAGGGTGAACCGGATCACCTCTTCCACAACAATGGCGACGGTACCTTTACGGATGTGAGCGAGAAGGCCGGCGTTTCCGATAAGAATGGCTACTACGGAATGTCCTCAGTCTTCATTGATGTCAATAACGACGGCAAGCCCGATCTGCTGGTCTCCAACGATTCCACGCCAAACTATCTCTACATCAACAAGGGGGATGGAACGTTCGAGGACGACAGCTATGCGTCGGGATACGCGCTCAACGAAAACGGCCGGGAGACGGCTTCGATGGGTATCGCCACTGGTGACTACCAGAACAATGGCCTCATCGACATCTACAACACGACCTTTTCCGATGACTACAACCCTCTCTACCGCAACGATGGAGAGGGTAACTTCACCGACATCAGCTATCAAATGGGTATCGCCGAACCTACCGTCCCGTTCCTCGGTTGGGGTACGGAATTTTTCGACTACGACAACGATGGCTGGAAGGATCTGATCGTTGCCAATGGGCACGTCTATCCGTCGGTCGATCATACTTCCTGGGGAACCACCTGGGCGCAGCGTCCGCTGCTCTTTCACAACGTCGCGGGGAAGAAGTTTGACCTAATGCCCGCGGTAGAAGGAACGGCACTCGCTCAGACCTACGTGGGACGAGGCCTCGCAGTAGGCGACCTCTTCAACGACGGCAAGCTCGATGTAGTCATAAATGTTCTGGATGGCTATCCCGCGCTGCTGCGCAATGTTTCTCCCGATAAAAACCACTGGGTTGAGTTCAAGCTCGTCGGGGGACCCAAAAGTCCCCGTGATGCCGTAGGCGCGACCGTCTATCTCTCGGCAAACAAAGTGCGACAGCGCGACGATGTGATCTCCGGTGGCAGCTACGCCTCGACGAACGACCCGCGACTACACTTCGGTCTCGGCGGCTCCACGGCGATTGATTCGGTCGAAGTGTATTGGCCAAGCGGGGTGAAAGAACGTTTCGCGGTCTCACAGATCGACCGTATCGTAACTCTCGTTGAAGGGGAAGGAGTGAAGTTCTAGATCCCATCTCTATGAAAACTCTGACCTCCACCAAGCGAACTCTTCGCATCATCCTATACGCACTACTTGCCTTCACCTGCGCTTGCGGTGTGATGGGTTGGCGATCCGGGCACGCCTACGCAAGCGCCGATGCCAATACGTCCGCACAGCGTTCGGCATACTCCAGCAACGTGGCAGAACACTATAACTTTCGCTTCGGCACCGACAAACCTTTTCTTCCTTCCAACGCCACTACCGACACCGGCGAATTCATCAATCCGCAGAGCTTCCCCACTGCGCAATATTGCGGCCATTGCCATCAGGCAGCCCACGCTCAGTGGCGTGAATCGGCCCATGCCAACTCCTTCCGCGCTCCCTGGTATATCAAGAACACCAATATGCTCGCAAAGGAAAAGGGCATCGAATACACCCGCCACTGCGAAGGCTGTCATAACCCCATCGCCCTGACTTCTGGTGCGCTTACCAAGGGTTCTCCCATCGATCGCAAGTTCGATGCCGATGGCATCACTTGTTCAGTCTGCCACTCCATTCAGCGCGTCGACACACGGGGCACTGGCAGCTATGTGTTGAGCCAACCAGCAGTTATGGTCGACGAAGCCGGCAAACCCATCTATGATGAGGTCTCCGACAAAGAGATTCTTGCTCATCTTGATCGCCATTCTCAGGCTGTTATGAAGGATTTTTACCGCACCAGCGAGTTCTGTTCGGCTTGCCATAAAGCAGCTTTGCCCAGAACACTGAATGATTACAAGTGGCAGCGCGCGATCTTTCTCTACGATGAGTGGCAGTTATCTTCTTTTGCCAAGCAGTCGCCACTTCCCTTCTATGTCAAGGATCAGGTCTCAACTTGCCAGACCTGTCACATGGCTCGTGAGGCTTTACAGGGAATCGATCCCGGGGCCAAGAATGGCAAGCTCGTTTCGCACCGTTGGCTCGGCGCCAACACGCTGCTGCCGAAGTACTACAACTACCCTGTGCAGATGCAGAAGACGCAGGACTTCCTGCGCAATAATGTCTTCAACCTGGACATCTTCGGTCTCGAGCGCAATGGTGGCAAAATGATCGCTCCCTTGGGCAGCCAGCCATTTGACATTGCTCCCGGCGACACTCTCACCGCCTCCGTAGTCATCCAGAACAAAGGAATCGCCCACAGCCACGTTCCCGAGCAGCGTGACTTCTACGAAAGCTGGGTAGAGTTCAAAGCTACCGATGCCACTGGCCACGTCCTCATGCACTCCGGAGAGCTCCAGCCCAACGGCAATCTCGACCCACGCGCACACAGCTTCACCAATCGGCTAATCAACGTCAAAGGCCAACTGAATGATCTTCACCAGGTCTGGAACAACCGTGTCGTAGCCTACAACAACACCATTGCATCTGGACGCTCGCAGATCGTGCGCTATCAGTTCCAGCTTCCGAAAGACGCCGCTGGGCCAATCACCATCACAGCCACCGTCAACTATCGCCGCTTCAACCAACACTTCATCGACTTCGGAATGGGCAAGCACTACGAGGAGCCGGTCGTTGAGATGGTCTCACGTGTTCGCTCTCTGACCGTAGGCGCCAATCCCGCACTGCCGCCCGATCCGCAAGACAACAAGGATTGGATGCGCTGGAATAACTACGGCATTGCAATGCTTGACGCGCAGCAATACGCCGAAAGCGCACATGCCTTCGAGCGGGTAGCCACCATGCGACCGGACTACGCCGACGCTTACACCAACATCGCCATCGCCAACTTTCAGTGGCAACGATATGACGCCTCACATGACAATCTACAGAAGGCCCTAAAGCTAAGCCCTCATAACGCGCGGGCTTTGTATTATCTTGCACTGGTCGAACGTAACCAAGGCCATGTCGATGCCGCGATTAGCGATCTGCGCGAAGTTACGGCGCAGTTTCCCCGCTCGCGCGATGCTCATCGCGAACTCGGCTTTTCGCTATATCAGGAAAGAAAATATGATGAAGCGCGTGTCGAATACGAGACGCTACAGTCGATCGACCCGGATGACCTCGCGGCACACTACATTCTGTCGATCGTTTATCGAAGGCTGGGGATGAAAGATAAGGCTGCGATCGAAGCTGTAGCATTTGCGGATCAAAAAGACGACCCAACCGCGAGCGCGTACGCTCTGGAGTTCCTACGCAAGCATCCGGAAATTGCGTCAGAAAGTGTACCTTGGCATACCCACACTGATCTTCCCGAGCAGACCACCGCAACGAGCGGAGCGCAGAGTCAATGAAGCTGCAATTCGCTATCTTCACCCTGATGCTGGTCTCTTCCCTCTCATCGCTTGCTGCCGCCGAAAGCAAATCTCAGCGCGGGGCCGCGATCTATGCCAGCAGTGGATGCAGTCACTGCCACACCATTCGGAGCGTAGGGGGCAAAAAGGGCCCTGATCTCTCTGGTGTGGGACGAAAAATTAGGACACCTCAGATGCGCCAGCAGATCGTTCAGGGTGGCGCGCAGATGCCCGCATTTGGAGATGTTTTACAAAAGGCCGAGATTGATGACCTCATCACTTACCTGCACTCCTGCCGCGACAAGGAGAAAAAATAGCGATGCGCCTTTATGCCGCAACTCTCTGCCTGCTCAATACCGCGTTTGTATTGTCGGCAAGCGCACAAACGCCGCCCGTCCTCTCATCGCCCTCTCCAGCAGATACCGCCCCAATGGCAGCAAAGGCTACGCCTGGCAACTTCGTCGACATCACGCAGCGCAGCCACGTTCTCTTCAACGGTCAGGCCTCTCACACAGCCAGCAAATATCTACTTGAAACTATGGGCTCAGGCGTCGCACTTCTGGACTACGACAACGACGGTCGCCTCGACATCTTCCTCGTCAACGGTGCGCCCCTCGCCGACCCAACTCCAAAAGGAACCATCCCTAAGAAGACCGGGCCCAAATACTGGAACCGCCTCTACCATCAAAAATCCGATGGCACCTTTGATGACGTAACCGAAAAAGCCGGCCTGCAGGGCACTGGATATGACATGGGCGTTGCAGTCGGCGACTACGACAACGACGGTTACGAAGACATCTACGTAACTGGCTACGGCGGAAACCACCTTTATCACAACAACGGCAACGGCACCTTCACCGACGCGACTCAGACCTCCAGCACAGGAGGTGGTGGTTGGTCCACCTCCGCGGCCTGGGTCGATCTCGACAATGATGGCCTGCTCGATCTGATAGTCCTGCGCTATGTGAAGTGGGACTTTGACGATGTCTGGTGCGGAGAGCATCGCGAAGGCTACCGCGCCTACTGCCATCCTGACGTCTTCCAGCCCATCGCGCCTTTGGTCTACCACAACGACGGCAACGGCCACTTCACTGAGGTCTCTGCCAAGATCGGCCTTGACAAGCTCGGCAAGGGGCTCGGCGTAGCCATCGGTGACTTCGACCGAGACGGTAAGGTCGATGTCGCCGTCGCCAATGACTCCATGCTCGAGTACCTCTATCGCAACAAGGGTGACGGCACCTTCGAGGAAGTCGGCCTACCTGCCGAGATCGCAGTCGATGGCGACGGGCGCACCTATGCCGGTATGGGCATCGACTTTCAAGACTACGACAACGACGGCCTGCCAGACCTGATAATCACTAACCTCGCAAACCAGAAGTACGCGCTCTATCGCAATAACGGCGACAGTAGCTTCAGTTACGACAGCTATATGAGTGGCATCGGCGGTATGACACTGCTGCACTCCGGCTGGGGCATCCACTTCCTCGACTACGACAACGATGGCAACAAGGATCTGCTCGTCGCCCAAGGCCACGACCTCGACACCATTGAATTAAATTATCCTCAACTCCACTACAAGGAGCCGATGCTGCTCGCCAACAATACCGGCCATGGCTTTGTTGATGTATCTCCCCAATCAGGAGCTATCTTCCACCAAGCTTGGGCAGGCCGGGGATTGGCTGTCGGCGACCTCGATAACGATGGCCTGATCGACGCCGTCGCCACCACCAACGACGGCCCCGCCTACGTCCTGCACAACGAGACGAAGACGGCCAACCACTGGCTTACGCTCCTGCTGGTCGGCCACCGCAGCAATCGCGACGGCATTGGCGCGGAGATCAAGCTGACCAACCCGACGGGCTCGCAATACGTCACTGTCACCACCGCCGGCAGCTATCTCTCCGCCAGTGACAAGCGCGCCCACTTCGGTTTGGGTACAGCCAAGATGGCACAATCCATTCAGATCCATTGGCCGAGCGGGATCGTGCAAACACTCAATAATGTACCGGCAGACCAAGTGCTCAAGGTCGAAGAACCTGTTGGAACGCCAGGGAAATAAAAGAAATCTGGCTCTCCGAGTCAAACCTTGCCTCACTGCGATAGAATTCCCGGGCAGATGAAGAAAACGTTTTCGTGGCGTTCCGAATTTGTTCCCTCCATCACTACCTTAGGAGACTCGAATCCTATGCTGCACAGACTTTTTGTCAAGATGACACCTTTTGCCCTCGAGCCATTGATCGCACGCAATGCTCGCCGGTTGGCAGCATGTTTGCTCTGCGCCTGCCCGATGCTTTACGCGCAGGGACGCAGCGCGCCACCGGCGCAGCTTAATATCGACACGGCTAATATCGTCAGCCCTGTGAGCCCGATGCTTTACGGCATGATGACGGAGGAGATCAACCATGCCTTCGACGGTGGATTGTATGCGGAGTTGATCCAGAACCGGACGTTTCGCGGGTCTTGGGTGGGCATTGATCATTGGGCGCTGGTGCGCCGGGGCAATGCGAGCGCGGCGATGCACGCGGATCATGCGAGCGGGCCAAGTACGGCGTTGCCTTATAGCTTGCGGTTGACCGTGAAGGATGCTTCGCAGGATAACGAGGCTGGTGTAAGTACTTCAGGATATTGGGGGATTCCGCTTCGACCGCATACGACTTATAAGGGGTCGTTTTATGCTAAGGCGGACGATGCTGGTATTGGGCCTGTCAGCGCCAGGTTGATTGACGATAAGACGGGTGAGGTGGTGGCTCAGGCGCGTATCTCGTTGAAAGCAGGAGCCTGGTCGCGGTATGAGTACGTGCTGGCTACGGGGGCTATTGCTGCTTCGGCAACGAATCATCTGCAGTTGTCGGTGGCGCATGCGGGTTCTTTGTGGCTGCAGTTGGTTTCGCTGATGCCGCCTACTTTTCACGGTACTCCTAACGGAAATCGACCGGATTTGATGGAGAAGATGGCTGATTTGCATCCGCACTTCCTGCGGCTGCCGGGGGGGAACTATCTGGAGGGGGATACGCTCAACGATTGGTACAACTGGAAGAAAACAATAGGGCCGCTGGTTGATCGGCCGGGGCATCAGGCGCCGTGGACGTACTACTCCAGTGATGGGCTTGGGTTGCTGGAGTTTCTAGAGTGGTGTGAGGATTTGCATATTGAGCCGGTGCTGGCCGTTTATGCGGGTTATGCCTTGCATGGTCAACACGTTACACCCGGGAAAGATCTTGAGCCTTATGTGCAGTCGGCATTGGATGAGGTGGAGTACGTTACCGGGGATGTTTCGACCAAGTGGGGTGCGGAGCGTGCTAAGGACGGCCATCCGGCGGCGTTTCCGCTGCACTATATTGAGATCGGGAATGAGGATTGGTTCGATAAATCAGGCAGTTACGATGCCCGCTTTGGGCAGTTTGCCAAGGCACTGCGTAAGCAGTATCCGCAGTACAAGCTGATCGCGACGGCTCCGGTGAAGGAGAGGAGCGCTGACGAGCAGCCTGACGTGCAGGATGACCATTACTACAAGCCGCCGGCAGAGATGATGGACTTTGTTCATCATTACGACGATGCTCCGCGCACAGGGCCGAAGATCTTTGTGGGAGAGTGGGCTTCTATGTCTGGATCGCCTACGCCTGACTTTGCTTCGGCGCTGGGGGATGCGGCGTGGATGACGTCGCTGGAGCGCAATAGTGATCTGATTGTGATGGCTGCGTATGCGCCGCTGTTGGTGAATGTGAATCCCGGGGCTATGCAGTGGTCGCCTGATTTGATTGGGTATGACGCGATGACGAGCTATGCATCGCCCAGTTACTATGCGCAATCGCTGTTTGCGGGCCATATTGGCGATGGGACGCCGCGTTCGTCGGTTACTGGGGCTGGGGACCGGTTCTTTTACTCGGCTACTGTGGATTCGCATGAGCACGTGCTGCACTTGAAGCTGGTGAATGCTTCGAGCCTTGATCAGCCGCTGGCTGTGAAGCTGGATGGCAGTGCGCATTTGGCAACGATTGTGTCGTTGCATGCGGGGAGTTATGAGGCGACTAACTCGTTGCAGCAGCCTAACTTGATCGTTCCGAAGACGACGAAGGCGCAGATTCCGGCGGGGAGCTGGCAGCATGTTGTGCCGGCGCTGACTATCCAGGTGATCGATATACCGCTGCGTTAGTGCCCTGACGTCTTATACTTGAAGAAAATCAGGCATGCCTGCAAAGTCTTTGCCGGCATGCCTTTAAGGATCTTCATGGCCGCATTGATGGAAGCGATCAACGTCAAACGCAAGACGTTGTTCGAGTATGAAAACGCACCCTACGTTTGTCTGGATTCAGATATCAGCACCCCTACTGCTCGTGGTGGGCAGACCCTGGTTCGGCTGAAGATGCGCAACCTGCTTACGCAGGCTGTCTTCGACAAGACCTTCAAGGCGAACGACAAGTTCAAGGAGCCGGATCTTGTTCTTGTTCCAGCTACTTATCTTTATAAGGATGGTGATGGCTTCA
>Ga0302302_1002181_pt1 | contig 11558 bp, 4 predicted proteins | sample III_Palsa_E1_3_FD_198766 | JGI IMG/M metagenome (GOLD analysis project Ga0302302, IMG submission 198766) | Peat permafrost microbial communities from Stordalen Mire near Abisko, Sweden - III_Palsa_E1_3 | ecosystem: Environmental > Terrestrial > Soil > Palsa > Peat permafrost | place: Sweden...
TACGTTTTCGATTCCAGTGGCGGGGGAATAGGGAATAGGGAATAGGGAATAGGGAATAGGGAATAGGGAATAGGTCAGCAACACGAATCAGGGGAAAAGGTTGTGGCTGTTGTGTTGCGACGGTTGTAATGTTTCTGACGTATCCTCATTTGTGGAATCGTTCTGCGGCGCGGTTGGGGAACGTTAACATACGGGACTATTTGGCTTTGTAAGAGGAGACGACAGGATATGCAATCGAGGCGGGATTTCATCAGGAATGCGGCTATGTTGACGGGAGCGGCGGGGTTCGCTGCGGGGATGCCTGAGTCTGTTCGGAAGGCGTTTGCTATTGCGCCGGAGCCGGGCACTACATGGCTGGATGCCGAGCATATCGTCATCCTGATGCAGGAGAACCGGTCGTTCGATCATGCGCTTGGAACACTGCAGGGTGTGCGTGGCTTCAATGATCCGCGGGCGATCCGGCAGGCGAATGGCAACTCGATCTTTTTGCAGACGAGTGCGGACGGCGATACGTATGCTCCGTGGCGGCTGGACATAAAGGACACGAAGATTACGTGGATGGGTTCGATTCCGCATAGCCGCGATAGCCAGGTGGATGCGTGGAATATGGGGCACCATAATGCGTGGATCGATGCGAAGAAGTCGCACAATACGGACTATACCGGCGTGCCGATTACGATGGGCCACTACACGCGCGAAGACCTGCCGTTCTACTATGCGCTGGCCGATGCGTTCACGGTGTGTGACCAGAGCTATTGCGGGGTGATGTCGAGCACGACGCCGAACCGCTCGATCTTTTGGACGGGGACGATTCGCGATCAGCAGAACACGCACTCGTCGGTGTACATGCGGAACCAGGAGTTCCCTAGCGGCAAGCTGAAGTGGAAGACTTATCCGGAGCGGTTGAATGAGGCGGATATCGATTGGAAGATCTACCAGAACGAGCTTGGGCTTGCGGATATGGAGCCGGAGGCACATGAGTGGCTGGGCAACCTGGGGAATATGACGGAGTCGTTCGCGGCGTACAACGTGCATATGTCGGATGCGAGTATGCAGAAGATCCAGAGTCGCATTGATGCGACGAAGAGCGAGATTACGGAGCTACAGAAGACGGCTGCGGCAGCTTCGATGAATGACGATAAGAAGGCGGAGATCGAAGAGAAGCAGGCGCATGTGACGGCGCTGGAGACGCAGTTGAAGAAGGGTAGTGGTGGCCTGGCGAACCTGCCGCCGAAGCAGCAGGAACTGCATCGGCGGGCGTATGTGACCAATGCGGGAGATCCGGATTTTCATACGCTGGAGACGATCTCTTTTGAAGAGGGCGGCAACACCGTGAAGATGAAGGTGCCCAAGGGCGACGTCTTCCACCAGTTCCGCAGTGATGTGGACAACGGGAAGCTGCCAACGATCTCGTGGCTTTCGCCTCCGGGTAAGTTCAGCGATCATCCGTCGCATCCGTGGTACGGGGCCTGGTATGTGTCGGAGGTGGTGGACATACTGACGAAGAATCCTGAGGTGTGGAAGAAGACGATCTTCATTCTTACTTATGACGAGAATGATGGCTACTTCGATCATGCGCCTTCGTTTGTGGCGGCTGATCCGCAGAACAAGGCAACGGGTGGGGCTTCGGGGGGTATCGATACCGGGCTGGAGTATAGCTATGCGCCGGATGAGATTGCGCAGGCCGTGCCGAAGACGGAGGCGCGTAGTGGGCCGATTGGGCTGGGCTTTCGGATCCCGACGATTGTTGCGTCTCCGTGGAGTCGCGGTGGTTGGGTGAACTCGCAGGTGTTTGATCACTCTTCTACATTGCAGTTGCTGGAAGAGTATGTGCAGGGGAAGTTCGGGAAGACAGTGCAGGAGAGCAACATCAGCGAGTTCCGGCGGGCTATCTGCGGGAACCTTACTTCGGTGTTTCGGCCGGCGGATAATACGCAATCGACGCTGCCGTTTCTGGATCGCGACAAGCATGTTGAGAGCATTCAGCGGGCGCAGAACAAGGTGATTCCGTCGAACTATAAGAAGCTTACGGCGGAACAGATTGAGACTTATAACAAGAGCCCGCGGAGCGTTGCGAATGCGTCGCGGCAGGAGCCGGGGACACGGCCGGCGTGTGCGCTGCCCTATGAGATGTACTGCGAGGGCGATGTCAATATCGAGAGCAAGACGTTTGTGCTGGCGATGAAGGCGGGCGATAACGTTCATGGGACGAGGAGTGCGGGCGCGCCGTTCAATGTGTATCTGCGGAATACGGCGCACACCAGCGGGGCAAGTCCGCGAGGAGCGAACAACCAGAAGATGTTTGTGGCGACGTATGCGGTGAAGGCTGGAGATACGATGCGGGAAGGCTATCCGCTACAGCTCTTCGCGGATGGGAAGTACGACATCGATGTGCATGGGCCGAATGGCTTCTATCGGGCGTTCCGTGGAGACTCTGCGTCTTCGCCGGTCGTGGTGCGCTGTGTGTATGACCGCAGGGTGAAGGGATTGACGGGCGATGTTGCGGCTAAGGTGAAGAACGTGTCGGATAAAGTTTTGACTGTTGTGGTTGCTGACAACTCCTATGGCACGGGCAAGCAGGCGAAGGAGTTGGCGGCGGGAGAAGAGGCTTCGATACTGGTTGATTCGTCCAAGGCGCACGGCTGGTATGACTTCACGGTGCAGGTGAAGGGGTTGAGTGCGAGTATGCAGTATGCAGGCCGCGTGGAGACGGGGAAGAGCAGCGTTACCGATCCGGTGATGGGCGGGTCTGTGGCGTAGCTAGTTCGATTGTGTTGCATGGAAAAGCCCTCCGGGTTGGAGGGCTTTTCTGTTTAAGGAGTAGCTCGTCGAGCCTATGAGGCTTTGGCATTTCGTTTAGGGCTTACGGCTTTCGATTTGTTGACGAACTTTGCCGCAGCCTTTCGTTCCATTTCGAAGAGGTCGGCATCGGCGTCTATAACCAGTTGACAAAATCTTTCGGCTAACGGCGATAGGCTTCGATGCGCGAGTCTGATGATTCCAAAATTTATTCTCATCCAAGGCTCGACGAAGGGAAGTACGACTAATGTGCCAAGCTCAACTTCCGGTAACACCACGTTCAACGGCAGCAATCCGACCGTGTCCGACTCCAGACAGATCGTCTTCGTCATGAAAAGCGATTCGCAGCCAACCGAGGGGATCGACTTCAACATGTGCGAATCACCGTCCAGTTGTTTTGGCCTTGCAACTCGAAATCGCTTGATGAGGCCGGGAGGAATTCCAGAGGTGGTGCTCAGCGGATAGCGCAGCATGTCACTCAGTGTGATCTTTTTGAGTGAATTCAGAGGATGACCACTGCGGGCCACAAAATATATGATGTGCGGTTTCAGCTTGATGCTATGAAACTGGCGATCCATTCCACGCGGATCTAAATAAACTATGCCGAGGTCATGTTTTCGCTTCAGCAAGTTCGGGAGGATCTCTCGGGAGTGATCGTAGGCGACGCTGACCCGCGCGGCAGGATGAGCACGGATCAATCTGCCTACTGCACGGTCGACAAACATCGGACCGGGGTAGATGCCCGCAGCGATGTCGAGTTCCCCTTTTTGCAGACCGCGTAGCAGCTCCATCTCATGCACGAGGTCGTTGGTTCTAGAGATTACTTCAGCGGCCTGTTCAAGCAAGAGCACCCCCGCTGCGCAGCAAGCGTTGGCAGCGGCCGCGGGAACAGTGCCCCAGGCGAATCAGTCGCGGCATGTAATCATCCCGAATTTCGCGCCTGTTGCGCATGTGACGAAGCGTCTCTCCGCTCCTGGCACGAAATATGTGAGGACGGACGGTAAGGGTAAACCCGCGTCAATGACGGTTTTGAAGCAGAGGAATCCAACCGCGCCTCTCTCTGCCTTCGATCGGACGATAAAGCCTCTTATTGAAGCGAGGGAAAAGGCCGCTGCGGCAATCGCGAAGACTACTCCGGCAGGAAACTCACCGCAGCCGGAGGCGGCCAAGATTTCGCCAACTCAGAATTTTGGCGGCTTTCTTGCGGCGCCTTCTTATCAAGCTATTCCTTATCCAGTAGTCAATGACAACTCCACGTTTATGACGTTGACGGCTGACTTCAACAAGGATGGTTCCGCAGATATCGCAACACTCGACTATCTTGGCGACATCAACGTGTTGCTGAACGATGGGAAGGGCCATTTTGCGGCACCGATCACAAGCACCGGAGCTACCGCGGTCGTCAATCCCGTTCACTTCATTGGGGCGATCGCGGTGGATCTTGATGGTGACGGGTACCCCGACATCATAGCGAAGCAATGGCGGCTCCAGCAGCTATTTGTGTTCCACAATAACCACGATGGAACCTTTGCGAAGCCGACAGTGATCCCGGCACTTGCGAGCTCGCAGGAAGATGTAGGGTCTTTCTTCGCGGCAGATGTGAACGGTGATGGCATTCCCGACCTCGTGTCGCTATCCAGTGTGTACGACGACAACGCCAATGTGAGCACCATCACGATCCAGACTTTTCCCGGCCTTGGCGATGGCACCTTCAGCACGACAAAGGTTGTTACCAGTGTGCTGACTTACGCCAACTACAACCTAGGACTGCCTAATAACAGCGCCATGTTGCAGATGCTGGGTGGCAAATTGAACCTCGTTTTTGAGGGACAAGCCTACGACGATGCGAATACAGGTTTTCTGATTGGCGCCAGTGTGATCGCTCTGCTCAGCAATGGGGATGGAAGCTTTGTTACGACACCGTCCACCGAGGTGGACATTACGTCCTCGTATGGAGAAATTACCGACAATAGCAACGGTCTGAGCCTCACGGATTTGAATGGCGATGGCATCCCCGACATTACGATGAACTTCGATGATGACTATATCTACACCGCTCTAGGCCATGCAGATGGCACATTTGGCGCGGTCCAGGTTGCCGATACAACATTCGCAATCAATCCGTCCGGCTGGGCTGTCACCGATCTGAATGGCGATGGCTATCCAGACTTCATTGATTATGACGGTTACTTTACCGTGGCGCTTCTTGGTAATGGCGATGGAACATTCGCCGATCCCAAGATTGTTTACAGCACGGGAGAGAGCACGACGAATGCCGCGCAGAACACCCCTGGTTCAAATCTGGTTGTTGCTGATTTTGATAAAGATGGCCGTTCAGATTTTGCCATAGTGGATGCGGGATCGGTCTCTTATGATCGCGCCTCGATCTTTTTCGGACATGGTGATGGTTCCTTCGCCGGAATTCCGGCAGTGGCTCCTGTCAACGACGCAAACACCTTTCCTGAAGGTCTGGATGCCTATGCGGCCCTGGATCTGAATGGAGATGGCAAGAAAGATGTCTTGTTGCAAAGCTACATGGGAAGTGGTCCTTATCCTTTCATCGCTGCTCTGAGCGATGGCAAGGGTGGCTTTACTTACAAGCAGGCGCTTGCCGGAGAGGCGGGAGGCTTTGAGGTCGAGGAGGTTGCTACCGCTACCGGTGACTTCAATGGTGACGGCCTGCAGGATGTGGTGTTCTCCGCTGAGTCTGCAAGCGGTGGATATGTCTTGGCGATGTCGCTCTCGAATGGAGACGGCACTCTTAAAACCCCTGTTGCTCTCAACACGGGAACGACGGCGTTTGCTTTTCCGTTCAGCGGAATCTCTATCGGTGATGTGAATGGCGATGGGAAGCAGGACATTATTGCCTGCTATCAAAGCATTAGTGCTGCCGTACCGTCTGGCTATGTTGTTGCTCTCGGAAATGGAGATGGAACCTTCCAGACCGCGACATTTACACCTTTTGGTGCAGAAGTCTATACCTCTTTGCTCGCTGACTTCAACGGCGATGGAAAGCTGGACCTGGTTCTTGCTGATGGCGGGACAAACTCGGCCTCTCCAAATGTTTCCATTATTTATGGTGATGGAAGCGGCGTCTTCAATCCTGCGAATGCGCAGACGATTGAGATCGGTGATGTGATCATCTCGGTTCTTCCGGGTGATTTGAACCAGGATGGAAAGCTGGATCTCGTTCTGCTCTATGAAGGTTTGAGAACGTCCTCGGGTCTGCAGTCGTCCGGCGAAGGAGCCCTGGTTTACCTCAACAACGGAACCGGCGGCTTTACCGCGGGAAGCGTCTATGAGGCAGGCAGGAATCCTGCGGCAGGCGTGCTGGCCGACTTCAATGGAGACGGTGTTCCGGATCTGTTCTACAGCGAATATCCGGCGACTGATGCGACTCCGACCTACTATGGCTCACAGCTTCTGTTGGGCAAGGGAGATGGTACGTTCGGCTCGCCGATCGAGACACAGATTCCGCCCGCGTCGAGCATTCTTCTGCCTGGAGATTATCTTCAGGATGGTGCGCTCGATCTGGTGGCTGAATCGGAGTACGGTGCGGTTGCACTGCTGCTCAATCAAGGCGGCACGGCGATCTCACTCACGCCGTCTTCACCGAGTGTAACGTTTGGAAGCAACGAGACGATCGATGCATCGGTTCTGGCGTCGATGAAGTTTCGGCCAGTACCGGGCGGGACGATAACGTTTTCGGAGAACGGTACCGTTGTTGGCCTGACTGACATTGGTGCAGGCGGCGGTACTTTGACGACGTCCGCTTTGCCTGCCGGATCGCATACACTCAGCGCTTCTTACAGTGGCGATGCGAACTTCAATCCAAACGTCAATGCGGGAACTGTTTCGTACACCGTAGCGGCTGCTCCGGCTGTTGCACCAAGCTTTGCGCTGACAACGTCTGCCACCGCTCTTTCCATGGCGCTTGGTCAATCGGGTGCGGCGACGCTGACGGTCACGGCCAATAGCACCTACGCAGGTGATATCAACTTCGCGCTTTCGGGGCCGGAAAATGGATTGAATGTGCAGCTTACGCCCACCAAGGTAACGCTGGCAGCGGGACAGAGTGCAACGACGTATGTCACCGTCAATGCGCTGAACTCCAGTTCGACTAAAGACGCTCCCATCTTCTGGAAGCGTTCTACGGGCGGATTTACGTTGGCTTGCCTCTTCGTTCTTGTTCTTCCGATTCGCAGGAGAAAACTTGGAAAGCTTCTTCTGATGATCGCGGTATGCGGTGTATCCCTCATTGGTGCAGTCGGTCTTTCGGGGTGCGCGCACGGCAGCACGGGATCGACGAAGGGTACTTCGACCCTGGTCATCACGGCAACACCAAGCGTTCAGGGTGTTGCCGCACAGGCCGTCAATCTGACCGTTACCGTCAACTAGCTCACTCGAGCAGGCCTCGTCGGGGGGCCTGCATTTTTTGAAGAGAAAAGAATCATTTCCGTCATAACGGAAGAATTTGGAGACACATGAAGCACCTCAATCGCGCTTTCAGCTCTCTTTCGGTCACTGTGGCCCTTGGCGTGGCTCTGTCATCGTTGACGCCATCGTTTGCTCAGTCCGTTAGCCAGGGTACGAATCAAGTAGCTCCGCAGACCCGTATTACGCAGGTGACCAATGAGCAGAACCTTGTTCGCCTCACCGGCAATACTTCGCGGCTCACAAAAATCGGCGCTGATCTCGGTGTCGCGGCAGATAGCTTTCCGCTTAACCATCTGCAACTTGTGCTGAAGCGTAGCGATACGCAAGAAACAGCGCTCAAGCAACTGATGCATGACCAGGAGCAGGTGGGTTCGCCTAGCTATCACAAGTGGCTAACGCCGCAGAGCTATGGAGAGACGTACGGTGTGTCCGACCAGGATTTGAAGACGGTCACCACATGGCTTTCCGGACACGGCTTTAGCGTCGAAGGTGTTTCAAACAGCCGCATGGTGATCACTCTATCCGGAACGCAGGAGCAGCTTCGCTCTGCCTTCCACACGGAGATCCACCAGTACACTCTTCACAATCAGACATACTTCGCAAACGCGAGTGACCCAATGCTGCCGGCGGCCCTGGCGCCAGTTGTTGCAGGCTTTTCTGCCTTGAGCAACTATGGCCCCAAGGCGCTGCATACGACGCCGCAGTTGATGAAGCATCAGGCTGATGGCGGTTGGCAGAAGACGGAGATCAAGCCGCAGATTCAGAGCGATATTGTCCAGAAGCCTCGTCCGGACTATACGATCAATACCGGCACGCAAAATGCTTACCTTGTGACGCCTTCGGACTTTGCCACTATTTATAACGTCAATCCGCTCTGGAGCCAGGGCATTGATGGGACGGGTCAGACGATTGCCATCGTAGCAGCCAGCGACGTGAATCCTGCTGACGTGGATTCGTTCCGTTCCGCGTTCGGTCTTCCTGCAAAGAAGCTGAACTACTTTTATGTCGATGTGAATCCCGGCCTGACTGGCGATAGCACTGAATCCGAAGCGGCTCTTGATGTCGAGTGGTCCGGCGCGATGGCTAAGAATGCGACGATTGATGTGGTCGTATCCGCATACGGCCCACTGAATGCGGCGCAGTACGCGATCGATAACAATCTCGCGCCGATTCTCAGCGTGAGCTGGGGTGAGTGTGAACTTGATCTCGGTACGTCTGGGAATCAGTATGTCAATGGACTGTGGCAGCAGGGCGCCGCAGAGGGCATTACCGTTCTGGTCGCTGCGGGGGATTCGGGATCGGCGAGCTGCGATCAAGATCAGGAAGTCTCCTTCCTGGGTGAGCAGGTAAGTGGTTTCGCTTCGACACCGTATAACACTGCGGTGGGTGGAACGGACTTTTCGGGCAACTATCCCAATGCCGCTCCCTATTGGAGCTTGACGAACAATTCGACGACGCTTGAGTCGGCGATCAGCTATATCCCTGAGACACCGTGGAACGAAACCTGCGCCAGCCCACAGGTGCTGCTTGCAGCGCAAGCCAATGGTTTCGCTGCGGACACGACGAATGAAGCGCTCTGCAATGATTTCAGTGCGCCCTTTCTCGATGTTGTAGGCGGTGGTGGCGGAATAAGTCGCTGCACCACTTCGGATGGAGCGACTGTGCCGTCCTGTACGGGCGGCTATCCAACGCCGGACTGGCAGTTGATGATGCCAGGAATGCCACACAATACCACTCGTAACGTGCCTGATATCTCCTTCTTTGCTGGATCGGGTCTTTGGGGTAGTGCGTATGTCTTCTGTCAGTCTGACGTCTCGCCTGACGGCGCCTGCAACTACCTGAATGTATCGGATATTCAAACCCTCACCGCTGGCGGAACTTCTTTTGCCTCGCCTGCATTTGCTGGTGTGGTTGCGCTGATGGCTCAGAAGACGAAGTCTCAAAGTGGCAATATCAACTATCTGCTCTACCAACTGGGCGCCGCTCAATACAACGGGACGGGTGCTACTGTGTTCCACGACATTACGGCCGGTAACAACGCAATGCCTTGCCTGGACGGTAACCCGGCCATTCCTCCGTCAGCGCTTTGCACGGTTACAAACCCGAATGACATAGTCGGCTTACTTCCTGACTTCAACGCGAATGTGGGCTATGACCTGGCGTCGGGTCTGGGCTCGGCGGATGTGACCAGCCTCGCCACCGCCTGGGCAGCCGTTGTCTCAGGCCTTGCTCCCAGCAAGACCGCGATGACGCTGACAAGCGCTGCAACTGCAACATACGGAACAACGTTCACCGCAAAGGTGCAGGTAAGTGCTGCGTCCGGATCTGTGGTGCCGACAGGCGGTGCTGCGATCTTCTATGAGGACACCGCAAACGGTCTGTCTCTTGCAACGGGACAACTCTCCAATGGGGCGGTAACTCTCTCCGGGAACACCATGCCTGCCGGCAAGCATAATCTGGTGGCTAGCTATCCCGGGAATGGCACCTTCTCCGAAAGCAGCTCAGCAAGCGTACCGGTGGTCGTTACACAGGCCGCGACTACGATGACCCTTGTCGCGAGTCACACTATGGTGTCTGCTACACAGAGTGTGGGCTTCCAGATCACGTTGGAGACGACGAGCACTGCGAGTTCGCCTTCCGGCACGCTGACCCTGACCGATACCACTAGCGGAAAGGTACTGGGAACCGCGACCGTTGTGGCACAGACTGACGCGTCTGGAAACTCGATCGGACATGCCGCATTGGATGTAGCCGGAAATCTGCTCACCTCGGGAAGCAATGCCATCACGGCGAGCTATGCAGGGGACACCAACTATACGGGCTCCTCCGCCAACACCACGATCACTTACGCGGCGGCGTTCCAGCTTGCACTTGCGCAGAGTGCCGTTACGGTGCCGGCGGGATCAGCAGGAAGCGGGCCCATTGCCTTGACGGTAACGCCGAGTGCGGGCACAACTCTGAACACCGCAAACATGGTGTTCAGCTGCCCAACGACGCTGCCCGCCGGACTGACCTGCTCGTTCAGCACTCCTATACTCAACAGCACTGGAACGGTTAGTTCAAACCTGACTATCCTTGCCTCCGCTCCGCTGGCTAGCGCTACGGAACCGGCGTTGCCAGGGAAGCTTGCTGGAGGGGTTGTTGCTTTGGCTTGCCTTCTCTTCTTCGGATGGCCGGGTAAGAAGCGCAACATTCGTTTGCTTGTCGTTGTTTGTTCAGTCGGCATGCTCTTCTTTGTGTCGGGATGCGCAGGTAATTCGAACAGCATCCAGGCGAATAATGATGCGACGCTGACCGTTCTCTCAACGTCATCTGCGGCTCCAAGTCTGAATAGCGCTCTGAAGCTGACGACGATAGTTACGCCGGTAAGTGGAAGCGGATCTCCTACCGGGTCTGTGACCTTTCTGAGTGGGTCAAACGTGTTGGGTGTCGGTACGCTCACGGGCGGGACGGCTACTTACACTACGTCCAGTCTGACCGTTGGTACCCACTCCATAACGGCGAGCTATGGGGGTGATTCAACCTTCAATCCTTCGCTCTCAACCTCCAGCTCGGTGGACGTTACGCTTGTTGCTCCGATCACAGTCCAGGTATCCGATAACGCAGGAGATATCGCGACTCAAACGCTCAATGTCACGGTGAAGTAAGACACCGCGATCAACGCATGACCGATAGGAGCAGTCTTCCAGACAGGCTGGATGATTGCTCCTATCGCAAAACAAACTGCGGGACCCTTGCAAAGATTTTTGTAATTCTTCTCCAATCGAGGCCACAAATGAAGAAGCTCTCTCCTGACACTCGGCGTTGTCCTGCTCCTAACGGTAGCTTTGCCGGCGCATGCACAAAGTGGATGCACCGACTCCCCTGAAAACCCTACGCTTGTTCTGGCCCTGGTTGGCTCGGCTGGCGCGCTGTTCGCTTCGGCGCGGTCCAGGATCAAGGCTCGGCGCAGGTCCGCAAATAGGTAATTTGGAAGTAGTAAAGATTATTTTGAGCATAAGAAAACCCCGCCTGACTGGCGGGGTTTTTCTTATTGATTTTATGGAGGCGCGGGTCGGGATCGAACCGACGCATAAAGGTTTTGCAGACCTCTCCCTTACCACTTGGGTACCGCGCCTCAAACTGCACCAATTTCTCAAGGGCGCAGGACAGATGCTGTCTCTAGAGGAAGTGTATCGCAGATTGTGAGGGTGTTTGGAGCGGGAGACCGGGGTCGAACCGGCGACATCTTCCTTGGCAAGGAAGCACTCTACCACTGAGCTACTCCCGCCCTGCCTTATTGAGTATAGCTGAGGAGGTGGCTAGAAGCCAAGTGGCAGTTT
>Ga0302302_1002186_pt1 | contig 11554 bp, 7 predicted proteins | sample III_Palsa_E1_3_FD_198766 | JGI IMG/M metagenome (GOLD analysis project Ga0302302, IMG submission 198766) | Peat permafrost microbial communities from Stordalen Mire near Abisko, Sweden - III_Palsa_E1_3 | ecosystem: Environmental > Terrestrial > Soil > Palsa > Peat permafrost | place: Sweden...
CCTGATGGCCTTGTCGCTGTGCATCGGCCTGCTCATCGACGATGCCATCGTGGTGCGCGAGAACATCGTGCGCCATCTGAACATGGGCAAGAGCCACTTGCAGGCGGCGCGCGAGGGCACGCAGGAGATCGGCCTGGCGGTGATGGCGACGACGTTTGCCATCCTGGCGGTGTTCGTCCCGGTGGCCTTCATGGCCGGCATCATCGGCCGCTATTTCTTCCAGTTCGGCATCACCGTCGCGGTGGCCGTGCTGGTGTCGCTGTTCGTCAGCTTCACGCTCGACCCGATGCTGTCTTCGGTCTGGCGCGATCCGGTCGAGGGGCGTTTCAAGTGGGTGCCCTGGCTCGGGCGCCTGCTGGACCGCATCGAGCACGCCGTGGAAGCGCTGCACCGCGTTTACGGCAAGCTGCTGAGCTGGGCGCTGAACGAGCGGCGGCGGCGTGTCTACCTGCCGATTTTCGGCATCGTCCACGCCGTCCGCACCTGGAATTGGCGCCAGCTCGGCACCGTCAGCAATCGCGGCATCGTGCTGTGGGTTGCGGCCGGGACTTTCTTCGGCAGCTTCTTCCTGGTCGGCATGGTGGGCACCGAGTTCACGCCGTCGACCGATGACAGCTATATCCCGCTGCACCTGAGCACTGCCGTCGGCTCCAGTCTGGAGTACACCGACGCCAAGGCGCGCCAGGTGGAGGACGCGCTCAAGGCGTTTCCGGAAATCAATGCGATCGAAACCACCGTCGGTGTCGAGGGCAGCAAGAACGCCGCGGATGTCAACGTGCGCCTCACCGATCCGGTCAAGACGCACCGGCGCTCGCAGAAGGAGATTGAAAAGGCCATCCGCGCGCGCATCGCGACCATGGCCGGCATCAGCCTGTCGGTGGGTTTCGACAGGCCGATCTGGATCTCCATCCTGGGGCCGGATGAGGCCAAGCTCAACGAAATTTCGCAGAACCTGATGGCGCAGATGGCCAAGGTGCCGGGCATCGCCGACCTGGAGAGCAGCGAGAAGGGCGACAACCCGACCATCTCGGTGCGCATCAACCGCGAGCTGGCCAGCGACCTCGGGCTGAGCAATGCGCTGATCGGCAACGCCCTGCGGCCGCTGATCGCCGGCAGCCAGATCAGCCACTGGCTCGGCGCTGACGGGCAGGACTATGACGTGATCGTGCAGCTGCCCAAGGGCGACCGCCAGATCACTTCCGACCTGGGCGGTCTCTATCTCACCGGCAACCGCCTCAACACGGATGGCACCCAGATGCTGGTGCCGCTGCGCCAGGTGGCGACCTTCGTCGAAACCGCCACGCCGCAGCAGCTCAAGCGTCAGAACCTGCAGCGCCGCGTTTCGCTTTATGCCAACGCCGAAGGGCGTCCGTCCGGCGACGTCGGCAAGGACGTGCAGAAGCTGATGGACAAGATGGAGCTGCCGCCGGGCTACCGCTTCGACGTGGCCGGCCAGCAGCAGGACATGAACGAGTCGTTCCAGGCCGCGCTGGCCGCGCTGGGCCTGGCGGTGATCTTCATCTACCTGATCCTGGCCTCGCAATTCGGCAGCTTCATGCAGCCGGTGGCGATCATGGCCTCGCTGCCGCTGTCCCTGGCCGGCGTGATCATCGCCCTGCTGATCACCCGCACCACGCTGAACCTGTTCTCGGTGATCGGTTTCATCATGCTGATGGGCCTGGTGACCAAGAACGCCATCCTGCTGGTGGATTTCACCAACCAGGGCATACGCGCCGGCAAGTCGCTGCGCGAGGCCCTGCTGGAAGCCGGGCAGGTGCGCCTGCGGCCGATCCTGATGACCACGCTGGCGATGATCTTCGGCATGCTGCCGATGGCCATCGGCGCGGGCAACGGCGGCGAACTGCTGGCGCCGATGGGGCGGGCGGTGATCGGCGGCATTGTCACCTCGACCTTGCTGACCCTGGTGGTGGTGCCGGTGCTGTACACCTTCATCTTCGCCATGGGCGAGAAGGCCAAGGCCTGGTTTGGCTCGCCGGTCGGCGTGGTGCACGGGCACGACCGCGATACGGTCGCCGCGAAGTAGCAGGCCGGAGGCTGTCGTCACCGAGACCGCCCCTGGAGTCGCTGACTACATTAAGAACATGTCGTAATGCCATGTTCTTAATAAATAAATGCGTAAAATTAGCAATAAAAAAGGGGCCATCGGCCCCTTTTTCAATACGGCGGGAAACTGATCAGGCGAGCGCCTTGATGTGCGAAGCCAGGCGGCTCTTGTGACGGGCGGCCTTGTTCTTGTGGATCATGCCGCGGTTGGCATAACGGTCCAGCACCGGCACCATTTCCTTGTAGGCGGATTCAGCGGCGGACTTGTCCTTGGACTCGACGGCCTTCACCACCTTCTTGATCGTGCTGCGCAGCATGGAGCGCTGGCTGGCATTGCTCTCGCGGTGCTTATCGGATTGACGAGCGCGCTTGCGCGCCTGAAGGGTATTGGCCAAAGGAAAACTCCGGAAAAATTCAGTTAACAGGGTGGATCAAAGTCGCGTAGTATCTGCGTAATATCGTTTTCTGTCAATCGCCGCGCCGCCCCTCCGGCACTCTAAACGCGAACAAAATCAAGGCGAATGTCCAAGGCCCTGTTCAAGTCCACCAGCGTCGTCAGCGCGCTGACTCTGCTGTCCCGCATTCTTGGCCTGGTCCGTGACGTGACCCTTGCCGCCGCTTTCGGCGGCGCGCGCCTGGATGCCTTCTTCTTTGCCCAGATGATTCCCAACCTGGGCCGGCGCATGTTCGCCGAAGGGGCATTTTCGCAGGCCTTTGTCCCGGTATTCACCGAAACCAAGACCAATCATCCGCACGAGGAAGTACGCGATCTGACGGCAGTGGTGATGGGGACGCTGGGCGGGGTGTTGTCGATCATTACGGTGATCGGCTGCGTGGCGGCGCCGCTGCTGGTGTGGGTGCTGGCGCCGGGCTTCAAGCACGATACGGCGCAGGCCGCGCTCGGCGCCGATCTGCTGCGCTGGACTTTTCCCTATCTGATGTTCATCTCGCTGACCTCGATGGTCGGCAGTGTGCTGAACATCTACGGCCAGTTCGCGGTGCCGGCTTTCACCCCGGTGATCCTCAACCTGTGCATCATCGGCTCGGCCTTCATCGTTCCGGATTCGGACCCGCGCGCGGTTTACATGCTGGCCTATGCGGTGTTCGCCGCCGGCATTTTGCAGTTCCTGTTCCAGTTGCCGTGGCTGGCGCGGCTGCGCCTGACCAGCTGGCCGCGCTGGGGCTGGCGCGACCCGCGGGTGCGGCGCATCGTGTCCCTGATGGGGCCGGTGATGATCGGTTCCTCGGTGGCGCAGGTCAGCCTGCTGCTCAATACCAGCCTCGCCACCCTGGTCGGCAACGGCGCGGTGAGCTGGCTCAATTTCGGCAGCCGGCTGATGGAGTTTCCCAACGGCATCTTCAGCATCGCCGTGGGCACGGTGATCCTGCCTTCGCTGTCGGCGCGCCATACCCAGCGTTCGCCGGAGCAGTTTTCGGAAATCCTCGACTGGGGCCTGCGCATCATGCTGCTGCTGGGCGTGCCGTCGGCGGTCGGGCTGGTGCTGCTGGGCGGGCCGCTGGTGGCCACGATCTTCGGCCACGGCCGTTTCAGCCCGGAAGACGTGTACATGACCACTTATGTGGTCTGGGCCTACGGCCTGGGTTTCATGGGGTTTGCGCTGGTCAAGGTGCTGCTGCCCGGTTTCTATGCCCGGCAGGAAACCCGGCTGCCGGTGCGCTACGCCATGATCGGCCTGTTCATCGGCATGGCCGCCAGCCTGCTGTTGTTCGCGCTGGCGCGCTGGCTGCATTTCGGCGCGGCGCACGTGGTGCTGGCCTTCTCCACTTCGCTGACGGCCTGGATCAACTCGATGCTGCTGCTGCGGCGCCTGCGCCAGGACGGCGTCTACCGGCCGGCTCCCGGCTGGGGGCGATTCTCCCTGCGTCTGCTGCTGGCCAGCCTGGTGATGGCGGCGGTGCTGCTCTATATGGCCGGCGGCCTGGAAAGCTGGCTGGCCGCGGATAAATGGGCGCGGGCGCTGCGCCTCACGGAAATCGTGCTGGCGGCGGCGGCGGCTTATTTTGCCGTTCTTGGCCTGTGCGGCCTGCGGCCGCGGCATTTCCGCTCGGCGCGGGGCTAGAACGCTCGTAAAGCTTTATAATTTCTTTCTTTTTCAAACTCCGTCCCGCCCCAAATGGAGCTGATCCGCGGCCTGCACAATCTGGCGCCCCGCCACCGTGGCTGCGTGGTTTCGATCGGCAATTTCGACGGCCTGCACCTGGGCCATCAGGCCTTGATCGAGCGTTTGCTGGCCTTATCTCGTCAACACGGCGTGCCCTCGACGGTGATGGTGTTCGAGCCGACGCCGCGCGAGTTTTTCGCGCCCGATTCGGCACCGCCGCGTATCAGCGGCTTCCGCGGCAAAATGCGACTGCTGCAGCGTGCCGGTGTGGATCGCGTGCTGCTGCTGCGTTTCGACCAGCGCCTCGCCAATCTGGACGCGGTCGATTTCGTACAGCGGATCGTGGTGGATGGACTCGGCGCGCGCGCGGTGGTGGTGGGCGACGACTTCCGCTTCGGCCACAAGCGCGGCGGCGACGTGGCGCTGTTGCAGCGGATGGGGGCGCAAGCCGGGTTCAGTGTGGACGGGCCCGGCTGCGTCATGCTGGACGGGCTGCGCTGCAGTTCCACGGCGGTGCGCGAGGCTTTGGCGTTGCCCGATCTGGCGCGCGCGGATCAGTTGCTGGGCCGGCGCTACCGGGTGTTCGGGCGGGTACGCCGCGGCCTGCAGCTGGGCCGCAAGCTGGGCATGCCAACCGCCAACCTGATGATGCGGCACAACCCGGCCCTGACCCACGGCGTCTATGCGGTGAAGGCCTACTGGCCGGAGCGGCCGCAGGGGGCGCCGGGCGTGGCCAGCCTGGGGGTGCGGCCGACCCTGGGCATCACCGCCTGCCTGCTGGAGACGCATATATTCGGCGGGCCGCTGGAGTTGTACGGGGTGGAGATGGAAATCGAGCTGTGGCGCTATCTGCGGCCGCAACTGCGCTTCGATTCCCTTGATGCACTGGCTGCGCAAATGCAGGCCGACGGCGAGGAAGCGCGGAATTTCATGGCTGTTCATAACGGATTTTGATGTGAACGACGAAGTAAACAAGAAGGATCAGGCGGTCGACTACAAGAAGACCCTCAATCTGCCGCAGACGGCGTTTCCGATGCAGGCCAACCTGGCGCAGCGCGAACCGCAGATGCTGGCGCGCTGGGAGTCCGAGAAACTGTACGAGCAGGTGCAGGCGGCCAGCCGCGGGCGCAAGCCTTACTGGTTCGTCGACGGCCCGCCGTATGCCAACGGCGACATCCATCTCGGCCATGCCGTCAACAAGACCCTGAAGGACATGGTGGTCAAGGCGGCGCGCCTGGATGGGCACGACGCGGCCTTTGTACCGGGCTGGGACTGCCACGGCCTGCCGATCGAGCTGCAGGTGGAAAAGAAGTACGGCAAGGTGGGGCAGAAGCTCGATGCCGCCGCGTTCCGCGCCAAGTGCCGCGAGTATGCGCTGGAGCAGATCGACCGCCAGCGCAAGGACTTCAAGCGCCTGGGCGTGCTGGCCGACTGGGAAAACCCCTACCTGACCATGCGCCCGTCCTACGAGGCGGAGCAGCTGCGGGTGCTGGCGCGCATCGTGGAGAACGGGCACGTGGTGCGCGGCTTCAAGCCGGTGCACTGGTGCCTGGATTGCGGCTCCTCCCTGGCCGAGGCCGAGGTCGAGTATCAGGACAAGCAGTCGCTGGCCATCGACGTGCGCTTCCTCGCGGCGGATGCGGCGGAGCTGTCGCGGCGCTTCGGGCTGGGCGACGCGATTCCCGCGGGCCTGGTGATCTGGACCACTACGCCGTGGACGCTGCCGGCGAACCAGGCGATCAGCGCGCATCCCGAGCTGGACTATGTGCTGGCGGAGATGGGTGAGTTCGGCCGCCTGGTGCTGGCCGAAGGCCTGCTGGAAACGGTGGCGCAGCGCTATGGCGTGATCCCGAAGATTCTCGGCCGGGTCAAGGGCGCGGCGCTGGAAGGCCTCAAGGCGCAGCATCCGTTCGCCGACCGCCAGGTGCCGGTGATCCTGGGCGATCACGTCACGCTCGATGCCGGCACCGGCCTGGTGCATACCGCGCCCGCGCATGGCGTGGAAGATTATGTGGTGGGCAAGAAATATGGCCTGCCGGTGGACAACCCCGTCGGCTCAGACGGGAAGTTCATCGACGGCACGCCGCTGGTGGCGGGACTGCATGTGCGCAAGGCGGAGGAGCCGATCATTGAGGCCCTGCGCGGCAGCGGGTCGCTGGTGCATCTGGCGAAAATTACCCACAGCTATCCGCACTGCTGGCGCCACAAGACGCCGCTGATCTTCCGCGCCACGCCGCAATGGTTCATCTCGATGGATGAGAAGGGGCTGCGCGCGCGCACCGTGGAAGAGATCGGCCGCACCCGCTGGATCCCCGCCTGGGGCGAGGAGCGCATCCGCGAGATGGTGGCCGGGCGTCCCGACTGGTGCATCTCGCGCCAGCGTTTCTGGGGCGTGCCGCTGGCGGTGTTCGTGCACCGGCAGAAGCAGACGCTGCATCCGCAGACGCCGCAGCTGCTCAAGCGCGTGGCGGAGCGGGTCGAGCAGGAGGGCCTGGAAGCCTGGTTCGGTTCCAGCGTCACCGACTGGCTCGGCGCCGAAGCGGCCGAGTACGACAAGTGCCCGGATACGCTGGACGTGTGGTTCGACTCCGGTTCCGCGCACCAGTGCGCTTTCGTTTCGACCAATCCGCAGGCGCTGGATGCGAATGGCCTGGCGCCGCAGGCGGATATGTACCTGGAAGGCTCTGACCAGCATCGCGGCTGGTTCCAGTCGAGCCTGCTGACCTCGGTGGCGATGCGCGGGCGGGCGCCGTACAAGGCGGTGCTGACGCACGGCTTCACCGTGGACGAGCAGGGCCGCAAGATGTCGAAGTCGCTGGGCAACGGCATCGAGCCGCAGCAGATTTCCAAGACGCTGGGCGCGGATGTGCTGCGCCTGTGGGTCGCCGCCAGCGATTACAGCGGCGAGATCACGCTGTCCGACAACCTGCTCAAGCGCATCGCCGACGCCTACCGGCGCATCCGCAATACGGCGCGCTTTCTGCTCAGCAATCTCGACGGCTTCGATCCGGCGCAGGACGCGGTGCCGGTGGAGCAGATGGTGGCCATCGATCGCTGGGCGGTGGACAGCGCGCGCAAGCTGCAGGACGAGATTGCCCTGGCATACCGCGATGCGCAGTTCCATCAGGTCTACCAGAAACTGCACAACTATTGCGTGGTCGATCTGGGCGGCCTGTATCTGGACGTGCTCAAGGACCGGCTCTACACCTTGCCGGCGCAGAGTCCGGCGCGGCGTTCGGCGCAGACCGCGATGCTGCATATCGCCGAAGCCCTGGTGCGCTGGATCACGCCGATCCTGTCGTTCACTGCGGACGAGATCTGGCGCCTGCTGCCGGGCGAGCGCGCCTCCGGCGCGGCGTCGGTGTTCGCGCAGACCTGGTATCGCCTGCCCGAGCCGGGCCATGCGCCGGCCATCGCCGATGCACACTGGCCGCAGCTGCTGGCGGCGCGCGAGTCGGTGAAGAAGGTGCTGGAAGAACTGCGCGTGCGTGAGCTGATCGGCGCCGGGCTGGACGCGGAATTGACGCTGTATGCCGACGGTCTGGTTTATGAGGCGCTGGCGGCGGTCGGGCCGGAGTTGCGTTTCTGGTTCATCACCTCGGAGGCGCGGGTGGCGCCGCTGGCGCAGAAGCCGGCCGATGCCATCGAGGCGAAGCTGGATGCGGCGCTGGTTCCGGCCGGCGGCACGGTCTGGATCGCGGCGCAGGCCACGACCGCGGCCAAGTGCAACCGCTGCTGGCAGCGTCGTCCGGATGTGGGCCAGCACGCGGAACACCCTTTGCTGTGCGGGCGCTGTGTCGGGAACATCTCCGGCGCCGGCGAACAGCGTCTGTTCATCTAGGATCCGAGCGAATGCGTTCCAACAATATTCACTGGTTGTGGTTGTCGGCCGCCGTCATCTCGGCCGATCAGTTCAGCAAGCTGCTGGTGGTGCGCAAGTTGGGCTATCTGCAGGAGGTGCCGCTGCTGCCGCATCTCAACTTCAAGCACATGCAGAACACCGGCGCGGCCTTTTCGATGTTCAACACGGCGCCGTCGGCGGTATTCATCGTGCTCTGTGCCGTGGTCAGCGTGGCCATCCTGATGTGGCTGCGGCGGCACCCGCACGACCAGAAGCTGGTGGCTGCCGCTTTCACCCTGATCCTGGGTGGGGCCCTGGGCAATGCCACCGATCGCGCCATGCGCGGCTCGGTGGTCGACTTCATCGATTTCTACGTCGGCAACTGGCACTTCGCCGCCTTCAACCTGGCCGACAGCGCCATCACCCTGGGCGCGGGCCTGCTGATCCTGGACATGTTGCTGGAATATCGGCGCGGCCGCGGAGCGGCACAAGCCGGCTCCGGTTCGGACCCCGGCACCGGCACCGGCACTACTGGTTAAGGGATCAGGGCGCTACGCTTATTTGGCCCAGCAGACGTTTTCGCCCTGCAGGCCGGTGGCGCCAATTTGACCGGTCGAGGCCAGGCTGAGGACGCCGCAGCGGGTGTCCTTGATCTGTCCGTTAACCGGCTCGGCGGTGAGCAGGTAGTAGGCGCCCGGATCGCCTTCGCCGCTGGTCGGTGATGCCGCTGTGGTGGGTGTGCCCAGGGCAATGCTGATCCGGTAGATGGTGTCCTTGCTGGCGCTGTCGGAAATCAGGCCGTCCTTGTCCAGGTAGATGGCGGAAATGGCGGAATCCACGGGATATCCGAGTTGCCGCAGCGTGGCATAAGCCTTGTGCGCGGCAAACCACTGCGTTTCCTGGCCTCCGATCTGCTTGAGCTTGGTCTGCGCTATGGCCAGCCGGCTTTGCCGGGCGTAATTCAGAAAAGCCGGCAGGCCGAAGGCCGCCAGCAGACCCAGGATCACCAGAATGATCAGCAGCTCGGTCAGCGTGAACCCGCGCGATCGATGCCGTGGCCTGCCATGAAAGAAGATCATTGAATTGAGTCCCTGAATATCCTGCTTTTGTACAGCATAGGCCATACCAGCCGCGTCCCGAAAGCCGCCGATGGCAGGGACCTCAAGCTGCGGGAACGGTCTCCGGGGACGGCCTAGCGCCGCCCCCAGCATTTTTCCACGCTCGAATTGCCGGTGATCGCCCGCTGCCCCGACGAACTCAGGCATAAATTGGCGCACTGCGTCTCGATGCGCTGGGTCTGCACCGGCTGTGCCACCAGGATGAATCCGGTTTGCGCATCATCGGCAACCAGGCCGCAGCTTGGTGCGGTCGGGATGGACGGATACGACAGGCTGACCCGGTAAATGGAACTGATACTGGCGCTGCCGTCTACGGTGCCATCGGAGGAGACATACACCGCGGCCGCCGGATAACCGAGATCCTCCAGGGACAGGAGTCTCTTCGCCGGATGGGCCTCCTGCCAATCCTGGTGGCGTTGGCCGGCCTCGATCAGCACGGCCCGGGCCAGCTTGCTGTGCTCGTGGAAGGTGTAATCGCGGTAGCTCGGCAGGAGCACCGCCGTGAGTACGGCGGCTACCAGGAACAAGGCGAGCAGGGTCAGGGGTGCGGACTCGCCGGCGGAGCGATACCGGGGCTGTCCGCGGGACCGTCTATTGAACAAATGGGGCTGAGCCATGCTGCGGATCGTTGGGTCCCGATAGTGGTCGCTTGCCAGCCTTCGCAAATGGGCTGCTGTACAGCTTCACAGCCTACAGCAGCCGGGTCGGTGATTGATAGCCGCCTGCGCTTCGACAGTCGCCCAATTATAGGTGGCGGCAGCCGGCCGGGTCATTCAAGCCGGGCGCATCAGCACCTGCGTTGCGCCGGACCTGGAGATGGAATTTCCATTTCCATCTCTATGGCGATTTTGCCTGCTTTGCGGCTTTCGATACCCGGCGCAGCGGTATGTCCACCGCGTCGCTGACGAACCAGGGCGTGCCGTCGGGATTCATGTACATCTTCTGCATCTCCTCGACGTTGAACGGCCGCGAGCCGATGCGCCCGAAGATCGCCACCTGGCCACCGCTCTCGTCCACGGCGCGGTCGCGCTCAAGGCCGCGCGACAGCGACAGGGCGGGACTGGATGTGCGGTAGTGGGCGATCAGCGCCGGCTTGGGATCGGGCGAGAAGCCGTAGAACTTGGGCTGGGTGTCGGGCGCGGTGAGCTGGATCACCTGCAGGCCATTCCTGCCGTCGGCGACATAGGCGAACAATGAGGCATTGGTCGAACCGACCACCACGTCGCGGGCATCGTCGAGCTTGCCGCCGGCGTCGAACAGCTGGTACAGCTTCGGGTTCTCCGGATTTTCCACATCGACGATGGCCAGGCCCTGCTTGCCGGCGGCGACATAGGCGAAAGTGCGGGCGACGTAGATACGGTGGGCGTCGCTCAACGGCACCACGGCGCCGTCGATCAGCTTCGGCGCCCGCGGATGAGTGATGTCCACCACCTGCAGGCCCTGGCCGGTGACGGCGAACAGGTAGCGGAACTGCACCGTGGTGCTGCGCAGGTCCTGCATGGGCAGGGTCGCCGCCACCTCCGGCTTGAGCGGGTCGGCCAGGTTCAGCACCACCAGGCCGGCATCGGCGGCGATGTAGACCCAGTCGCCGGCGATGGTGACGTGGCGCGCGCCCTTGAGCAGGCCGCCGGGGTTGTAGGTGAGGGCGCGCTCGAGGAAGTTATTGCGCGGCTCGCCGTCCTGCAGGGTGTCGACGTTGCTCAGGATCAGGCCTTCGACGCGGTCGGTGATGAGGGCGTAGTGGTAGATCGGGTGGAACGCCTGCTCCTGGTTGTCCTGGCGCATCTTCTCGGTATTACGCCCCAGGTTGATCGGCTGGTTGGTGGGCAGGGCGACACAGCTCGCGTCCTTCGAGGCAATATGCGTGTCGTGGCCCAGCGGCGAGAACGGCGCGGTGATGATCTTCTCCGAGATGCCCTTGTTGCCGATGCTGGCCACGTCGTAGGCCTGCATGCCGTGGCTACCTTGTGCCACATAGAGGTATTCCCCGCGCAGTTGCAGGCAGCCCACCGCATCGCCGGTGCCGTGGGTGTAGGCATGCTGCAGCTCCTGGCCGTTCTTCTGGTGCTCGGCGTACCAGTCGGGATAGGCGTAGCGGTGCAGATAGCTGCCGATCACCGCCTGCGGCTCGTCCCATTCGGTCACCTGCACCGCGGCGATGGCGCCGTCGAGCCCGGTGTAGGCGTGGTAGCCGACGAAGTTGACGAAGCCGGTGCCGAGGCCGAGCAGCGAGGTGATCCAGGCGTTGTTGTCCCTGGCCTGGGACAGGTGGCAGTCCGAACAGGTCTTGGTTTCGACGGTGCGCTCGGTATGCGGGTAATGCGGGGCGAAGGCCTGGCTGGAAAAGCCGCTGGCCGAAACCGGCGCCTGCTGCACATAGATGTGCTCGCGGTTGGAGGTGGTGGAAG
>Ga0302302_1002188_pt1 | contig 11552 bp, 10 predicted proteins | sample III_Palsa_E1_3_FD_198766 | JGI IMG/M metagenome (GOLD analysis project Ga0302302, IMG submission 198766) | Peat permafrost microbial communities from Stordalen Mire near Abisko, Sweden - III_Palsa_E1_3 | ecosystem: Environmental > Terrestrial > Soil > Palsa > Peat permafrost | place: Sweden...
ACCATGGCTACGCTGTCACGTCCCACAGCTCACAAGGACTCACCGCGGACCGCGTGATCGCCAATATCGACACCGAGTCCAGCCGCTCCCTTATCAATGACCGGCTGGCCTACGTAGCCATCTCCCGCGCCGCCTACGATGCCCGCATTTACACCAACGACGCAGCCACCCTGGGCGAGCGGCTGGCAAGCGATGTTTCCAAAAGCGCGGCCCTCGACCTTGGCGAGGTCCGGCAAGCGGTGGACAACTTCCGGCGCGATGACCCGCAATCGGCCACCATGCTCCTGCGCGACACCAATCGCATCCAGGTTTACAGCGACCCGGAACACCGTCTGGCTGCCGTGGCCCAAGACTACGTTTCCAAGGAAGACCGCGTCGTCATCTTCGCTCCCGATAAGACGGAGCGCGAAGAGCTGACCCGGCTCATCCGTGCGGATCTTCACGGGCAGGGGCGGTTGGGCGAATCCTTCAGCGCCAACGTCCTCACGGACAAACTCCTGTCAGACAAAGATGCCAAGATCGCCACGAACTATGAGGTCGGCGATGTAATCCGCTACGGCAATAAGGGCAACGATGAGTTGGGCATCGCCCCAAACACCTATGGAACAGTGACCGGCGTAGATGCCGAAAAGAACCTCATCGCCGTCACTGGAACAGATGACAGCCCGCGCGTCTACAATCCTGCAACCGAGTGGCAGATGCGCCTCAAATCGACCGTCTACAGCCCCGAGGAGCGCGAACTGGCCGTGGGCGAGCGCATCCGGCTCACCCGCTCCGAGTGGGATCAAGGTATCCGCGTCGGCAATCTCGCTACCATCGAGCAAATCCACGAAGACGGCGGCCTCTCAGTCAAAATCGATTCGGGAGCCAGCCTGCAGCTCACCCCTGAACAGTCGCAGCACGTAGAGTATGGCTATGCCATTGAATCGACGAAACGCCTGGCTGTAGATCGCGTCATCCTGAGCGGCGAGGCCGAAGAGATTACCGCACAACGCGAAGCCCTCGCCCAACTTCCGGCCAAGCTCCATGAGCTGACCGTGTACACGTCGGACGGATACCAGCCCGCCGCGGCTGAGCTTTCCGTGCTGAAAGAGCTTGCCATTTCTGCCGTCGCACAAAACTCCATCCCGGAGATCGAGGCTCCTTCCATCGAGTTCGAGGGCTATGCCATCGAGATGTAGGCGTTCCGGCCAGCAAATTTTCCCGTTTCCAGCTTCACGAGCTCCCCCCGGAGATCGGCGTTGTGGGAAATGTGCGAAGGCGCTGCTCCAGCCAGCGTCTTCCGAGCAGCGTTGAATGTGACGGTTGAGTTTTCCATGCTTTCCACAGACCCGCCATTTCCACGGTGCTCTTGAAATGCACGTTTACAACACATGGGTAATAGTCCAGCATCGGTGAGCGCGTTGGCGATTTTGTACCCGTGGAGAATCGTTACTGGCGAGAAGCGTATTTATCGATACCAATGGTCGCGAATGCAATGCCCGAGCGTTCCTATTAGCAAGCTAAATTGCCAAGACGGCCCTGCATTCGCCGCAGTAATGGTGCTATGGTCAGCCCTTGAACCAAAATTGAAAAGACAACGGTGATGTAGGTTGCGGCGAGCAGTAGATTGCGCTCGCCCGAAGACTCTTGCGGAAGCGAGAGTGCAAGTGCCACTGCCAGGGCGCCCCGTAGCCCTCCCCACGTTAGGACCGTCACGTTACCGGTGACTCTTTGTCGGCAGACTGCGAGTGTCCGCACGACCGCTGTCACGCTGGCGAACCGCGCAAGGAGAACAATGGGAATGGCGATCAAACCCGCCAACAACAATGAATAGCTGAGTGGAAGAACAAGTAGCTGCAGCCCAAGCAAGAGAAAGAGAACGACATTCATAATGTCGTCGACCAACTCCCAGAACTTCTCCAGGTGATCCCGCGTTGTCGGCGACATTGCGAAGCGACGTGCAGTGCCGCTAACCATGAGGCCAGCGGCGACAGCCTCAAGGGGCGCGGATAGATGAAGTTTGTCGGCCACCACATACCCTCCCATAGCCAGAGCAAGAGTGAGCATGACCTCAACACGATAGCTATCCACCATGCGGATAAGCCGGTAGGTCAAATAACCAAGTGCCATACCCAATGCGATTCCACCTCCCGCTTCTAGTAGGAGCAAGCCCCCAAAGGTGGCTGGTGAGGGCAGCCCCCGGTGTGCCGACCCTGAAGTAGAGGCGCCCAGAAGCGCGACAAAGATCACCGCACCCACCCCATCGTTGAACAACGATTCACCGGCGAGTTGAATCTTCAGTTCGGGTGGTGCTCCGACCCATTGCAGCATATCCATGACCGCAATTGGGTCGGTTGGAGAGATTAGCGCTCCGAAGAGGAGTGCCTCTGTCAGCTTGATGGGAATTCCGACCAAATGGAGAGCAACTCTGAAGAGCACTCCGACGATGACGGTCGAAAGAGCGGTGGCGAAGACGGAGAGGCTAAGGACAGAAACGCGCTCGCGTCCAAGCTGTTTGAGGTCCAGCTGTAAAGCGCCAGCGAATAGCAGGAATGCCAGCATCCCATGCAGCACCGCTTGATTGAAGTCGATTCCCGAAACTAGAACATGAGCGCCGTTCTGCAGGGCGGGAATGGTGTGTCCACCCACGATAAGCGCGCAGGCTGCAGCCAGAGACAGCAGCATCGTTCCTATGCTGGTTGGCAGGCGAAGTACCCGGTAACTGAGAAAGCTGAAAAGGGCCCCGATTGTGACCAAGGCGCTCAGCAGCGCGAACGATGGCATCATGTCGGCTACACAAAGGATAGTTGATCCACACTTCAAGCTCAGCCCTGCTCGCGCGAAATCGCAAAATGCCCCTGGTGTGGATGTAATTAAGGTGAGGATGTCTTATTCGTGAGGCGCAAGCGAATGTCCACCCTTCGCCGGGGTCGAATTATCATGAGAGACGATATGCATCTGAGGGTCCGCGAGCGACAAAAGGTTTGGGTATCGCATTATCCGAGACGCGCGACCAAAACGGGCGATTTTTCGACGCTCTACTGAGGGTTAGCGATCTTATCGTCGACGCGAGTGATCCAGACGACTTAGGGTATGGGGCTTTCGGGAGCGGAGTACGAGGAAGAGCGCCAGCGCAGGGAGGAGGAACGCAACAGCAGTTCGAGCGGGAGCAAGCTGAGATCGAGGCCGAGCACAATCGTCGAGCCGAAATCATCAAAGAAGCCAAGCCACGTTCGAGCGCATCCTTGAGAACGCTCCGGCCGCCCTGAGTGCAGCCCAGCTCCGCGTCTTGCTCCGCGCCCTTGTCAACCTTGACCCCTACACCTTCGCCGCCGACTTTGCCGAGGACATCGCAGGGGACAACGAGAACGAACAGCGCAGCGCCGAAGAGGTCTTGCCTTCAACCATTGACGCGACCGCAGACGACAAGCTAACCCGCTTCGCCCTGCGTCTCGCACTTGCGGAAAGGCTGGCATTCCGAGCGAAGGCGAGTTCGACTTCCTCACCGAAGCCGAAGCCGCATTTGTTCCACCACAGCCAAAATAAAGCCGCAACAAGGAAGGCCAAGCAGCCGACGCCCATCGAGTCGTCTGCGACTGTCACTCCGAAGTCTAAGGTGCAGAATTCAACTTCGGCAAGAAGATTGCCGCGTGACTAGAGTAGGGAGTCAACGTCGACTCCCGCCTCACCTTCTCCCAGTGATAATCGCGGCGCGGGAGAAACCTCTTCGGTTTCTCCCCATCCCGTTTCCCGCTTTTCTGGACGCCACCTGAGCGCTTCTGGAGCTGTTCCGAGGCTGCTACAAAACTTGCCGACCGCATAAAGGGCCGGGCGGTTCAATTCATATAGGTGGACATAAGATGATTACGCCGTGAAACTCCCGTGCGAGATGCGATTAGCCGCAACAATTTCACGGCCTGAAGCTTATGAATCTGCTGGCGTTGTCTGCTTAAGCCTCGTCCCGTTTCAACAGATAGTCCAAGCCGCAGACGCGAAACCAGCGATATCCATACGCTTCCATCAGGATCGCATGCCTGCCCTTTTTATTCGGTTCGCTGTGATCGCCCGAGAGGAGATTTACCAGCACGCAGCTCTCGCCATTATGTTCCAAGGTCATTCCTATCTCCCTCGGTGCGCCCTCCAGGTTGTGCACGCAGAGGACCGCGTTGTTACGCCACTCGTATGCCATAGCGAGTACCGCCTCTGTTCCTGTGCTCACGAATCGAAAGTCGCCCCATCCGATCTCCGGCACCTCCTTGCGCATCCGGATCACGCGCTCCATCCAGTTCAGCAGGGAGTTAGGGTCGCGCCGTTGATCAGCCGCGTTCACGTGATCAAAGCCGTACGGTCCGTGGTCGATCACGGGAAGAATAGGGTGTTCGCTCTTGGTGAACCCTGCGTTCGGTTCCGTAGACCACTGCATCGGCGTACGTGCGCAGTTTCTCTCTGGGAGTCGCAGGTCGTCTCCCATGCCGATCTCGTCGCCGTAGCGAATGACGGGCGTACCCGGAAGTGTCAACATGAGGCTGTATGCCAATTCCAAGCGTCGCCTGTCGCCGCCTAGCATCGGAGCTAATCTTCGCCGGATTCCCCGGCCGTAGAGCTGCATCTCCGGTTCCGGGCCAAACGCGTCGAAGACTGTTTGCCTCTGTTGCTCTTCGAGCCGTCCAAGGTCTAGCTCATCGTGGTTGCGAAGAAACTGTCCCCATTGCGCGGTGGCCGGCCTAGGCTTGGTCTCTTTTATGGCTTTCACTAGCGGTCTCGCGTCGGCACTCGCCAAGGCATAAAAGAGATGCTGATTGACGTCGAAGTTAAACATCATCTGAAGTCGCTCGCCAGCATTACCAAAATACTTCATGTCGGTTCCGGGCAGCACGTTCGCCTCGGCCAAGATGATGGCCTCTCCCTCCCGCCAGGTGAGGAACTGGCTAAATTCACGGAGCATGTCGTACTGCTCCACGGGCTTGTCACCTGCGTCGGCACCCTTGGTCGCGATGACGAACGGCACGGCATCCATGCGAAAGCCGGATACTCCGAGCTGCAGCCAGAAGCCCATGATCTTCAGGATCTCCGCCTGTACCTCAGGATTTGCAGTATTGAGATCGGGCTGAAAGTCGTAAAAGCGGTGAAAGTAGTACTCGCCTGCCTCTGCATCTTTGTTCCACGTCGAACGCTGTACTCCAGGGAATACAATTCCCTTCTCCGCATCTTTGGGCTTCTTCTTCGACCAGACATACCAGTCGCGGTATTTCGACTTTCGATTCTGGCGAGCCGCCTGGAACCATGGATGCTGATCTGAGGTGTGGTTCACCACAAGGTCGATGAGAACTCGCATGCCGCGTTGCTCGCATCCGTGAGTGAATTCGACGAAGTCGCCCAGCGTTCCGTAGCGGGGATCGACGCCATAGTAATCGGCAACATCGTACCCGTCATCGCGTCCAGGTGAAGGCTGAAAGGGCATCAGCCATAGAGCTGTTACGCCTAACCCTTGCAGGTAATCAAGCCGCCGCATCAGGCCTTGAAAGTCTCCGATGCCATCACTGTTCGTGTCTAGGAAGGTCGACACGGAGACACAGTAGATCACTGCATTCTTGTACCAAAGGTCATTGATCATGCGTGCCCCTTATCTAATAAGATGCAGGATGAACGGCGACCTATACCTCATGCCCATGGAGTGTCGCGATGACAGAACTCAATTCAGATAGCCATTTGTTGGCGGGAGAAGTACGCTATCGTGTGAACCACCAGCCTTGCTTCGGATGAGCGTAAAAACGTCCAGGACCGTAGCGATGTTACGGATGTTTCCTGCTACGCCCATAAGCTCGTCAATATCGGCATATGTGTCCGTAAGGGTCTCAAGGCGCTCGCTCACGTGCCTTAGTTGGTCAGCCTCCAACAAAATATCTCTAAAGGGTCCCAGGTAGTTCGAACCTGTCGCGCGCATGCCCGAAGCTGCAGTGTCCAACTCAACTTTGACCTCAAGCCGAAGGGACGCATCTTCAATCAAACGCACCGTTGCTGCCTCGCCAAGGAGAGTAATGAACAGTCTGAGCATTTGCGCGATCAGAGTGATTCCGACCTCGCCATCCTCTACTATGCTCAGGGAGTCTTCGACTTCGTCAACACGACGCAACCTTCCATTTGCCGCAACGCCCACGGCACTGAGGGCTGGAAATTGAGACTTAGCTACAGATAAGGCACGGGAGACGAGAGCCTGAAATGCGTCAGCTCCTACAGGGGCGCAGAATTGCCGGCGAAGCTTTTCATAGACGCGGAGAGTCGCGCCCTCGGCTTGTGTCGAAGGTGAGTCAGCGTCAATTTCGGAAGCAATGAGCTTGCGAGCCCAATCGTGAATCATCGGTGGAGGAAGCATCAGTTTTCCCTTATGTGCAAGGTCTCACGTTGAATGAGAGGTCTTATCGTTACGTATTTTCTCCCGGTCCCCTTGCGATTAGAATTCCTGCACTCGTCAACGGACTTGGTTGGGCGTCCCATTCCTCAGATTAATGGAAGTCTTTCCTGAGAGACGAGCACTATTGACCGGCAAGAATTCCTGTCAATGGACATCCCGCCACGGGTCATTTTAGGCGAGAGCTGCAATTGCTCGTTTCAGCGGCCGCCTCTGAGGAGTGAATTCGGGGCTGCCGGAAAGTGGTGTTCCCCTTTGCTCAATCACTGGATTACTGACAGCGTAAACTCTGACAACGGGACGGTGAGACGAATGTCCGCGAAGAGATGACGCGCAGCGCAGACATCCCGACAACACGCGAGCTTGCCCAGAGACTTCTGGCCTACGAGGCGGATGAAACTGGCGCGGCAACGGCGAATGCGCCAGCAGTATGTCGCGTGTGTGACAAGCTCCGTCGCCCACTAACCACACTGGCTGGGGCAGCGGGGTTCCGTTCACTCTTGGCGCGTGCATTGACCCTAGCACAGCGGGAGTCTCCAGCCCTCCGCGCATGGGAAGTCAAGGCGGACGGTTCACTGGAGGTTTTGAACGGCGAAGCTGTGCCGTCGGGCGCTGTTCTCATTGCCCATTTAATCGGGCTGATGATCACATTCATCGGAGAGGCTCTCACGCTCCGGCTCCTGCATGATGTGTGGCCAGATCTGCCCGACGCCAACGTGACGTTCGAAAGGAATGAACAAAAATGAAAGAACAAAACAAAGTCAAGATCAACCAGTTGCTGACGGGGGTACCCGGACTTGACGAGATACTCGGCGGCGGGCTGCCCGAATTCTCGTTCAATATCATCGCCGGAGCGCCCGGATGCGGCAAGACAACCTTGGCCCATCAGTTCATCTTTGCCAACGCCACGCCGGAGCGGCCTGCGCTTTACTTCACTGTGCTGGGCGAACCGGCACTGAAGATGCTGCGCTACCAACAGCAATTCACCTTTTTCGATGCAGCTAAGCTGAACAACGCCGTGCGCTTCGTCAACCTGAGCCAAGACCTCGTCGAGCGCGGGCTAGAGGGAGTGCTGGAGGAGATTTCCAAACAGGTGGAAGCTGCCAACCCGAGCATTGTAGTGGTGGACTCCTTCCGTACGGTGCTGCGCAGCGAGATGCACGAAGGGAAGAATATGGCTGTACAAACGTTCGTGCAGCAGTTGGCGTTGCTGCTCACCAGTTGGGAGGCGACCACGTTCCTGATTGGCGAGTACTCCGAGTCGGAGTTGCGCGACAATCCCGTCTTCACTGTCGCCGACGGTCTCTTCTGGCTCTTTCAGCAGGTGGACCGGAATTCGGTGGTTCGCAAGATGCAGATCATGAAGCTGCGGGGGCAGGCCTCCGTGCCGGGACTGCACACCTTCCGCATCACGGAGGCCGGGCTGCAGGCCTTCTCGCGGACCCTTGGGCTAGTGGGCGAGAGAAAGACATATAGCACCGTGAGGCGTCTTTCCATGGGTATCCCGGCGCTGGACGAGATGATGGGCGGCGGTGTTCCGGAGGGAGACAGCTTGCTGATCGCCGGTTCGTCGGGGACCGGTAAGTCGCTAATAGCAACGCAATTCCTTGCCGCGGGTATACGCGCGGGTGAACCGGGTATTGCGGCGGTCTTTGAAGAGCGGCCCAACGAATACACCGCACGTGCTTCGGAATTCGGGCTTGATCTCCAGACGCCGCTTGCCGAAGGAAGGCTGGAAGTGATCTACCTCCGGCCTCTGGATTTGTCGGTAGACGAGATGATGCAGGAGATTCTTGACGCCGTAAAGAGGACGGGCGCAAAGCGTTTGGTGATCGATTCTTTGGCCGGCTTCGAGATGGCCTTGGCCCCCTCCTTCCGCACCGACTTCCGCGAATCGCTCTACCGCATGATCTTCGCTCTGACCGCTATCGGCATCACCATCCTGAGCACCCTGGAGATGCCGGAGACCTTCACCGAGCTGTCCTTCAGTAGCTATTCGATCTCGTTCCTCACCGACGACATCATCCGGATGCGTTATGTAGAGATCGATGGTGAACTTTGCCAGATCATGATGGTGGTGAAGATGCGCAGAACCGCCCACAGCCGGGAAATCCGAAAGTATTGGATCACCACCGACGGCATCGTCATCGGGGAGCGCTTGAAGAACTATGTAGACCTCATCACTGGAATCCCGCAACCGGTTTCTACCTTGCGGTCGGAAGATCTGCTGCTCAACCGAAAGGTTTGACTCGGAATGGAGATGGCAACTGAACAGGTAGACTCCGCCGCGCAAGAAGCCGACTTAGCAATGCTCTGCCGAGCCGTTGCCGACGCTTCGCCTCTTCCGATGGCTGGGTTGGGTGGTCCTCTACACACCGTCCGTTACGTAAACCTGGCCTTTTGCCTGCTCAACGGCAAATCGAAGGATGAACTGATCGGGACTGCTTTCTGCGAGATTACGCCCGGCACGAACGAATGCATGTTGCTACTCGATCGAGTTGCCAAGACAGGGCTGGCAGACAGCCATACCGGTCAGGAGCATAGCGGTATTCATCCGCTCTACCGCTCGTACGCGATGTGGCCATTGCTCGGAGCCGACTATAGCCATCTCGGCATTATGATCCAGGTGACGGAAGCGAACAAATTTCACGAAGATGCGGTGGCCATGAATCAAGCTCTGCTTCTGAGCTCAATTCGCCAACATGAGCTGACGGAATCAGCGGACCTTCTGAACGTTCAACTGCAGGCCGCGATCATTCTCGCAAAGAAAGCGGAAGAGGCGCTGATCGGCAGCGAGAAACTGGCCTCTGCCGGACGCATGGCTGCGGTTCTTGCACATGAGATCAATAACCCTCTGGCAGCAGTCATGAATCTCTTGTTCCTGGCACAAACCTCGGCCGACACACCAGGGCCGGTCCGTCAGTATCTGGAGATGGCTGACGACGAGCTAAAACGGATCGCCCACATAACCCGCCAGACGCTTGGCTTCTACCGGGAGTCAACCGCGCCGACTACGTTTCGCGTAGTCACTTTGATTGATTCCGTCATCGACCTGCTGCAAGCGAAAATCATATCTACTCAGGTCACGGTGCAAAAGGAGTGTGACGATCTGCTGGAGATCACGGCGAGCTTCGGCGAACTACGGCAAGTGATCTCGAATCTGATGCTCAACAGCCTGGATGCACTTGGCGAAGGCGGACGGGTCACGCTCCGAGCATCTATCTCGCAAGACCCCCTGAATGGCAGCGCGCGTATTCGGATTACACTCGCCGACAGTGGTCAAGGTATCGACGCGACGGTATTACCGAGGATTTTTGAGCCGTTCTTCACAACCAAAGGTTCGATAGGAAATGGGTTAGGCCTCTGGGTTTGCAAACAGATCATCGAAAAGCACAGCGGCAACATCAAAGTTCGTTCGCGCACAAGTGACGGGCACGGAACAACGTTTTCGATGGTCCTGCCGGATTAGGCCGTCGATGTACCAGCCACCTCTCAGGAGCAATCCATGGCATACAAGACCATCAATGGCATTACCAGTTCCATTATTCCCTTCTATCTCCAGAAAGGCACCCTCTTTGTACTGCTTGGTCAGAGGGGACAGAAGTCAAAAGCTTTCGCAAACTCTTGGGCTCTTGTCGGTGGCTTTCTGAACCCTGGCACCGAGTCACTCGAACAGTGTGCCGCCCGCGAGTTGAAAGAAGAGACAGGTATTGAAGTCTCCCCTAAGTCTATGAAGCTGGTTACTGTACAGTCGGACCCCAAACGCGATCCGCGCGGCCAGATCGTCGATACCGTCTGGTCCACTCTCCTCCAGTCCGAACTTCCTTCTGCCGGTGCCGACGACCTTCAGGCCGTAGCGTGGTATCCGCTCAGCGAGGCTCTCACTATGGATTTAGCCTTCGATCATCAGGATTCTCTTCGGCGATTCGCAGCAATAGAGGGGTTCTAGCAAGTCCGAGAAAGCATCTGGCTGCCGAAAGACATGCTTGGACACAAGGCCGGAACTCAGCACAGGTTTACTCGCGAATCGCTGAATCTGAATCTGAAGCACGAAGAAGCCGACGCTTGATGCCAGGATGATCAGAGTAGCCATCCAGCCCATCACAAGCACCGGGCAAGGAATTGTCAGGCAGCCGAGAAGAGTCTTATTCCCCCGCGTGGTCACTGTGCAATCCGATACAACTTGGAAATCTCTTACAGCAGACAATCAGATTGTCCTTAACCGCTCACGGGCACCAAGCTCTCGAGATTTGTTCCGCTTGCCCTCAAGCTGCCATAACCGCTTTTCTTAGGTATTCTATGACCCTCCAGGTACTTAACTCGTTCCCCTATACGTTTCTGCCTTCTGGCATACTCATTGTCGAGCCTCACGAGGGACTGCTCACGGCTCGTAGTATGCTGCTCGCGGCTGCTGACCACTATATGGGTGTCTCAGCCTGTTCCGGGAACCAGTCGGAGCGAAACGAAGAGCGTGAGGTCTCCATCGCTATTCTGAGTGAGAGCCTCGGTCGTGCCCTTCTAAACGGAACCGCGGAGATCGTGCGGCGGAACTGGCCACGGGCGCGCATCCTGATTTTCGGCAGTAGTGGTTCCGCCATCGAAGACCACCTTTACGACGCCCGCATCCATCACCGAGCCCGCCCGGAAGAATTGCTCGCAGCGTTGCTTATGCTTACGGAATACCCTCGAAATCAGAAAGCGACGCCAGCAGCCATCTTCGCTGATGGCAAAGTGGAACGTCTGTTGACTGGTGGGGCTATAGGGAGAGTAGCTGAGAGCGACCCAACGAAACGCTTGGCAGGTAAAGCGGAAACAGCATACTCCCGCAACCTGCCGGGCGGAGAGCAGCCCTTCAGGCGGGCATCTTAGGTCTCGCTCGCCGTTTGCTCCACCCTTGAACGGAAGCGACTGTGTGAGACCTGTGGGCATGCTGGAAAGAACCCCGGAAGCCATTCAGGAGTTACAGTCAAGAACCCGTACCATAGTCGTTCAGCCATTTCGAGACATCTAGAAAGGAGAAGCCTAACCCCGATTGGCTGCTGCCGCAGCTTCGACTCTGTCTTGCTCTTCTAACTCGTCGTCTTCTTCTTCCATTGCGGCAGACTCATTCAAGGACGCGTCCAGTTGGATCTCATGGTCGGTGGCAAGATCGATCTGCTTG
>Ga0302302_1002220_pt1 | contig 11456 bp, 9 predicted proteins | sample III_Palsa_E1_3_FD_198766 | JGI IMG/M metagenome (GOLD analysis project Ga0302302, IMG submission 198766) | Peat permafrost microbial communities from Stordalen Mire near Abisko, Sweden - III_Palsa_E1_3 | ecosystem: Environmental > Terrestrial > Soil > Palsa > Peat permafrost | place: Sweden...
AGCCCATCGAGAAGATCGAACTGGACATGGAGCGCGATCGCTTCATGAACGCCGTCGACGCCAAGGCTTACGGCCTGATCGATGAAGTGCTCGGCAAACGCGCTGGCGAAACGGTCAAATCGGCCTGATTCCTTCGCTGCACACGAGTGTCCCGACCAGCGTTTCGCTCCTGCATGCAGAGGCGGAACGCTGTGTTATTCTCGGGACGTACCCAGATTTACCAGCGGGATCGAAAGTATGAGTGACGATCGGCAGGGCCGTTCCAGCGATAGTGGCAAAATTCTCTATTGCTCCTTTTGTGGCAAGAGTCAGCACGAAGTGCGCAAGCTGATCGCGGGCCCCTCCGTGTTCATCTGCGACGAGTGCGTGGAACTTTGCAACGACATCATCCGCGAGGAGCTGGAGGAAAAGGCCGCATCCGGCCGCACCCAGCTGCCCAAGCCGCGTGAAATTCGCGAATCGCTCGATCAGTACGTGGTTGGCCAGACGCGCGCCAAGAAAGCGCTCGCCGTCGCCGTTTACAACCACTACAAGCGCATCGAATCGCGGCAGAAAAGCGACGACATCGAACTCGGCAAGTCCAACATCCTGCTGATCGGCCCTACCGGCTCGGGCAAGACCTTGCTGGCCGAGACGCTGGCGCGGCTGCTCAATGTGCCGTTCACCATCGCCGATGCCACTACCCTGACCGAAGCAGGCTATGTGGGCGAGGATGTCGAAAACATCATCCAGAAGCTGCTGCAGAAGTGTGATTACGACGTCGAAAAAGCGCAATCGGGTATTGTCTACATCGACGAAATCGACAAGATTTCTCGCAAGAGCGAAAACCCGTCGATCACCCGCGATGTGTCCGGCGAAGGCGTGCAGCAGGCGCTGCTGAAGCTCATCGAAGGCACGCTCGCTTCGGTGCCGCCGCAGGGCGGCCGCAAGCATCCGCAGCAGGAGTTCTTGCAGGTCGATACGAAGAACATCCTTTTTATCTGCGGCGGTGCGTTCGCCGGCCTGGAAAAAGTCATCCAGCAGCGCTCCGAGAATACTGGCATCGGCTTTTCGGCCGAGGTACGCAGCAAGGAGCGCACAGAGAATCTCGGCAAGACGCTATCCGACGTCGAGCCAGCCGACCTGGTTCGCTTCGGTCTGATCCCGGAATTCGTCGGACGCCTCCCTGTGGTGGCGACGCTCGATGAACTGGACGAGCCGGCGCTGGTCAAGATTCTCACCGAACCCAAGAATGCCGTCACAAAACAGTTCAAGAAACTGTTCGAGATGGAGGAGGTGGAGCTGGAATTTCGTCCGGAAGCCCTGCAGGCCATTGCCCGCAAGGCGCTCAAGCGAAAAACCGGCGCGCGCGGTTTGCGCACCATTCTCGAACAGGTGCTGCTGGACACCATGTACGAGCTGCCATCGCTGGAGCACGTCAGCAAGGTCGTTGTGGACGATGCGGTGATCAATGGTCAGGCCGAGCCGTACCTGATCTATCGCGGCAACCTGCAGCAGCGAGTGGCGGGCGAGGGCGGCGACGCTGCCTGATTCGATCGCAACATGCTGCGCACGTTGGCTTAAACAACGGCTCCGGTGAATTCCGGGGCCGTTTTTGCTTTACGCAGCAGTTGGTACCTTGAGTGGACGCCGATTGGCCTCCACTTGAGTAGCAGATGCATCCGACGCAGTGTCGGAGCGAACTTCTATCCGATTTCCGAGGGAACCCTCTTCGATGGCCAAGAACATCTCACCTCCCGTGCTGATTGACGCGCTGCCGGTACTGCCATTGCGAGATGTCGTGGTCTACCCGCACATGGTCATTCCGCTGTTTGTTGGACGCGACAAGTCCATGCGTGCGCTCGAGCGTGCGATGGAAGGCGAGCGGCAGATTCTTCTGGTCGCGCAGAAATCGCCGGATATCGACGATCCGGAGATTTCCGACCTGCATCAGATCGGCACGCTCGCCGGCGTGCTGCAGCTGTTGAAATTGCCCGACGGCACGGTCAAGGTGCTGGTCGAAGGCCAGTCGCGCGTGGCTGTCGAGGATTTTCGCGAAGAGGGCGGCATGCTTACTGCGCGTTCGCGCGTGATCGAGCCGGTCTACAACGCCAAAGAGCGCGAGCTCGATGTGGTGTCGCGCACCCTGATTTCGCTGTTCGAACAGCTGGTGAAGCAGAGCCGGAAGCTGCCGCCTGAAGTGCTCGCCAGCCTGTCCGGTATCGACGATCCGTCGCGCGTTGCGGACTCCATCGCCGCGCATCTTTCCGTGCGCATGGCCGACAAGCAGAAGGTGCTGGAAACCACGGATGTGGGCGAGCGCCTGGAGCTGCTGATCGGGCTGGTCGATGGCGAGATGGACCTGCAGCAGGTCGAGAAGCGCATCCGCGGTCGGGTCAAGTCGCAGATGGAAAAGAGCCAGCGCGAGTACTACCTCAACGAGCAGATGAAGGCGATCCAGAAGGAGCTCGGCGACAGCGAAGATGGCAGCAACGAAGTCGAAGACCTGCAGAAAAAGATCGATGCCGCCGGCATGCCAAAGGCCGTGCTGACCAAGGCCCGGCAGGAGTTCAACAAGCTCAAGCAGATGTCGCCGATGTCGGCTGAAGCCACCGTCGTGCGCAACTATCTGGACTGGCTGGTCGGCGTGCCATGGAAAAAGCGCAGCAAGGTTCGCAAGGATCTGCAGATGGCACAGGAGGTGCTCGACGCCGATCACTTCGGCCTGGAAAAGGTCAAGGATCGCATCCTCGAATACCTCGCCGTACAGCAGCGCGTGAGCGTGATGAAAGGCCCGATTCTCTGTCTGGTCGGCCCGCCTGGCGTCGGTAAGACATCGCTGGGACAGTCGATCGCCAAGGCGACCAACCGCAAATTTGTCCGCATGAGTCTGGGCGGTGTGCGTGACGAAGCGGAAATTCGCGGTCATCGCCGTACATACATCGGCTCCATGCCGGGCCGCATCGTTCAGAACATCAACAAGGTCGGTGCGAAAAACCCGCTGTTCGTGCTGGATGAAATCGACAAGATGTCGATGGACTTCCGCGGCGACCCGTCGTCGGCGCTTCTCGAAGTGCTCGATCCGGAGCAGAACCACGCGTTCAACGATCACTACCTTGAAGTCGACCTCGATCTGTCCGAAGTGATGTGGATCGCCACCGCCAACTCGTTGAACATTCCCGGTCCCTTGCTCGACCGCATGGAAGTCATCCGCATTCCCGGTTACACCGAGGACGAAAAGATCGGTATAGCGCAGAAATATCTGCTGCCCAAGCAGCTCAAGGCAAATGGACTGAAGCTTGAGGAGCTGAGCGTCAACGAGGAGGCGGTGCGCGACATCGTGCGCTATTACACGCGCGAGTCGGGCGTACGCAATCTCGAGCGCGAGATCTCCAAGATATGCCGCAAGGTCGTGAAGGAGCTCACCTTGGGCGAGGTAAAGAAGGCCAAGGCCGGAGCCGCTGCGTCAGCGAAGTCGACCAAGGGCAAAGCCAAGGCGAACGCCGGCAAGGTCAAGGTCACTTCCGAGAATCTCGAGCACTATCTTGGCGTGCGCCGCTTCGACTTCGGACGCAAGGAGCTGCAGAACGAAGTGGGTCTGGTGACCGGCCTCGCATGGACTCAGGTCGGCGGAGAGCTGCTGAGTATCGAGGCGTCGGTGGTGCCCGGAAAAGGCCGGCTGGTGCATACGGGCCAGCTGGGTGACGTCATGAAAGAATCGATCCAGGCAGCGTTGTCCGTGGTGCGTGCGCGTGCCGACCAGCTCGGCATCGATCCGGACTTCCATCAGAAACTCGACATCCATATCCACGTTCCGGAAGGCGCCACACCGAAGGACGGCCCGAGCGCGGGTATTGCCATGTGCACCGCGCTGGTGTCCGTGTTGACCAAGGTGCCGGTACGTTCCGAAGTTGCTATGACCGGTGAAATTACGCTGCGCGGCCGGGTGCTTCCGATCGGCGGCCTCAAGGAAAAGCTGCTGGCGGCGCATCGCGGCGGCATCACCACGGTGATCATTCCCGAGGACAACAAGAAGGATTTGGCGGACATGCCGGCCAACATCACTTCGTCGCTGGAAATTCATCCGGTACGCTGGATCGATGAAGTTCTGGATATTGCGCTGGAGCGTGCGCTGCAGCCGAATCAGGCCAAGGAAGAGACGCCGACGGCCGCGGTTGGCGAACCACCGGAAGTGCACTCGCGCACACACTGACGCCTTCTCTTCAGGGGATTTGTAAAAGCGTGCGGGTTCGAAGAAATGCTCCGCAGCGGCGGAGCATTTTTTTGTGGACGACGATCATTGCAACGTGATGTTCCGTCACCGCAGCTCCACTTTTGTTTCGCAACCGATTTTGTCAAGTGTGTACAGGCCAAAAACGTTGGTGCAGCTTGTGTTGCGGAGTCTGGCAACGCACTGGTATAAAGGCGTTATCGCAATCCCGGCGCTACGTGTGAGCGCAGTCATGCGGGATTGCGTAACGGCGCTTAGCAAGAGTAAGAGCAAAGATTTAACCATCCGCGTCGGCGCCTTTTTTTTTCTCCATTCCGATAAACGCCGGCCGTAAACCGAATCAAGGGAGTTTCTCAATGAATAAAACTGATCTGATCAATGCCATCGCCGAATCCGCCGAGTTGACCAAGGCCGACGCCGGCCGCGCGCTGGAGGCTTTTTTCGCCACCGTGCAGAAGTCGTTGAAAGCGGGCGAGGACGTTTCGGTGGTCGGTTTCGGCACGTTCACTGTGCGCAAGCGCGCAGCACGCACCGGCCGCAACCCGCGCACGAACGAAGCGATCAAGATCAAGGCTTCGAAAGTACCCGCTTTCAAGGCTGGCAAGACGCTCAAGGATGCCTTAAACTAAGCGGCTGCTTGGTTTCGGGTGCTTAGCTCAGCGGTAGAGCGTCGCCCTTACAAGGCGGTGGTCGTAGGTTCGATCCCTACAGCACCCACCAGAAAAATGTGGAGCGGTAGTTCAGTTGGTTAGAATGCTGGCCTGTCACGCCGGAGGTCGCGGGTTCGAGTCCCGTCCGCTCCGCCACAGTTCGCAAGGGCGCCCCTGTGGCGCCTTTGTTATTTTGGCAGTGCGCGTTTGTTGGGGTGCAGTAAACAGGTAGCAGCCGTTCGCGGCGATTTATGCGCTACAGGTAAGTACCCGTGTTACGCGCCATCAATCACGTTGCGGGAAGATTTCGATGCTGCAGGCAATACGTAACAAGATGCATGGATGGCCCTCGGTCATTCTTCTGGGTATTTGCGTTTTGGCGATGTCGCTGTTCGGTATGGAAAGCTATTTCACCTCGCGCAACGACACGTTCGTGGCCAAGGTTGGCAAGCACGAAATCAGCCAGAATGATTTCCAGACACGCGTGAACCAGCGGCGCCAGCAGCTCAGCGAGCAGGAGGGCGACCAGTTCGACTCCACCGCGTTCGAAAAACCCGAGGTCAAGCAGCAGATTCTCGATGCAATGGTCGATCAGCAGCTCCTGCTGCAGGCGAACGACGACTGGGGCATGCGCGTATCGGATCAGGCGGTGCGCGATTACATCGCGACGATCCCGGCTTTTCAGCTCAACAACCAGTTTGACCCGACCACCTACCGGACCTATCTCGAAAACCAGCGACAGACGCCCGACAGTTTCGAAAACGACATTCGTTCCTCGTTGGCGACCCAGCTGATTCCCGATGCGGTCAACGACAGCACCATTGTCAGCGATGCCACCACGGACCGTTTTCTTGGTCTGATCAGCCAGCGCCGCGATCTGCGTTACTTCGTGCTGCCGCGACCGAAGCTCGCTGACGCACAGGTCACCGACGCCCAGATCGATGCCTACTACAAAGCGCATCAGGCCGATTACATGAATCCCGAGCAGGTGTCGGTGAAGTATCTTGAAGTGAACGGCGCCGACCTGAAGCCTGATGCGGCTCCCAGCGACGACGATCTCAAGAAGCGCTACGAGGACGAAAAGCAGCGTTTCGTTCAGCCCGAGCAGCGTCTCGTGTCGCACATCCTGATCAATGTGCCGACCAATGCCACACCGGATCAGCAGAAGGCCGCGCTGGCCAAGGCCGAGAAAATTGCGGCGCAGGCAACGCCGGGTAATTTCGCCAGTCTGGCCAAGCAGGATTCCGACGATCTGGGTTCCAAGATCCAGGGCGGCGATCTGGGCTGGTTGCAGAAGGGTGTGACCAATGCGCCGTTCGAAGCGGCGATGTTTGCGCTGCAGAAGAACCAGATTTCCAAGCCGGTGCTTTCGCCCGACGGTTACCACATCATCTTTTTGCGCGACCTGCGTAGTGGCGAGTCCAAGCCGTTCAACGAAGTGCGCGATCAGCTGGTCAAGGAGCTTTCTTCTGGCGGCAAGGATCGCAAGTACAACGAGGTAGCCGGCAAGCTTTCCGACAATACCTACCAGAATCCGTCGTCTCTGGAGCCAGCGGCCACGGCGCTGAGCCTGCCAATCAAGACCACGGCGTTGTTTTCGCGCAAGGGCGGCAGCGACCCGCTGTCCTCGAATCCCAAGTTTGTCGCGGCTGCGTTTGGCGACGACGTGCTGGTCCAGGGTAATAATTCGGCGCTGGTCGATCTTGGTAACGACCATTCGGTGGTCCTGCATATCGACAAGCATGTGCCGGCCGCGCTGCGTCCGCTGGCCGAGGTCAAGGCCGACGTGCAGAAAAAGATTCTCGACGAGCGCACGCTGGCTGCCGAAAAAAAGCAGGCCCAGGATATGGTGGCCGCCTTGGACAAGGGTGACGCCATGCAGTCCGTCGCCGCCTCTGTTAACGCCCCGCTGAAGACGGTCGCAGAAGCCGTTCGCAGTCAGGCGCCTCAGGCTTCAGCAGCGAGTACGCCCACGCCGGCACCGTTGCTCAAGGAAGCGTTCTTGATGCCGCATCCGACAGCCGGCAAGTCACAGTACGCTGCCGTGGATATGGGCGACGGTACGTTCGCGCTGCTGGCCGTGGACAAGGTACAGGACGGCGATCTTTCCAAGGTTCCGCCCGAAGAGCGTGATGCACTGCGCCAGCAGATGGCTCAGGCTTACGGTGCCGAGGCGACCAGTGAGCTGCTCGACCAGCTGAGAGCAAAGACCAAGATCCAGATCAACAAGGCGCAGATGTAGCGCTCAACGTTGCGTTGAAGAAGGATTAAAAAGGGCAGCCGGATAAGCTGCCCTTCTTTTTGTGGGAAACGGCACCTCAGTCGCCGCCGCCAACTTCAAGCACCTGCCCGGGTTTCAGCGCCACGCCACGGAGATGATTCCATTCCTGCAGCTTTTTGGTGCTGACGGAATAACGGCGCGCGATCTGCCACAAGCTTTCGCCATTTTCTACCGTGTGCTTTTTTCCGCTCGTTGTCGGCTTCCGAGATTTTGCGTCTGTGGTGGCGTCAGTGTCGGGCCGGGCAGGTTCAGTAGGGGGAGCGGCAGCAGAGGTTGTTGCGCTCGGCGCCAGCAGCATCGAGTCGCGAAACTGCTGCGCATGATTGGCTGGCAACAGTACATACGAAGCGGCGCCTGCATCCATCGTGCTGCCGCGGAACGCTGCGTTGAGATCTTTCAGCTTGCTCACCGGAATGCCTGCCTGATCCGCTGCCTTGGCCATCGGCATGGATTGCGAGATGCTCACCTGCACCAGATGCTGTTCGTCCGAAATGGTCGGCAGGCTGACGCCGAAGCGCTCCGGTTCGCGCACTATGCAAGCCATCGCCAGCAGTCGCGTCAGATGCTCCTTTGTGCCGATTTTGACGGGCAGGCGCGGGATCACCGGCTGCGCCGGGGGCGTGCCGTATTTGCCTACCAGCTTCTCGATGTTGAATTCGCCGGCGTTGTACGCGTAATCGACCACGCGCCAGTCGTCGAATTTGTCGTGATAGTGGCTGAGAAGATTCATCACGGCGTTGGCGGATGCATCCACATCAAGCCGCGCATCGAAGCGGCCGTCCACCCGCAGTCCCATTTTGTTGGCCGTCATCGGCATGATCTGCCACATCCCCGCGGGGCGGTTGCGGCGTCCCGGTAGCGATTGAAAACCGCTTTCGATCCACGGCAGCAGCGCGAATTCACCGGCAACGCCGTAACGAACGGCTACATCGTGGACGTAGATCAACTGCGGCATCGCTACGCGCAGCTGCTCCTCGAATTGGTCGGAGTTTTTGGTGTAACGCTGAGCCCATGCCAGAACGGCAGGGTCTGCATCGCAATCGCTCATCGCAAAGCTGCTGCGCATCTGCGGCCAAAAGTCAGGTACCTGCGGCACATCTATTTGAGGAGTGATGACTGGCTGCGGTGCGACTTGGCTGATAACGATGACGGGCTTCTTGACGACAGTTCGGCGCGGCCCATGGGTCGGCGTGCCGACGCAGGCGGCGAGCACCATGGACAGCGCTGGCAGCAGCGGTCGCCATCGCCGCGTGTTCAACGGAAGGCGTCCTTCGCGCTGCGCAGCGCCGCGAAACGGGCGCTGCGCTGATTGTCAGCAGTGCCGTTTTCGTTGCACCATTGCACGACATCCTTGCTGTCCACTCGCAGAAACGGATTGGTCGCCCTTTCGACGGCCAGTAACACCGGCAGCGTCGGCTTGCCCTGCGCGCGCAGGGCCGCCACTTGATTCATCCGCTCTTGCAGCTGGGGATTGTGCGGCTCGACGGTGCTCGCAAAACGCCCGTTGGTTTGGGTGTATTCGTGGCCAGCGCAGACTTCGGTGGCATCGGGCAGTAGGCAGAGTCGATCCAGCGAGGCCAGCATCTGCTGCGGCGTGCCTTCAAAGAGTCGGCCGCAGCCCATGCTGAACAGGGTATCGCCGCAGAACAGCCGGCCGGCGCCGACGTAGGCGACGTGGCTGAGGGTATGCCCGGGAACGGCGATCACTTCGAACTCCACGCGTGGCGACGCCAAAACGATGCGCTCGCCGTCACTCACCTTTGCCGTGGCTTCCCCGATGCGGTCATCGACCGGCGCATACACGGGCACGTCGTGATACCGACGCAGTTCGGCGACACCGCCGACGTGATCGGGATGATGGTGCGTCAGCAGTATCGCCTGCAAGGTGAGATGTCGTGCCACCAAAGCGTGCTGAACCACGTCGGCGTCGCCCGGATCGACGACGATCGCCATCCCTTCGTGGTCATGCATAAGCCAGATGTAGTTATCGGCGAGTGCCGGCAAAGGTATGAGGTGCACGGTGATCTCCGAACGCTATGGATCGACAATCTGATGAAGGGTCACCGGACTGCCGCCGCAGTCACAGGCCTTCGCGTCATGGCACAACGCGCGCACGCGCAAGGCCGGCGGTAATCTGGTGTTCGGTCATCCCCTTGCGTGCATACGACGTCGGGCGGGCTTCAGCCGAGCGACTATAAACAGCTCCGTCCGGCGGGTCGTTATCCAGGCGTTAACCGTGGAATGAACGGTTCAGCTCGATGGCCACATCACGCGATCGATCGATGGACGTGCGGCACCGCGTTGTCGTGAGCCGCTACACTTGTACGGTAGTTCCCATCGGAAAGACAGCATGTCCCGACGCGATGAAGACATCTACGCCAGTGCGCCGGTACGCCGTTTGCAGGATGATCAGGCGCGGGCGATGACTCCGGCCTTGCAGCGCTGCGTGGGCGACTACGCACTGTTGATCGGAACCTCGCCCGACGGGGCAGCGCCGCCAGCGCTGCCCATGCTCGGATGCTGGATCCGCATGCAGCTGCGCGGGGGGCGGTATCGCGGCGATCTGCTGGCGGCGGGCGACGAATCGCTGCCGTTCGTCGATGACGCATTCGAGTTGGTGCTTTTGCAGCACGCTTTGGAAGCCAGTGCGGTGCCTGGCCCATTGCTGGATGAGGCGATTCGCGTACTGGCACCTGGCGGGGTGCTGGCGATCACCGGCGTACATTCGATGAGCGCATGGGCGCCGTGGTTCCGGTGGCGCTCGCGCGGCGCCGGCCTCAAACTCAGCATGCCGCTGCGTCTGATGACGGATTTGCAGCGCGAGGGTTTCGAGATCGAGCAGGCTCAACGCGTCGGCTGCGTGCTGCCCGGCGGCGCGGCCGCGCATGCGATGCGAGCCAGGATGTTTGGCGGCGGCTTTGTGCTTATCGCACGCAAGCGGCGCCGCGTGGTGACGCCGCTGCGAATTCAACCGACATCCGTCGCAGTACCGGCGACCGGTCGGCTGTCGCCAAGCACGAGGCGCAGCGCAACCCTTTAAGAACTGACCAGAAAGACGAGTAACGATGAGCGAAGTGGAAGCATTTACCGACGGGGCGTGCCTCGGCAATCCCGGCCCCGGCGGCTGGGCAGCGCTATTGCGTGCCAAGGGCGGCGAGCGGGTGGTCGCTGGCGGCGATCCGGACACGACCAACAACCGCATGGAGCTTATGGCGGCGATTGGCGCGCTGGAGGCTCTTACGCGCCCTTGCCGGGTCAAGCTGACGACCGACTCGCGCTACGTGATGCAGGGTATCGAGCAGTGGGTGCCGAAATGGCGCGCCAACGGCTGGCGCACTGCCGACAAAAAGCCGGTGAAAAATCAGGATCTCTGGCAGCGACTTTCCGAGGCGGTAAGCACCCATCAGGTCCGCTGGGAGTGGGTGAAAGGGCATAACGGCCATGCCGAGAACGAGCGCGTCGATCAGGCCGCACGCGAGCAGGCCGAGCGGATGAAGTCCGCTCCGTCAACGTCAACGTCGACGCAAGCTCGGTCCGCTCAGACCAGGAGTCCGGCATGAGGCAAATCGTCCTCGATACCGAAACCACCGGCCTTGAGGTACGCCAGGGCCATCGTCTGGTCGAGATTGCCTGCGTCGAAATGGTCGAGCGTCGGCTCACCGGACGCTATTACCAGACCTATCTCAACCCCGGCCGCTCGATGGATGAGGGAGCCCGACAGGTCACTGGTATCGAGGACGAGTTCCTGCTCGACAAGCCGCTGTTCGCCGACGTGGTCCAAGAGTTTCTGACGTTTGTCGATGGCGCCGAACTGATCATTCATAACGCCAGCTTCGACGTCGGCTTTCTCGATGCCGAACTCGCGGCGCTGGAGCAGGGCCTGGGTTGCATCACGGATCGCTGCGGCGTACTTGATACGTTGAAGATGGCGCGCGAGCGCTATCCGGGTCAGCGCAACAGCCTGGATGCGCTGTGCAAGCGGTTGGGCGTGGACAACTCGCGCCGCGATCTGCACGGTGGCCTCATCGATGCGCAGCTGCTGGCCGATGTCTATCTGGCCATGACATCCGGGCAGGTCGCCTTCGATCTCGGCTTTGAAAGCGTCGGCGAAGAGAAATACACGGTCACTTTGACGCCGATCACGTTGCGCGCGCGTCCACGAATTCTGCGGGCCGATGCCGTCGAGCTGGAGCTGCACGAACAGCGGCTGGATGCGCTGGATAAAAGCACGGGCGGCACAAGCCTCTGGCGGCAGCTGAATTGACCGAAAGATCGGTCATCAGGTGTAGCGCACCATGATGACCGTGATGTTGTC
>Ga0302302_1002223_pt1 | contig 11435 bp, 9 predicted proteins | sample III_Palsa_E1_3_FD_198766 | JGI IMG/M metagenome (GOLD analysis project Ga0302302, IMG submission 198766) | Peat permafrost microbial communities from Stordalen Mire near Abisko, Sweden - III_Palsa_E1_3 | ecosystem: Environmental > Terrestrial > Soil > Palsa > Peat permafrost | place: Sweden...
CGTCGATGATGAGTACGCTACGCGTCATTTTTTTTCTGCACATGCGGACATAGATGCCGCTCCTGCCACAAAGGTTTGTATGACTATCGGACTAGTTGCGTATCGGAAGCAATGAAATCGATGCAAAAGCCCGGGCAACGTATCAAACCTTACCGCATACCCTTGTCGACCTTTTAATCAAAAGCGCTGCCCGAGCCATGCCGGACAGCGCTTTTGGCTCAGCTTGCGGAAGCCACCGGGTGCGCCGGCGCCTTGCCCGATTTCACCGCGGCGATCCAGGCATTGACGCGCGTTTCCAGCACGTCCAGCGGCAGCGCGCCACCGTTGAGGATCTCGTCGTGGAACGCGCGAATATCGAACTGGCTGCCCAGCTCCTTCTTGGCGCGCTCGCGCAGCTCGAGAATTTTCAGCTCACCGGTCTTGTACGCCAGTGCCTGGCCCGGCCAGGTGATGTAGCGATCGGTTTCCGCCTGCACGTCGGGCTCATCCTCGCTCGAATGTGCGTGGAAAAAATCGATCATCTGCTGGCGCGTCCAGTGCTTGTCGTGCACGCCGGTATCCAGCACCAGGCGATCCGCGCGCAGCAACTCATCGGACAGGCGGCCGTAATTCGACAGCGGATCCTGGTAGAAGCCGATGTCCTTGCCCAGCTGCTCCGCATACAGCGCCCAACCTTCGATATAGGCGGTATAACCAGCCTGCTGGCGGAACGGCGGCAACGCGGGCAGCGTCTGCGCAATGGAGATCTGCAGGTGATGGCCGGGAATGCCCTCGTGATACGCGGTCGACTCGACCGTCAGAATGCTGCGGTTGGCAAAGTCACCCGTGTTGACAAAAATCTGGCCCGGCCGCGAACCGTCCGGCGTACCCTGGTGATACTCCGCCGCCGCGGCCTCCTTCTCACGGAAAGGCTCGACCGGAACCACCACCACCTTGGTTTTCGGCAGCAGACCGAACAGCTTGGGCAACTGCGGCTGCATCTGCGCCAGATAGTTGCGGTAGCGGTTGAGGATGTCCTCGCGCGAGGTGGCATGCGTCTTCGGATTGGTTTTCAGCGAGGCGCGGAAGCTGGCCAGATCGGCAAAGCCCTGCGACTTGGCGATGGTCGTCATCTGGCCTTCGATGCGCTTCACCTCCGCCAGGCCCAGCGCATGGATCTGCTCCGGCGTTTCCTCGGTAGTCGTCATCTGTTCAACGTCGAAGCGGTAGATCGCATCGCCGTTCGGCAGGCTCCAGACGCCCGGATCAGCGCGCCCGTGAGGTGCGTAATCCTTGGCCACGAACTCACCCAGTTTTTTATAGGCAGGGCGCACGTCGTTGTCGATCGCAGCAAGAATCGCATCATGCAGCCGCTTTTGATCGGCGGCGGATACTGACGTCGGGAAGTGCTTCAACGGCTCAGCGAACACGCTGTCCATGCCGGCCGATTTCTCGATACTGTCGATTTGCACAACCACTTTTTCCAGCACGTACTTCGGCGGCATCATCTTGTCGCGCAGGCCCTGCCTGGCGACTTCGGTCACCTGGTCAAACAGCTTCGGCACGGCCTTCAGGCGGATGAGGTAGTCGTCGTATTCCTTCGTGTTGTTGAACGGTATCGAGCTGACAAAGCCGGCCAGCGCGATATGTGCACCGCCCATCTGGTCCAGCGGCATCTCGTCGAGCTTGAGGTCATGGCTATGCAGACTGTCGTGCAATTGACGCACCATCAGCTGCTGGTTCAGCGCATCGCTGTCGGAAAAGCCGGTGGTATCAATCGCCCTGAACCGATGGATAAAATCCACGTCGATCTTGTACTCACTTTCTGCATGGGCCAGCGATGCATCACTCCACTGGCTGTTGTAGCGAAGATCACCCAGCGTCGTCGCAAACTCGGGGCTGGTCTCCAGCTGATGCTGCCACTGCTCCGCCAGCAGCGCATTCAGCCCCGCCACCCGGCTGGCCACATCGGTCGGAGCAGTTTGCGCGGCAGGCGCCGCCTGCACGGACGTCGACAGTGTCATCGAACCCAGCAGACTTGTGGCAATCAACAGCGGTAACGTTTTCATCGAACACCCTCCCAAATTTGAACCCTGATTGTGACTGCCGCCACATTCGACTTCCCGTGCCAGAGTGCATGGTTTTCAAACCGACCTCGTCGCAACGACCGGCGGCACCGCCGCTGCACGCAAGGCCGGCCCCAGCACGGCCAATTGGCCGAGCAGCCATAGCAGAAGTGCCCCGATAGGCAGGTAGTACAACGGCAGCCGCGGCAGCTCGTAGTACTTCATCAGCGTGATGCTCAATGCAAACGCGAGCACCATCCCAAGTACAACCCCAAAACTCACGATCAAGAAGTTTTCGGCCTGAAAATAACGCAGGATGTCGCTGCGCGTCGCGCCAAGCGCGCGGCGGATGCCGATCTGCTTTTGCCGCTGACTGACCCAGAAACTGGATAGCCCGACCACGCCGCCGACGGTCGCCGCCAGCAGCACCGCGCAGATCATGCTCAGCAGAAGCGTCATGCCGCGATCGCGCAGGTAACCAATCTCGCGCAGGTCGCTGTAACGCTGCATGCCGCCAGCCTCATCGAGCACACGCATGCGATTGAGCTTGAGTAGTGCGCGAGGTGCAGCGCGGATGACGGCATCGAGCTGCCCCGGTTGAGCCCGCACGATGTAGTAGCTGCCGTTATTGAAAAAGTTTGCATTGCGCCGTGGCAACAGCACCGCGCAATAGGCAAAGCTGTGCGTGCCGATGGCCGGCACCTGCAGATGCGCAATCACACCGATGATCGTGCTGGGCGTGTCACCAAGATATACCACCCTTCCGACCACCGTCTGGCGTGGGAAAAGCCGCTCGGCGAGATCGCTGGTAATAATGATGACGGGCGGCATCTGCGTGTCGGCATCGCCAACCACCATGATTTCATCAGCCCTGAAATTTCGTCCCGCAATCAGACGCAGACCCAGCGTGGACAGCGCATGGTCGTCGGCGTAATAAGGCTCCGCGTACGAGGTCTTCTTTGGCTGGTCGCGTGTATACCGAACGCTCGACAGTTGCGCCATCGGCCCGACCGCGGGGTATGTATAGTCGTCATAGGCATCGGCCACGCCCGGCAAACGCTGCAATGCCGCGAGATCACTCAACGTCATCGCATCCATTTGTGCAGTCGTGTACTTGCCTATCCACTGGTTGTGAATCACGGCGATATTCGCCTCATCAATACCCGTGGGCCGCGCGATGTGCTCCAGCCGCTGCTGGATAATGAATAGCGCGTTGCAAACGATGCCGAGCGTCAGCGCGATCTGCAGCACGATAAGCGCGGTGGCTCCGCGGTGATGCCTGAGCGCGGCGAGGATGGGGCGGATCTGCAGACTCGCCATATCAGTTGGCCTTTAGTTGCCAGGCAGGCTGCACCTGCGCGGCGCGCCAGGTTGGGTACAGCGCGGCGATGACCGTGGCCACGATAGCGGTCAGCAGGGTAAGGCCGAGCAAGCTCACATCAACGTGCACCAGCCGCGCCACCCGCGGCTCGAAAAATGAACCCATGCTCGACACACCGAAAATGGTCAGCGGCAAACCCAGCGCACCACCAACCACACCGATCATGCCCGCCTCAGTCAGAAACTGCGCGTAGATCGCGCGACGCGAAGCTCCCAGTGCGCGCCGCACACCGATCTCGCCGCGACGGCGCATGAATTTGGCCAACAGCAGGCCGATCGTATTCACCAGACAGACCAGCTGCAGGCCAAGAGCAAGCAGAAACGAGACATGCGTTTCCTCCGGTACCGCATGCACGTAGTCCAACCAAGGCAAGAGATTGTGCAAGCGATTGTTCGGCGCCCAATGAAAGCGCCCGACACGCTGTTGTTCAGCGGCATAGCCGTCCAAAAACTCGCGATAGCGTTGCACCACGGCGGCCGTTGGCAGCTGCACCCAGAACGAAATCCATACGCATTCCGATTGCAGCATCGCCGGCCAGTCCGAGTCCTTGGAGTAATCATCCGCCGGGCAAAAATTACCCCAGCGCGACGTCATCTGTTGATTCACCGCGCGCGCGAATGGCAGAAAAAAGTCCGGCGCTTCGCCAACTTCACTGACGTCATGGATGTCTGCATTGGCATAAAACCGCGGCTGCGGATTCCAGTCATTTGCCACGCCGACCACCCGATAGTCGTGATCGTCCAGACGCACCGTTCGCCCAATGCTGTTGACGCCATCAAAAATCTTTTCGTTGAGTCGGCGACTTATCACCAGCGCGTTGCTGCCTTCGGTATCGTCCTTTTTGCTCCAGTCGCTGCCGTAGAGAAACGGCACGCCAAACATCGCAAACGTATCGCCCGTCACCGCATAGCCCTGCACAGTAAAAGGCGCATGCGTCACTTCAGCTGGCACCAACGAAAACCTTACCGGATAAAGAGCCGCTTCTCGCTCTGCTCTGTGTGCACGCAGCAATGCCATCGTGTCGATATAGCTCAACATCAGCGGCGGCTCGCCATCCGGTGTGCCGTTGACTGGCCCGAAGTTGTCGATCTGCGGCACAAACAGCTGTGCCGATTTCGCCGGCAGCGGATCAGCCGTGATCGCACGCAGCGCGGCGAACGTAATCATCGACGACGCCACACCCGCACCGATCAATACGATCATCAATGCGGTAAGCGCGGGATTTCGCCTGAGGCTATACAGCCCCAGGCCCAGGTAATAACGAAACATCGGTCAATCGTCCCCTGACGGCATACCGATCAAACCGACCGGGTCGCAACGACCGGCGGCACGGCGGCGGCGCGCAGCGCCGGCCCAAGTACCGCCAGCTGCCCGAGTAGCCAAAGCACGACCGCACCAATCGGCAGGTAATACAGTGGCAAAATTGGCAGCTCGTAGAACTTCATCAGCGTGACGTTCAAGACATAGGCCAGCAGCATGCCAAGCGCGATGCCAAAACTCACGATCAGAAAATTCTCGATCTGGAAGTAGCGCAGGATGTCACCGCGCGTGGCACCCATAGCACGGCGAATGCCGATCTGCCGGCGTCGCTGCGCTACCCAGAAACTGGCTAGCCCGGCAATGCCCAATGCGGTTACCACCAGCAGGGCGACGCAGATCACCCCGAGTAACCATGCCAGTGCGCGGTCACTGGCGAAATAACTGCTACGCAGCTCACCATAGGTACCCTGTTGCGAGATCAGCATGTCCGGGTTGAGCCGGATCAGCATATCGCTTCCTTCGCGCACCAGCCGGTCGCGCGCGGCCGGATCGACCCGCAGCACGTATAGGCTTGAAAGGTTTTCACTGGGCCGCGCAGCACACAGCGCCACATATTCCGAGGCGATGCCGCGCAGCTCGCCGCGCACCAGGTGATCGACCACGCCGATCACCTGGTAGCGTTTCTTGTCCACGTAAAAACCCTGTCCCAGGGCCGACTTGCCCGGCCACAACCGGTCGGCCAGGGCACGAGTGACCATCATTGACGACGACTGCGGTTGCCACGCGTCGATGCCCGCGTAATCGTCAGCGCTGAAGTCGTGACCCGCAACCAATTTCAAGCCCAGCGTTTGCAGATAGCCGGACGTGCCGATCAGCATCTGCATGTTCGGCGTACTGACCTTGCCTGCCGCGTCCATCGTGGCATTGAAGTTCATGTCGTTGTTCGATAGTGGCAACGACTTCACTACCGCGACCGCTTTCACCTCGGCCAAGCCTTTCAGCGCGGCGAGATTGCGTTCGACGATGGGAGTGGCGGCATCACCGGATGTGCCGTCGGCACTGAACCACACCAGCTCGTTTTCGGCAATGCCCGTATTCACCTGCATCTGCGCCAACCGATCACGGATCAGGAACACCGCGTTGCACAGGATCGCGCAAGCCACGGCAATCTCCAGTGCCAGCAGTCCGGCAGCCAGCTTGTGTTTGCGTAGCGCGGCGAAAATCGGTCGGATGCTCATGTCAGTTGCTCTTCAATTGCAGGCCGGGGGCGATCCGGCAGGCGCGCCACGCGGGCAGCAGACCAGCCAATACACTGGCCAGCACAGCCAGAACGAACGTGACCAGGAACATGCGCAGGTCGAGATGGGCCAGCTCCGCATACGCTGCCGGCTGTTGCCGCACCGCCCACAAACCGGCCAGCGCCAGCAACAGCCCGAGTACGCCCCCGCACAAGCCGACCAGCCCCGCCTCGGTCAGCAACTGTGCGAACACCGCGCGACGCGAAGCGCCCAGCGCACGACGTACGCCGATCTCGCCAGCGCGCCGCAGGAATTTCGCCAACAACAAGCCCAGCGTGTTGATTAGGCAGACCACGAGGAAACCGAAAGCGACCCAGGTCTGCAGGCGCACGTCGCTGGGCACGACGCCGTTCTTGCCCAGCCACTGCATCAGATCTGGCAGTGCGGTAAGCGGCTGCGCCTTGAACTGGAAGCGGCCCAGCGCCTTCTGCTGTTCCGAGTAGTGCACGAGATAGTCACGATAGGCTGCTGCCTTCGCCGGCGTGTCCAGCTCTGCCCAATACTGCAACCACACGCAGGGTTGGTTTTCCAGGTGCACCGGATCGGTGAGCGTGCCCCAACAATCCATGCCGTTACCGACGATATACAGCTGGGCCAGATCGCGCGATGTGGAGAATGGAATAAACACGTCGTCACCGCTGGCGAAAGCGCCCTGCCCGTACAAATCGTAATAACGCGGCGCCGGACGCCACGCATTGAGCACGCCGACGATGCGAAAATCCCATTGATCCAGCCTGATGCTGCGTCCCACTCCTGATGCATTACCGAACAGCTTGTCGTTGAGCGTCTTGGAGATCACTGCCACGCGAGCGCGCCCGTCATCATCCGCCTGCGTCCAGCCTGCGCCGTACAGGAACGGCACATCGAACATCGGGAAGAACTCGTTGCCGGTCGCCACCGTGGACAACGACATCGGCCGCGCGCCCGCCTGCGGCCCGAATACCTTGACGCTGGCACTCACCACGATCGCCTGGCGGTCGGCTCGATGCTCACGCAGCAGGTTGGTGGCGTCGATGTAAGTGAACTCGCCTTCCGGCTCGGTCTTCGAACGCGTATCCGGCATGATCTGCGGATAGAACAGCTGCGCGCTCTTGCCCGGCAGCGGATCGCCGGACAGCAGGTGCAGCACGGTCAGCGTGGTGATGCAGGCGCCGATGCCTAGCCCGATCGCCACCACCATCAGCGCAGTCAGCACCTTGTTGCGCTTCAGGCTACGCAGTGCGAGGTCGAAGTAATAACCGAACATTCCGTGTACTCCACCAATGATTGAAATCACATGCCGCCCTGTAAGAGCGCACCCTTTGCGCGATGCTCCTTCTTCAAAAGCATCGCGCACAGGGCGCGCCCCTACAGGCCTCCCACGCATCACACCGAACGTGTCGCCACCACCGGTGGTACTGCGGCAGCACGCAACGCGGGCCCCAGCACCGCGAGCTGGCCGAGCACCCACAGGATCAAGGCACCGACAGGCAGGTAATACAGCGGCAGACGCGGCAGCTCGTACTGCATCATCAGCAGCAGGTTCAACGCATAGGCCAGCAGCATGCCCAGCACGATGCCGAACGTGACGATCAGAAAATTCTCGATCTGGAAGTAGCGCAGGATGTCGCCACGCGTGGCACCGATAGCGCGGCGAATGCCGATCTGCCGGCGTCGTTGCGCCACCCAGAAACTGGCCAGACCGACGATGCCCAATGCGGTTACCAGCAACAGCGCAGCGATCACGCCAATCAGGATGCCGGCCATCGCACGGTCGGCCTGGAAGTAGCCGTCGCGCAGCGCGCCGATGCTCCGGCTGGCCATCTTGTCGAAAACCGCATCCGGCGCAATTTTCGCAAGCGCCGCAGGCGCGTCGCGCAGCACCTGCTGCAACTGCGCAGGCTCCGCACGCAACAAATAGTTGCCGGACAATTGCGCTCCCGGCTGTGTCGGCACGTAGACCGACCATTCGCGGGTAAGCGGTCCACCCTCGCCACCGCCCGGTCGCGCGAGATGCTCCAACACGCCAGCCACGCGAAAGTGGAACTTGTCCATCCAGAATTCTTTGCCCAGCGGATTAGCATCGGGCCACAGATGATCGGCCAGTGCGCGAGTCACCCAGACCGACGCATCCGCCGGAAGAAAGTTGGTTATCGCCCGGAAATCATCCTGCTTGGGCAACGGACCGGCCAGCAGCTGAAGGCCCAGCGCCTGGAAGCTGCCCGGCCCGGCGGCATAGAAGTCCACCACCCCGCCGGAATGCTGGCCAGCCGCATCCAGCGTGATGCCGGCCGTGCCGGCGTGATCGCCAAACGGCACCGCATTGATCACGCTGACCGACTGTACGCCGGGTAGCTTGCCCAGGCCGGACAGCACGCGCGCATTGAGGTCGCTTGCGTTGCAGTCGTCGCAGTCCAGCTTGATCTGCGCCAGCGCTGTTTCGTCCACCCCGCTGTGGATGGCCATCGCGCTCACGCGCACGGCGATCAGGAAACAGGCGTTGCACAGCACCGCGCAAGCCAGCGCGATTTCCAGTGCGATCAGCAAGGTGGCGAGACGATGGTGACGCAACGCGGAGAGTATCGGGCGTATCTGCATGACGTGGCTTCCTCAAAGAACCTTCAGCTGCAATGCCGGCACCACGCGACTGGCGCGCACCGCCGGCAGTAACCCGGCCAGAAGGCTGGTGGCAATCGCCAGTGCGAAGGTGGTCAGAAACATCGGCAAATCGAGACGGATGAGGTCGGCATAATCGGTGGGTTGCCGGCCCACTAGCCACAGGCCGGCCAGTGTGAGAAGCCAGCCGCCCACGCCGCCCAGCAGACCGATCAGGCCAGCTTCCACCAGGCACTGCGCAAACACCGCACCACGCGTGGCGCCGAGTGCGCGGCGCACGCCAAGCTCGCCGGCACGACGCAGGAACTTCGCCAGCAGCAGGCCCACGGTGTTGAACAGGCAGATGGCGAGGAAGGCAAAGGCCAGCCACATTTGCAGACGCACGTCGCTAGGTACCACGCCTATGTAGTCCAGCCACTGCATCAGATTGCGCAAGCGCGTGACGGTGCTGGTGAAACGGCCAGTCGATTTTTGTTGCGCGGCGTAGTCGGCGACGAAACGTTGATAGGCACCCGCCTTGGCCGCGTCGTCGAGTTGCACCCACAACGTGACCCAACTGCAAGGCGCATCCTGCAAGTGGCCTGGCGTGTCCGGGATATGCCAGCAATTGTATTGCTGGAAATGGCCGTCGTTGATCTCCAGCCCGGTAGAAAATGGTGTCATCACGTCCTGCGGTTTGGTATAGGCACCCCAGGCTTCGTAGAACAACGGCACGGGCCGCCACGGTTTGAGCACGCCGACGATGCGCACGTCGCTACCTCCCAGCCGCAGCGTGCGACCCACGCTATCGACGCCGCCAAACAACTTGTCGTTGAGGTCGTCGGAGATCACCGCCACCCGTGAGTGCTTCGCATCGTCGTCTGCGCTCCAGCTGCTGCCGTAACGAAACGGCACCTCGAACATTGGGAAGAAGTCGACGGTGGTCGAGAGCATGTCCAGCCGCAGCGGCGGCAGCGTGGCATCCGGCGCAACCACCTTGATCATGCTATCCACGATCAGCGCCTGCCGATCAGCGCGACGCGCACTCCACAGGTCGACGGCCGAGTGGTAGTCCATCACGGCCGATGGCTCCTTGGCATGCGGCCGGCTGGGGTCCGGATTAAGCTGCGGAAAGAAAATCTGCCCGCTGCGCCCTGGTAGTGGATCGCCGGAGAGCAGATGCATCACCGTCAGCGTGGTCATGCTGGCGCCGATACCCACGGCGATCGCCAGTACCATCAGGGCCGTGAGTACCTTGTTGCGTTTCAGGCTGCGCAGTGCGAGGTCGAGGTAGTAGGCAAACATCAATGCACTCCTTTTGTTTTCCGCAGGCGGCGAGGGACGAGAGCCGAATAGCTAGCGCGAAAGTCCAAATCGTCACGCCGACCAAACTCGCCTCTCGCACCTAGTCCCTCGCCCCTGTTTCTCATCACACACTCCGCGTCGCCACAACAGGCGGCACGGCAGCGGCACGCAGCGCGGGACCGAGCACCGCCAGCTGCCCGATCAACCACAGCGCGATCGCGCCGACCGGGAAATAGATGGCCGGAAGTCTGGGCAATTCGTAGTGCTGCATCAGGAACAGATTGATGCCGAAGGCCAGCGCCATACCGATCACGATGCCGATGGTGGCCAGCAGAAAGTTTTCGGTCTGGAAGTAATGCAGGATGTCGGTACGAGTGGCGCCGAGCGCGCGACGTACACCAATGGTGCGGCGACGCTGCGCCACCCAGAAGCTGGCTAGGCCGACGATACCGAGCGCAGTGACAATCAGCAGCGCAATACACACGCCGACCAGGATGCCGGCCATGGCGCGGTCGCTGGCGAAGTATGCGCGGCGCAGATCATCGTAATTGCGTCTCTGCAACACCACACGCCTGGGATCGATTTTCTTGAGTGTGGCAACGGCGGCTTTTAATACTTTCGCGCGATCCTGGGGCGCGCAACGAATCAGGTAACTACCACCGGAGGTCAGGTTGATGGAGATGGGCATCATCATGCTGTTGTCGGCGCCTTCGTACAGGCCGCCCGATCGAGTCAGGCGCGCCAACACACCGATCACGCGAAATGGAATGCTCTTGCCGATATAAATGGTTTTTCCCAGCGCGCTCTGTCCGGGCCACAGCCGATCGGCCATTAACTTTGTGATGATCACCGTCTGTGGCAAACCTTTGGGATCACCGCTTTGCAGCGCCGCGGTGGCCGTATCCAGATCGATGTACTCTTCGGGCCGAAAGTTTCGCCCCGCTACCAGTTTCAGACCGAGCGTAGGCACCAGGTTCTGGCCAAAATAATTGCTGGCGCTGACGGTGCGTAGCTGTTGTTGCGGGGCAAGCATGACATCGCTGTTCGGGCCGCCCATGGAGAACGGTAGCGATATGCTCAGCGCCACCTGCTGCACCCCAGGAATCTGCCGTAACGCGGCCAGATCAGTTTGCGCACGCGCATTGGCATCGGGGCGGTTACCGATGTAGGCCATCTGGATCTGCACCAGCTCGTGCTCGGCAATGCCGCTAGGCATGTCCATGCGCTGCAAGCGCTGGCCAATCAGAAACACCGCGTTGCAAACGATCGCACAGGTCAATGCGATTTCCAGTATCAGCAACCATGCGGTGAGCTTGTGCCGGCGTAGCGTGGAGAGAATTGGCAGGATGTCCACGTCAGTTACTCTTCAGTTGCAGGGCCGGGGTGACCTGACAGGCGCGCCAGGCCGGCAACAGACCAGCCAGCAGACTTGCGCCTACCGCCAGCAGAAAAGTCATCAGCAGCATCGCCGGATCGAGATGGGCCAGCGCTGCATAGCTTGCCGGTTGTCGGCGCACCAGCCACAGGCCGAGCATGGCCAGCAGCAGGCCGCCAAGCCCGCCGGCAAGACCC
>Ga0302302_1002231_pt1 | contig 11409 bp, 8 predicted proteins | sample III_Palsa_E1_3_FD_198766 | JGI IMG/M metagenome (GOLD analysis project Ga0302302, IMG submission 198766) | Peat permafrost microbial communities from Stordalen Mire near Abisko, Sweden - III_Palsa_E1_3 | ecosystem: Environmental > Terrestrial > Soil > Palsa > Peat permafrost | place: Sweden...
AGCTGGTCGACGAGCCGGTGATCAATCTGGACATGGATCGCACCCGCCTGCAGCAACTGAACCTCAGCGCCAACAATGTGGCGCAGAACGTGCTCATTTCACTGTCGGGCAGCACGCAGACAGCGCCTAGCTTCTGGTTCAACAATAAGAATGGGGTCGAGTACAGCGTGGCGATACAGACGCCCCAGTACGACATCTCGTCGATCGACCAGTTGTTGCGCACGCCGGTTTCGGCGGCTGCCAACGGGCCGACGCAACTGCTGGGCAACCTGGTGCGGGTTGGGGCGCAAACCCAGTTCGCGCTCGTCTCGCACTACAACATCCGGCCGGTGATCGACCTGTATGTCAGTGTTGAAAAACGCGACCTGGGCAGCGTGGCGGCGCAGGTGAACAAGCTGGTGGAACAGGCTCGTGCGACGTTGCCGCGCGGCAGCCAGATCGTGGTGCGCGGCCAGGTGCAGACCATGCGCACGTCGTTCTTCGGTTTGGGTGTGGGCGTCGCGATGGCCATCGTGCTGGTGTATCTGCTGATCGTCGTGAACTTCCAGTCGTGGGTCGATCCGCTGATCATCATTAGCGCGTTGCCGGCGGCTTTGGCCGGGATCATGTGGATGCTGTTCCTCACCGGCACGCACCTGAGTGTGCCGGCGTTGACCGGCGCCATCATGACCATGGGTGTGGCGACCGCGAACAGTATTCTGATGGTGTCGTTCGCGCGGCAGCGGCTCCACGCCGGTTCGCCGCCGCTCGCCGCAGCGCTCGAGGCAGGTGCGAGCCGGATCCGCCCGGTGCTGATGACCGCCTTCGCCATGATTATCGGCATGATTCCGATGGCGCTCGGTCTCGGCGAAGGGGCGGAGCAGAATGCGCCGCTTGGCCGTGCAGTGATCGGCGGCCTGTTGTTTGCAACGATTTCAACGCTCTTTTTTGTGCCGCTGGTTTTTGCGGCGATCCATACGCGCCTCGCTCGCCGTAACGGCGGCGCGCATGGCGAGCAGGGCCCCGACGACGGCGCTAGCGCCGGCGATGGCAAGCACGCGTAACGTTAAATGACGGCTGACTGAGATGACCGAAAAAACTCATGCTTCGCTAGCAATCCCCGCGCGGGACACTGAGGATGGGCACGCTTTGCCGCCCCGCCACCAGGAATGGAAACGCGCCAAGATCGCGATCTGGATCGTGCTCGTGCTACTCGCGCTCGGTGCGTTGCGCACCGTGGTAGCGGACATTCTGCAAAACCGTTCGGTGGCCGAAACGACCCAGCAGAACGCGTTGCAATACGTGAACGTGGTGAGCCCCAAGCAGGCCGACGGCAGCGGTAATACGCTGCTGCCAGGCACGCTGCGCGGCTACGTCGAATCGCCGATTTTCGCGCGCGCCACCGGTTATCTGCTGCACTGGTACGTCGATATCGGCGCGCACGTGAAGGCAGGTCAGTTGCTGGCCGATCTCGACACGCCGGAAATCGACCAGGAACTGCAGCAGGCCAAAGCACAGCGCGACCAGATCAGCTCGAGCCTTGGTCTCGCCAAGAGTTCGTACGAGCGCTGGCAGCAACTGCGCACGCGCGATGCGGTCTCCCAACAGGAACTGGATGAGCGGCAGAGCACCTACACGCAGGATGTAGCGAATCTCGCCGCCTCCGACGCGAACGTGCGGCGCCTGAACCAGCTCGAATCGTTCAAGCGGATCGTGGCGCCGTTCGACGGCGTAGTCACGCAGCGTAACGTGGATGTCGGCGACCTGATCGACGCCGGCAGCGGCACGAGCCGCGCATTGTTCGCGCTGGCGCAGTCCGATCCGCTGCGCGTCTATGTGCAGATGCCGCAGGCTTACTCGCAGAACGTAAAGGTCGGGCAGGAGGTTGTGGTGACCCAGGCCGAATTGCCGACCAAGCAGTTCCACGGCACCATCACGCACATTGCCGGCGCGATCGACGTGCCGACCCGTTCGTTGCAGATCGAAGTGCGTCTGCCCAATGCGGATGGCGCGCTGCGCCCGGGTGCCTATGTTCAGGTGGCGGTGCCGTCGACGACGCACGCCAATATCCTCGTGCCGGGCAATGCATTGCTGTTCCGTGCGCAAGGTACGCAGATGGCCGTCGTGGACGCGAACGGCATCGTTCATCTGCGCAAGGTCGTGATTGCGCAGGATCTCGGCAACACGCTCGAGATCGAAAGCGGCATCGAGGCGACCGACAAGGTCGTCATCAATCCGAGCGATTCGATTGCCGATGGCGATCACGTGCAAGTCCAGCAGCCGTCGGCCACTAACAAGGGGGCGGCGTGATGCGCGGGTGCCCGATCGCCGTGCCGCCGCTGCGCATGATGGCCGCGGCTGTGGGGGCTGCACTGCTGGCAGCCTGCACAGTGGGCCCCGATTACCATCAGCCGCATGCCGACGCACCGCCTGAGTGGCGCACCGACTCGTACTGGCATGTGGCGGTGCCGTCGCACTCGCCGATGGACCTGACCTGGTGGATGAGCTTTAACGACCCCGCGCTCAACACGCTGGAGGGCCAGGCGCTCGACCAGAACCAGACGCTCGCTGCTGCGGTCGCGCATTACGAGCAGGCCAGGGCGACGCTCGCGAATACCGCGGCGCAGGAAATACCCGAAGTCGACCTCGGCGGTCAGGCGGAGCGGTTGAAGATCTCGAAGAATCGCCCCGTTACCACCTATTCGACACCGAACCAGTCGACCGTGCAGAACGGCCTGATTGTCGGGCCGCAAATCGACTACGACACCGACCTGTTCGGCCGGATCCGTCGCGAAGTGGAAGGGGCGAAGGCCTCTGCCGAGCAGTCAGCTGACGATCTCGCCAATGCGCGGCTCGTGTTGACCACCGATCTCGCCAGCGACTATTACTCGCTACGCGAACTCGACGCCGAGATCGACGTGTTGAACCGCTCCGTGGTCCTGCAGCAGAAAGCGCTCGACTACGTGACTTCGGAACATGATCTGGGCTCGGTGTCCGGGCTCGACGTGTTGCAGCAGAAGTCGGAACTGGATTCAACCCAGGTGCAGGCGCAACTGCTGCTCGTGCAACGGGCGCAGTTCGAGCATGCGATCGCTGCGCTGGTCGGTGTGCCGGCGCCGCAATTCTCGATCGATCCCAAGGTGATCGAGACGAAGGTGCCTGAAATTCCGCTCGGTGTGCCAAGCGATGTGCTGCAGCGGCGCCCGGATGTAGCCTCGGCGGAGCGTGCGATGGCGGCGGCGAATGCGCAGATCGGCGTTGCCAAGGCGGCATTTTTCCCGACGCTGACGCTCACGCCGAGCATCGGCTGGCAAAGCACCAATTTTGCCGATCTGTTGAGCGCGCCCAGTCTGATGTGGACGCTCGGCGCGGCTGTCTCGCAGGTGGTGTTCGACGGCGGACGCCGCTCGGCGAACGTCAAGTTCGCGAGCGAAGGCTATCAGCAGGCCGAGGCGAATTACCGTCAGACCGTATTGACCGCGTTCCAGCAGGTGGAGGATGGGGTGACCGGCCTGTCGGTGCTGGATGGCGCGTCCAAACAGTCGCATCAGGCCGTGGTCGATTCACAGAGCCTGCTGTCGCTCGCCAACGATCGCTATTCGGGCGGCCTCGTCGCCTATCTGGACGTCATCACCGCGCAGCAGACGCTGCTGACGAGCGAGCGCCAGGACGTGCAGATTCATGGCCAGCAGATGACGATGGCGGTCTCGCTGGTGAAGGCGTTGGGCGGCGGCTGGGATGTCAGCCAGCCGGTCACGGACAAGCAGGCGATGAACAACCATCCGAACTGACAGTTGCCAGGTACGTACCGGGCATGGACCGGGTATGACCAGGAAAAGGGGGGAGTGCCCGGCTGGCGCACGGGAAAACGGGGCGTTTCGTATAATGTAAGGAACTAGGGGGCGTGAATGAAACTGCTCATCGTCGAAGATGAACACAAGGTGGTGGACTACCTGCGCTCGGGTTTGACCGAGCAGGGCTGGGTGGTCGACATTGCGCTCGATGGTGAAGAGGGCATGCATCTGGCCACCGAGTTCGACTACGACGTGATCGTCCTCGATGTGATGCTGCCCAAGCGCGACGGCTTCAGCGTGCTCAAGGCGCTACGCATGCGCAAATCCACGCCGGTCATCATGCTGACCGCGCGCGACCACATCAACGACCGCGTGCGCGGCCTGCGCGAAGGGGCGGACGACTATCTGACCAAACCGTTTTCGTTCCTCGAACTGGTGGAGCGCCTGCATGCTCTCGCGCGCCGCACCCGTTCGCAGGAATCGACGCTGATTTCGGTCGGCGATCTGTTTGTCGATCTGATCGGCCGGCGCGCTACGCGCGACGGCGTGCGTCTCGACCTCACCGCCAAGGAATTCCAGTTGCTGAGCGTGCTGGCGCGCCGCCAAGGGGATATCCTGTCGAAGACGGCGATTACCGAACTGGTCTGGGACGTCAACTTCGATAGTCATACGAACGTTGTCGAAACCGCCATCAAGCGGCTGCGCGCCAAACTGGATGGTCCGTTTCGGACCAAGCTGCTGCATACGGTGCGCGGCATGGGTTATGTGCTCGAGGTACGGGAGGAGGCAGAATTGCTATGACCCGCTCTATTAACCGCTCAATTGCGCGCCGCCTTGCGATGATGTTTGCACTCGTCGCATTGTCGGTGTTCACGCTGGTCGGCTCGGGACTGTTTCTTGTGATGCGCTCGCAACTGGATCACCATTTGCGCGAGTCGCTCGACGATCGCATGGAGATCGCGAAGATCATCGTGTACCACTCGGTGACGCTGGACAAATGGCGGATGGCGCGCGAGAAGCTGACCGACATGTCGCCGCGCGACGGTGCGACGATGTACTCGGTCTCAAGCGACGATCCGAGTTTCCACTACGGCGCACCGGTTCAGGGGCGCGTCACCGGTAGCTGGCCCGGCGGTTATACCCGCGTCGAGCCGGCGGCGGGCGGCCCGGCCATGCTGACGCGCACGCTGGTGGTGCCGCCGAGCGGCGTGCGGCCGGCGGTGCAACTGCAGGTGTCGGCAAGCTGTCAGCCGAACGTGCGCACCATGCGGGCGTTCGGCGCTGCGCTCACCGCGCTCTCCACGCTGGGCAGTCTTGCGGTGCTGCTGCTCAGTTACTCGGTCACGCGTATCGGTCTTGCGCCGCTCAGGCGTCTGACCAAGGATGCCTCCGAAGTCAGTCCGAATAACCGTTCGCAGCGCCTGAATACCGCCTCGTTGCCGCATGAACTGGACGACCTGGCCCACTCCTTCAATGGCGCACTGGAGCGGCTCGACGGCGCTTACGGCCGGCTCGAGTCGTTCAATGCAGACGTGGCGCACGAACTGCGCACACCGGTGACGATTCTGATCGGTCAAACCGAGGTCGCATTGACCCGCAACCGCTCGGTAGAAGATCTGCGCCACACGTTGCAGTCGAATCTGGAAGAGTTCGAACGCATGCGCGGGATCATCAACGACATGCTGTTCCTCGCGCGGGCCGACCAGGGCGAGCGCGCCACGGGCCTCGTCGAAGTGTCGCTTGCCGCGGAAGTGGCGCGCACGCTGGAGTTTCTCGAGATTCCGTTCGACGAGGCGCAGGTGCGCGCCGTGTCGCGCGGCGATGCGTTCGCACCGGTCAATCGCTCGCTGTTCGGCCGCGCCTGTACCAATCTGCTGATGAACGCGATCCAGCACTGCGCGCCCGGCGACACGGTCACGGTGACGATTTCGCGCCATGAGGACCAGGTGCGCATCGCGGTGGCGAACCCAGGTCAGGCGATCGACCCGTCGAGACTCGATCATCTGTTCGACCGTTTCTACCGGGCGGAAGAGTCGCGCACGAATAGCCGCGAAAATCACGGCCTGGGCCTCGCGATCGTCAAGGCGATCGCGGAGATGCACCGCGGCAAGGTGTCGGTCGAGAGCGCGAACGGCGTCAACATGTTCGCGTTTTCGGTCGATGCGCCGCGGGTCGACGTACAGGCGGCGCAGGAAGTGCCCGCGGTGCCGACGATACAAGCGGTGCGCGAGCCCGTTATGACCGTCGAGCGCAGCAGCGTCGTCAGTGGTCACGGCGTGACGCCCGAGCCGGCCCCGGCGGGGCGTTGACAGGCGGCAGATGACTCGGATGAGCGAGCCTGCGCGATAGCCGCTGGCTGCGCGGCGTGCGCTACGGCTTTTCGACTCGCCGCAAGGTCTTCACGGCAATCAGCGCCACCATAGCCATCACGGGAAACACCAGCACGCTGGCTTCAGGTCCGACCGTCCCGCCACTCAGCCAGGCCGGCCCGGTGGCATGACTGATCAGCAATTGCCCTTGTGCAGTCAAACCGCTGTTCGCGGTACCGAACAGGAACGTCTCGCCCCAATCCCACGCCGCGTGCAAACCGATCGCCCACCATAGCGAACCCGTGCGCCATATGGCGAGGCAGGCGACGAGGCCGAACGTGGCCGCCTGAGCAATGCCAATCGCTGTCTCGCCGTGATTCGTCAGGTGGACGCCGCCAAACAGCAGTGACAGAACGACTGCCGCGACAAGCGGGCGAGTCCCACGCGTCAGCCGGAAAAAAGCGTAGCCGCGGAAGGTCAGTTCCTCGTTGAATCCCACCAGTGCAAACACGACGGCCCATAGCAAGCCCGATTCGAGCAGCGACTGGGCGGACGCTCCCGAGAATTCGATCTGTACCCCGTGCGTGAGCGCCAGCAGGCCCATCATCGCCGAGATGGCCGCTATGCCCCAGAACGCTCCTTGCGCAAGCTGGAGCAGCGGGCGTGAGGCTCGCAAGCCATAATTGAGCCACGATTTCCGCTCGATCCTGCTCATGGCCAAGGTGGCGGCCAGGACCGCGCAGCAATTCATGACCCCGCCCACGATCGCGATACCCGGCGTCAGATTGCTGGGTCGCCGAAACGGATGATGCAATACGTAAGCGAGGCAGCCGATTGCGAAGATCACCCCCGCGTAAATCAGGTAGAAAGCGAGGATCGCCCAGCCGGTTCGCAAACCGTCGGGACCTTTCCAGATGTCGCGGAAGCGAAACCGCACAGGAGCGTGTGACTCTGCGTTTGCAAGGTTTTCCATCGAGGTGGTCCCTTATCGAATGAGGGTGGGGCGTTCAGGACGGGTTGCCGGCGGCGAGGCGCGCCTTCAGCATCGAACCAAAAATCTCGAGCGCTTGCGTAGTACGACTAAGATCTCCGCTGCTGAGAAATTCCAGCATCAGACCGTCTATGACGGCACCGCATAGCAGCGCCACCGCAGGGCGATCCGGAACGGGCGGCAGCGCACCTTCAATCAGGGTTTGCCAGCTCGCCGAATTGCGTTCCACATAGCGCGCGTAGGCGGCCGGGTTCTGCATGGCCAGCATGTGTACTTCGAAAAACAGCCGGATATACGGGCTGTTTTGCGGATCGACCGACCACTTCCAGAACGTCATCATGCCGCTGGCATTGCCGGCGGCGCGCATCATCGCTTCAAGCGACTGCTGGATGCGCCGACGCGCCTCGTCCATCACCGTGGTGATCAGGTCGTCTTTGGTGCCGAAGTGGTAGATCAGCAGGCGCGAACTGCTGCCGATCTGCTCGGCCAACGGGCGTAGCGACAGGTTGGCTACGCCGTTTTCGAGAAGGTAGTCGAGCGCCTTGGCAATCAGTTCGTCTTTTCGTTCCATGAAGCGAACGGTACATGAAGCGATCGCTTCACTCAAGAACTTTTTTAAGACGAAAGGCGCTTCAGGCGGTCAGCGTGTGCGGCGTTCGCGCGCCGCCTTGGCCAGTGTGTCCAGCACGGGCTCGGTTTGCACCCAGCTCAGACACGCATCGGTGATCGACACGCCGCAGCGCAGCGGCACGCCTGGTTTCAGGTCCTGACGGCCTTCCTCCAGATTGCTCTCGATCATCACGCCGACGATGCGCTTCTCGCCTTGCGTGAGCTGCTGCGCCAGATCCTGCGCTACCTCGATCTGACGCAGATGCGACTTGCCCGAATTGGCATGCGAACAGTCGATCATGACCTGCTCGCGCAAGCCCGCCTTTCTGAGCGCTGCGCAACTCTCTTCTACTGACGCGCTGTCGTAGTTCGGCCCTTTCTTGCCACCACGCAGAATCACGTGTGCGTCGTCGTTGCCGCGCGTTTCGAAGATCGCCGCCATGCCCATCTTCGTCATGCCCATGAAGGCGTGGCTGGCGCGCGCCGCCACGATCGCGTCGGCGGCGATCTGCACGCCGCCGTCGGTGCCGTTCTTGAAGCCGATCGGGCAGCTCATGCCCGAAGCAAGCTGACGATGGCTCGGGCTCTCGGTGGTCCGTGCGCCGATTGCGCCCCACGCCACGAGATCGGCGATGTATTGCGGGCTCAGCAGGTCGAGGAATTCGGTGGCGGTGGGCAATCCCAGCTCGCTGATTTCCAGCAGCAGCTGGCGCGCCCGGCGCAGTCCCTCGTTGATGCGGAAAGTACCGTCCAGGTGCGGGTCGTTGATATAGCCTTTCCAGCCCACCGTGGTGCGGGGCTTCTCAAAGTACACGCGCATTACGATTAGCAGGTCTTCGCTCAGCGCGTCCGCGGCGTGCTTGAGGCGGCGCGCGTAGTCGAGTGCCTGGTCGTGGTCGTGGATCGAACATGGACCGACCACCACCACCAGCCGGTCGTCGCGGCCATGCAGGATGTCGGCAATCGCCACGCGGCTTTGCTCGACGAGCCTCTGCACGCCCGAAGGCACGGGCAGTTCGTCCTGCAGGAGTGCCGGTGAAATGAGCGGGCGTACCGCGCCGATCCGCACGTCGTCGATACGGGTCGTATCCTGGGTCAGGTCGGCCACGCCGACTTCGCGGTCATGTAAATGATTGTCGATGCTGCTCAAAATGCTCTCCTGAAGGCACGGTCGTAGCCCTCGATTATGGCACTCGCCGCGCGTGCCGCGCTTGCTGGCCCGTTAGTGCCCGTCCCGCATGCTAAACGGAACAGGATCGATATGATCTTTTTTGAAAAAAGTACTATTGTGGCGGACAACTTCAAGAGCGCGACAGTGGGCCATGGTGGCAAGCTGTCGACCCAGGCATGCAGGGAGGCAGGCAGTGACGGATCTGATGAAAGCGTTGGTGGGCGGAGGCGGTGGTCAATTGAGGCGGAAAATCTTCGGGCTCTACGGCTTCCTGCTGGTGTTCAACATTGCCGCCTGGCTGTGGGCCTTCATCGCGTTTCACCACTATCCGCTGCTAATGGGCACGAGCCTGCTGGCTTATTCGTTCGGCTTGCGGCACGCGGTGGATGCCGATCACATCGCCGCCATCGACAACGTGACCCGCAAGCTGATGCAGGCCGGCAAGCGGCCGGTCAGCATCGGACTGATGTTTTCGCTTGGGCACTCCACCATTGTGGTGCTGGCCTCGGCGGGCATAGCCGCCACGGCTTTGGCGCTGCAAAGCCGCATGGACGGGCTGAAGGAAGTCGGCGCGGTGATCGGCACGATCGTCTCCACGCTCTTTCTGTTTGCGATTGCGCTGATGAACCTCGTGATCCTGCGCTCGGTGATCCGCGCGTTTCGCCGTGTGCGCAACGGCGAACCCTACAACGACGAAGACTTCGACCTGCTGCTGAACAACCGCGGTTTCCTCGCGCGCATTTTCCGCCCGCTGTTCCGTCTGATCACCAAAAGCTGGCATATGTATTTGCTGGGTTTTCTGTTCGGGCTTGGCTTCGACACCGCAACCGAAGTCGGCTTGCTGGGCATTTCCGCAGCGAGTGCGGCGCAAGGGCTCCCGATCTGGTCGATCCTGGTATTTCCGGTGCTGTTCACCGCGGGCATGACGCTGATCGATTCCACCGACAGTATTCTCATGCTGGGTGCGTATGGCTGGGCCTTCGTGAAGCCGATTCGCAAGCTTTACTACAACATCACCATCACCACGATTTCGGTCGTGGTGGCGTTGCTGGTAGGTGGGATCGAAGGGCTTGGCTTGCTCGCCGACCAGTTGCATCTGTCGGGCGCGTTCTGGGGTTTCATCGGCAGCCTGAACGACAATTTCGGCCTTATTGGCTACGGGATCGTCGGCGTGTTTATCGTCAGCTGGTTGCTTTCGGCGGCTATCTATCGGTGGAAGCGCTTTGAAGAGGTGGAAGTTCAAGTTGAATCGCTCTGAGGCCGAAGCTCACACCAGCGCGGCGCGGGCGCTTCAAACCACTACTTGCCGTGTGCCGGCCGCAAGCCTACTGCGTGCCATTGCGCAGGAAATCGTGCTGTGCAGTCGCTTCTATGCGATTGCGGCCGAGCTGCTTGGCCCGGTAGAGCGCCTGGTCGGCGGCCTCGATGATTTCAGCGGTGCCGGCATGCGCCGATTCGAACACCGCGATGCCGACGCTGACGGTGACAAAGAGCCCCGTGGAGGTCTCGTTGCGGATTTTCAGTGCGCGGATTGCGTCCTGCATCGTTAGGGCTACCAGGCGTGCACCGGCTTCATCGGTAGACGGCAAAATGGCCGCAAATTCCTCGCCGCCGTAGCGGGCGAGCAGATCGCCACTGCGCGGCAACGCCGACTGCAGCGCAAGCGCTACGGAAACGAGACACCGGTCCCCTGCGGGATGGCCATAGCGGTCGTTGAGCATCTTGAAGTAGTCGATATCGATCAGCAGCAGCGCGAGCGGGTGCCGGTTGCGGATGGCGCGATTCCACTCGAGCGTCAGCGCGTCGTCGAAACGGCGGCGATTGGCGGTATTGGTCAGCGCGTCGGTGAGGGCCATCTGTTCGAGCCGGTCGCGTGCCACGTGCAGCTCGCGTTGCACGCGGATATAGCGGGCCTGCAGCGTGGTCGAGCGCGTTGCATAGACCACGAGAGCCGTGAAAATCCCCACCGTTCCTGCATAGAAATGCTCATGTATCAGTGAGATGCTGAGCGCGAGCAGGGCCACCGTATAGAAGATCGGGCTGACGTTCTCGATGAACAGCGCGAGCGCCTGCTTGTGCTTGACCTCCTCGAGTAGGGGGCGCGACGGCCGCGACGCCACGGCTGCCACGGCGAGAAACAGGAACGGCAGATCGACGAGCACGTCCATCGGTGCGTGCCCATCGTTCGTGGCGGCCCAGTTGTTATAGACGTAGGCCGTAACTGCGTAGATCCACAGGAAGCAGAACAGCAGGGCATAGAATCTGCGCTCCTGTCCGCGCGGCTGGGCAAGCAGACGCAGACTCGCAGCGATCGCGAGAATGACGTTCTCTGCGTTATAAGTCAGCACGAGAGTCGTAGCCGAGACCGGCTCGAGCGGGGTGTCGGAAAACGGCACAACGGAGAAAATGCTCACATATACGAGAAAGCCTGTCAGCAGCGCCTGGGCCGCGTCCATCCAGATGAAGAAGGGGATGCGTTGCTTGTCCGACACCGACGAAATGGCGAGCAGAACCGGCACGCCATACAGGAAGAATGAGAAATCGGAGAACCACGCG
>Ga0302302_1002235_pt1 | contig 11401 bp, 8 predicted proteins | sample III_Palsa_E1_3_FD_198766 | JGI IMG/M metagenome (GOLD analysis project Ga0302302, IMG submission 198766) | Peat permafrost microbial communities from Stordalen Mire near Abisko, Sweden - III_Palsa_E1_3 | ecosystem: Environmental > Terrestrial > Soil > Palsa > Peat permafrost | place: Sweden...
CCTTCGTAGAAGCAAGCGAGAGCGAGTCTCGGGGTTCTGTGGACAACATGGGTTGCGAGTGCAATAAGTTCGCGTGTCATCACCTATGCATCCAGATGTCTGACGGACATCTTCTCGTCTCCTACAAGAGATTAGGACTACATTAAAAAATGTGTTGCGAGAATGCATGAATTTCGTAAGTTTAGGACTTGTCGCATAGCTGGGCTGGAGAGCTCCTTATAGGGTACTTTGGCTTCACACAAGTACAACAAATAAGGATGACTATGAAATACAAAAAAGTCGATGAAAATTCAGCGAGCCTCACGGCACGCCTGTGCGCCGCGTTCCTGCTGCTGATGGTCGCGTTTGGCGCTAACGCGGCGGACTGCAACGCGCTGTATGCGGCTACCGGCGCGGTACCGGGTTCGCCCACTTGTCGGTGGGATGTTTATGGCCGTGTGCCCGGCGGTATGGCCAACTACGCGTGCATCAACACGTGGTCTCTGATCGACGCGTGGTGCGCAACGCCCACCACAGAAGAACCAGAAGCAAGCTGTCCCGTCGCTGATCCGGTGTATCCGGGCAACGGCGCGGTCACGTTGACTGAGGCGGACTTTGTCAGCGGCGACGACATTCCGATGCGGTTTACACGGACCTACCGATCCAGGTCACTAGGCAATTCCGCCACGGCGATGGGGCCGGTCTGGTTCCATAACTGGCAGCGTAACCTGGGGCTTGCAAATGCCAACAGCGGCACCTCGTCCAAAGTGCTTGCGTTTCGCGAGAACGGCGAACCTGTCACATTCAACTGGTCGTCGGGCACATGGCGAACAGCCAGTTTTACCGGCCTTGCGCTGGCACAGAATGCCTCCGGATGGACGCTGACCGATCTCAAGACCGATACCATCGAATCGTATTCAACCGAAGGCTTGTTGCTTTCGGAGAGCACGAAGACGGGATTTGTCCGAGCGTTGACTTATGACGCCTCGGGGCGGCTGACCGCGATCACGCAACATGCAGCAGGCACGGACGCGAACAGTGACATTGCGCTCCGCCTTGACTATGACGACAAAGGCCGTCTGTCACGCCTGAACGATCCGTTGGGCCGCATGACCCAGTATGGGTATGACGCAAATGGCAATCTTGTTTCGGTTACCTGGCCCGACGGCTATGTACACCGTTATGTTTACGATGACGCGCGCTTCAAGAATGCGCTGACGGGCGAGATCGATGAGGCGAGCAACCGAGTTGCGACGTGGAGCTACGATGCTCAGGGTCGTGCGGTCGAGGTCAGTCATCCCGACGCGACGCAGAATGTGCAGTTAGCCTACAACGCCGGCTCGACCGTCATTACTGGCCGCAAAGGTGCAACCACGCTGAATATGTCGTCGATTGGCGGCATGCTTAAGCCTACTGGGACCACGTCCGCTGCTGGGGATAGCAACTCTGCATGGGATGCGTCTGGCAATCTGCTGAAGGATGCTGACGCGAGCGGCGGCACTTCCGAGTACAGCTACGACGATACCGGCCGGCCAGTTCGCGCCACGGTGAAAAGCGCGACCGGTACGTTGATTTCCACGATCCGTTATGCAGACGGGACGACTTTGCGTCCCTCGATGATTGCATCGCCGAAGCTGATTCAGTCTTTCGTGTATGACACAAGCGGCAACACGACTGGGGTTAGCGAGACACTGACTACCGATCCAACTGGCGCCAGCGCCTTCGAAGCGGGAAAGGCGGATGGGGCGACGATCGCATATGGCATGGTCTACGACGCAACGAACCGGCTTACGTTCGTTCAGCAAATGGCAGACGGAAAGGTCGCCGGACAGTGGAGTGTCACTCGCGACGCGACGGGTAATGCCTTTGCGATCATCGCACTGGGCGAGGCTCAGACCGCTACTGAGATGATCACGCGGGATGCCGCCCATCGTGTGCTGTACGGCTATAACCCTACTGGTGACTTTTATCTTGGCTACGATCGGCGCGCCCGCATTGATCTCTTCAAATTCAACGAGTATGCCAGCCCCGCGAACGGTGGTATCCGACGCGTGTTCAAGGCCAGGTTCGGCTATTCGCCAGACGGCCAGGTGGTCTCGCGGACGGGCACCGTTGCAAAGAACGGCAGTGTTCTCGACCTGAACGACGGCACGGACGTCCTGATCAGCAGCGACGAGATCAATCAGTGGATCGATAACTACAACTACGGCGACTCTCCAGTCGGGCCGCCTGCCAATCTTCAGGGCGCGAGACGGTTGCTGGGCGATAACTTGCTGGGAACATCGACTGTCTGCGGTGACTGTCACTTCTCGGCAGGACTGTTGGACGGCTCAGTGCGCGGTATCTTGATCGTCTATCGGCTGTTGCAGAACCCGGTGGTCAGATACGGCATCGGCCAGGGTGCAAGGAAGGTTGCGGAGAACTGGGAGCGCATCAAGGAGATGTGCAAACCCGCGGCCGAGACGGACGTCGACGGGATTCCGCCGGGGCGAACTACGTCCGAATGGGCAGATACGACGGAAGGATATAGCGTCCGGAACGTCGAGACGGATGTGACGAAAGCTGAGTTCGAGGCAAACCTAAGTAACGGGGGTTGGACGCAGACGCTAAGCAAGGATGGAAAAACCGATATTTTCAAAAAGGACGACCTCAAATACACAGTGCGAGACGAGTCGAGGTCCGGTGGACCCACGGCCGAATACTTTCCCACCGGTGCAGACAAGGCAACGGTTAAAATTCGACTGGATAAACCTCAAGGTGGTAAGTAATGCCGCAACTAGATTACATCCACGATCTGACGTTATTCACGGCTCTACGGAGTCGCGCGAATGCGGGCATTCAGATGCTTGCGGACAAACCACGCGATGAGTTGCTCTACTTCGATCCAATCGACATCGCGACGCAAAAATTCTTCGACCTTGTCCAGGTGCTCCTGGCGTTCGAGGGCCGGAGCGACTTCGCAACGGTGATCCTGAAGCCAGATCCGTTCAATTACTTTCACCATCACTTTGGCAAGTATCCGGGCCTTGTTCACCGCAGAGAAAACAGCGACGAAGAGTTCTTCCATTTAATGATGCAGGATCCGGGCGACAGTCCAGCCGACGCGCTTGGCGTGAATCACGAACACTATGCGATTTTGCCGGTTGTTGGTGACTGGATAGCTTTCGGTGACAGGTCGTGGGACGTCGGTGTGTTCTATGGTCCTCCGGACATCATGGAGTGCGCGAGGAATTTTTATCCGTTTTTCAACTACCCTTGTCCGGAGGGTTTCAGGATAGAGCCGTAGTCAGCAGGTCCACGCAACCGGACTCTTTCCCCTCGCGCCTTAACGCCGGGCTCGGCGGCGTAAAGCCGCCCCGTCTTGGTAGCAGGTTACTTTAGATGTCGAGCCAGCACGTCGATTCCTTGGTGCTGCCTTTGCACCGGACCAGATGATGCTGTGGGAAAACGCATACCCGGGGCAGATTCTCGACGCGCATCCAACGAATCAGATTTGTCTTCGCACGCCAATCATCCAAAACCATGAATACGATTGACTTCATACGCGAACGGCGCGAGTTCATGCCGCTTTGGGAGCGTGCGATCGCGGGCGTCGGCACGCTTCGTGACAAGACACCTACGGAGCTGCTTTATTTCGATACCGTCGATCTTCAGACTCAAAAGTTCTTTGAACTGATCCAAGAACTGCTCGCGTTCAAGGGGACGACTGAGTTCGCCACTCTGGTCTTGAAGCCCGACCCGTTCGATTATTTTAATTTTCATTTTGGGAAATACCCCGGCTTCAGGCATCGGGCAGAAAACACCGATGATGAATTCTTCGAATTTCTGCTGGAGGACCCTGGTGGTAGCCCCGCCGATTCCCTGGGAAGCAATTCTGAACATTATGTCGTGGTGCCCGTACCGGGTGACTGGATCGCCTTTGGTGATAGGTCATGGGGTACGGGCGTGCTATACGGTCCTACGGACATCATGGAGTGCGCTCGGAGTTTTTACCCCTACTTCATCGCACCTCCGAATGGCTTCCGGATAGAGCAGTAGTCAATCGCTCGGAGACTTGACCAGATAAAGTGAGTCTGGACCACCAGAAACGAAAAGGGCGCACCAGCGCCCTTCCCATCTACCAAACCGTCCCCCTCACTCCGGCAACACCGCCACCGAAGCCTCACTAGTCAGCATCAAAAACGTCAACGTCTCCTGCAGATACAGCCGCACCACCTGATCCGTATGACTCAGATACCCAATAGAAAGATCCTGCCCAATATGCAGATCGAAGTCACCACCACGCGTGGAAAGCACACTCCCACCATCGATAGCCGGCGCCCAGATGATCTCAGTGTTCACCAGTCGCTTCAGATGCGCGAGCACCGGATATCCTTGATCGCTAGCTTCGCTAACAGCCGTATACGCATCCGCGCCCAGCAAAACCGAATACGGACCATCGACCCCAGCAAGACGCAACTGCTCAAGCGCCTTCGCAATCACCGCCGGATAGTCACTCAAATCCGCCGGCAGACTGAGCTTGGGATTCGACGACCCCTCACGAATGCCAACAATATTCGCCGCCTTATAACCGTCGAAAATCGCACGGTCTTCGGCATACGCCAGTTGTTGCGCAGCATCTTTCGCCGGCTGCCAGTCCGAGTCTTCCGCGCCGCGTTCGACATCGTCGATTGCGTCACGCGTCAATTCGAACGGCACGCGCAATTCCACTAGCGCTTTCACCTCGCGCTGCCGCGCACTGATACCAGGCTGCGGCGGTGCAATCGCGGACTGATGACCCGTCCCCACAGCAGACAGGCTCGGGCCACCCGGCCCTTGCACATCGACCACGCGGCGACCTGCGACAGAACGCTTAAAGGTCCGAGCGACTTCTTCCTCGATCTCCGACCAGGCGGCCGCGGATATAGGCGCGAGTTCGCGATGTAGATTATTCATGTTGAGGTGCTCCTTTGAGAGAGCCGATGTTCAGCGAACCATCGCTGAGCGGTTCGGCAGACGGCGGGGATTCGGGTTCATTGACGGGTGTCGTTACGGCGGCCGGATCGCGTTCGGCCAGCGCTTCAAGCAGGGTCGCCGAAGGCACAAAGAACAGGCCGCCCGTAACCGCGCGGCTGTAATCGAGCAGCCGGTCATAGTTGCCCGGCGGCCGCCCGACGAACATATTCTCGAGCATCTGTTCGATCGGTGCAGGCGAGCGCGCATAGCCGATAAAGTACGTGCCGAACTCGCCGAAGCCCGGCCGGCCGAACGGCATGTTGTCGCGCAGGATTTTGACCTCTTCGCCGTTGTCATCGATCGTCGTGAGCGAGCTGTGCGAATTGGTGGGCTTCACGGCCTCGTCCAGTTCGATATCGGAGAGTTTGGTGCGCCCAATGATGCGTTCCTGCGTCTCCACCGACAGCCCATTCCAGCCCGTCATGTCATGCAGGTACTTCTGCGTGAGCACGTAGCTGCCGCCGGCAAACTCGGGATCTTCCTCGCCGACCACCGTGAACATGACAGCTTCGTTACCGGTCGGATTCTCGGTACCGTCCACGAAGCCAATCATGGCGCGCTGATCGAAGTTACGAAAACCGTGGATTTCATCAACCGTAGTCACGTCGCCGCTGAGCCTGCCCATCAGTTGCGTAGCCAGCTCAAAACACAGGTCCATCTGATTCGCGCGGATGTGCAGCAAGATATCGCCGGGCGTCGCCACCGCGAGCCGCTCGCCGGAGCCGAATTCGCGGAACGGATGCAAACCGGCCGGGCGCGGCGCGCCGAACAGCGCATCCCAAGCCTCTGAGCCGAAGCCGCAGACACAGGACAGCCCGCCGGCTGGCACGCGCTTGCCGACTGAGCGCACCAGCGCGGCGATATCGGCGCACCACGCTCGCACGGTTTCACGACTGGCAGGGTCGGGGTTAATGGTCGCAACAATGAAGATTGCACTAGGTGTTACCTGCACGGACACGGCCTGCGGTTCGTGCGTGACAGCAGCAGGGATCGGGGTATCGGACATCGCTTCGGCCTTTCAGGGCTGACAGGTCAGACAAGGTTGGTCGGGATCGCAAAGGGGAGCGCAGGGCCACAGGATATATCACCCAAGGCGTCATGGAACGCCAAGGGTAGCAGGGAGCGGGGTTTTAGTGTTCGGAAGGAGCGTGTGCTAGACGCTTTTGGTTCGCAACGCCCAGTTCAGGCGTTTCTGCATGCTGGCGTTTGGATGGGCAAGCCGGTCGGCCAGTTGCGCCACGGCGCCCTCCAGTTGCGCCAAGGTCTGTGCATGGCCCCGGTCAATGACCATGTCCGACGCACTGGTGGCTGCTTCGAACCGCTCGCCAGTTGCCGGCGAAGCAGGGGCGCCGTGATAACGGGCAATCATTGCGTCGAGCCGCGTGAGGATTGACGCGGCATACGCCGCGCCTGCATCGTTCGACGCCGCTTGCCCCGCTTGCCCCGCTTGCCCCGCATGCCCCGCATGCCCGGGCACAGGCGTGGCTTCGTCGGGCCGGCTCAACACGCGTGCCCAGTGTAGGCAACTGAGCATGGACCCCGTAGCGAGTTCGACGCCCGGATTCCACACGAACACCCGTTGGGTTTGCAACGGCCGCAGTGCAACGCGCAGGTCATGCCAGCTTCGGTCGAGCGTGCGCATAGCCGCGCTTGCCTCCGTGGCGTCCGGTTGTTGGGCACCGGGTTGCGTAGCGAGCCGCACCACTTGCCGCAGTGCCGCGAGAACCGCGGCAATTCGCGCCTCGACATGGCGTGTTGCTGCGAGCGGCATCATCAGAATCGCGACGGCAAACGATACGACGCAGCCCACCATCACTTCCTCGATGCGCAGTTCGACCAACGGCCCCATCGCAAAGCCCAGTTGTCCATAGACGAGGCCTACCAGCACCGTGATAAAGAACACGCCCGGCGCATACGCATTCAGGATGTAGTAGGCCCAGCCGAACACGCACAGCACCATGGCCACGACCATCAGCAGCGGCTGCCCGTGCAACGAGGTTGCCAACAGCATGCTGGCGAGCGCGCCTGCCAGCGTCCCGGCCAGCCGCTGCGCGCCGCGATAGATCGTGTCGGCACGCGAGCGGGTGCCGAGAAACACGACGAAGGTCGTGATGACCGCCCAGAACCAGCGCTCCGGCGAGAGCGAGTGGCCGATCACCATGGCGAGCAACGCCGCAGTGGTGGCGCGTGCCGCCGGCAGCCAGGCGAGCTTCATACGGATCTCACCGATCCACTCGGCGGCGCTCTTTTTGCCACGTGCCGCGGGCAGCGTCTGCGAGACGCGCCGTGGCCGCGCCGCTTGTTTGAGTCGTTCAATGGCATGGCGTAGCGGGTCGGTGTCAGCCGCTTCCGACGCCGAGCCGAACGTGCTCCGTCCCGCCGCCACCTCGAGTTCGACGAGCCGCTCGCGCAGCGTAGCGGTATCTGGCGGATTCAGCAGTGCGAGTTGTTCTTCTAGCGCGAGCGCTGCCTCATTCAATTCGGAGACCCGCGCGGCAGCGGCGACGCCAGGCATCTGCGCAGTGCGCGTGGCAGCCAGCACCCGTTCGGCGCGCAGCATGACGGTATGCACCGCCAGGCGTAAGGTCCGCTCTGCGCGCATCGGCACGATCACGCGGCCGACGAGCGCCACCATCGCGGGACCGATCGCCGACAAGGCAATCGCTTGCGCGGCCTCGACGGCCGAAGGATGCAGATACAGTCCAAGATAAAACGTGACCACGCCGATCATCGCGCAGCCGAGCGCCCGTGGGCCGCAAGCCTGGCAAAGCATGCCGGCGAACATCACGAGCAGGAAGCCGGCATCGCCCACCAGCGGGTAGCGACTCAACGCGGCGGCGACGGCGAAGTTCACGCAGCCGTACAGATAGAGGTAGAGCAGGGTGACGAACCATGCGTTGCGGCGCGCGTCGCGTACGAACAGCGGCGCGATCATGCTGAACAGGACGCCGAGGGCAGCTAGGGTGATGGGCTGGTGATGACCGGCCGTCCATGCGACGCAGGCAATGCCGCTCAACAGGCAGGCAAGCGCGACACGCAAGGCAGTGTGGAGGCGTACGAGTCCCGGGTCCGCAACCAGCAGGCGGCCGGCGACGCGTGAAAACGCGACAGCAATCATGATCGATGATATCCAGGCTAGGAGGTCGAGACCGGCTTGTGGCCGACTGCGACAGGGCGGAGAGGGGCTCCGCCAGCTTCAGGCCGCCGACCTGGGCTGTGAACCGGGATCACCGGCTCACAGCCCGCTCGACGACGGACTACATCACCCGCGCATGACCACATCGGTCGCAGGAAACGGCATCTGCGTAGCGGTGGCATGTTCGGGTTTTCCCGAATGATATCTGGTCAAAATTAGCTGAGTCCAGAAAAGCAAGGAAAATTCGATATTTTTTATGAAGGCTGGCTGAAAGGGTTGGCGTTCTCAGACCTCGGGACGGGGCTGCTTTTTCGACCGCACGGCGTGGCACGGGAAACGTAAAACGCAAAACGCGGATGCGGCATCGATGGCGATGCATTGCGCCCTCCCTTCAAATCGCGAAACCGAAAGTCTGGAACGGCACTTGCATGTTTAATCTGCGATCCTAATCAAATAAGCCAATTCAAATTTCACGTCGAGATCGTTCTTTAGATGATGGAATTTGGTGCGCTGCGCAAGCGATAAAACGGCGCATCGCAGTACAAAACGTTGCGCTTTCAACGAGGGTGGCAAAGCGCGGAAATGACTTCATTTAAGGCCCCTACGCGAAGTCAATGCTGAGCATTGCATCTCTCCAGGTTGGGATTACACAACGCTTTTCCGCTTCCTTTTCAATCTCGATGGACGACCCGCCGCGAGCATGCAAGCATCCGTCCCGTTGCGTGTTGATGAACCGCAACCGTCAACGAAGTTTGCCATTGACCCCCGCGATGGCAATTCGAAAAAAGCGTGTCGTTTATATATCCAAGAACCCGGAGATCGTAATGAGAAAGCAGTTCATTGCATTGGCTGTATTGGCCGCATTTGCCGCCCCCGTATTCGCCCAAAGCAGCGTCACGTTGTATGGCGTGATCGACCAGGGCATTAACTACACGAGCAACGTAGGCGGTGGTCGCGAGTTCGAGATGGCGAGCGGCTATGCAGAGGGCAGCCGTTGGGGTTTCAAGGGTTCGGAAGATCTGGGTGGCGGCACGAAGGCCGTCTTCCAGTTGGAAAACGGCTTCAACGCGAGTAACGGCGCACTCGCGGAAGGCGGCCGCCTGTTCGGCCGCCAGGCCTACGTCGGTCTGGCGAGCAATACGTACGGTACGGTCACGTTCGGCCGCCAGTACGACTCCGTGGTCGATTACTTCGCGCAGACCACGGCAAACGGCAACTGGGCGGGCTATCTGTTCGCCCACCCGTACGACAACGACAATAGCGACAACTCGTTCCGTCTGGACAATGCCGTCAAGTACGCGAGCCCGAATATTGGCGGCTTCCAGTTCGGCGGCGCGTATGCGTTCAGTAACGATACCGGCTTCGCCAACGACCGCGCGTACAGCTTCGGTGGTCAATACACCAACGGTGGCCTGCTGGTAGCAGCGGCCTATATGCAAGCTGACAATCCCGGCGGGACGACCGGCGGCGCGATCACGACCAACGACGCGAGTTTCATCGCCGAGCGTATGCGCGTCTGGGGCGCTGGTATCAACTACACGTTCGGCCCGGCGACGGTGGGCTTTGCGTACTCCAACTCGAACTACAAGAACCCGACGGCAAATGGCTACATCAGCACGACGGCTCCGCTCGTCGTAGGTTCGACGTTGAACACGCTGAAGTTCCAGAACCTCGAAGTGAACGGCAAGTATCAGATCACGCCGGCGTTCTATGTCGGTGCCGAGTACGTCTACACGATCGAGAACTTCGATGCGTCGACGGGCAATGTAAAGCCGAAGATTCAAACGGTCGGCTTGATGGCCGACTACAACCTCTCGAAGCGCACTGACGTGTACATCCAGGGCGTGTACCAGGACGTGACCGGCGACAAGACGAACTCGGTGCTGGACGATGGCTTCGTGCTCGGTACCGACGCTCCGTCGTCGAGCTCGAGCCAGACCGTGGTTCGTGTCGCCATCCGCCACCAGTTCTAATTTTTGCTCCACCACGCGGCATGACGTGACGCGATCGGCGTGACGTGATGTCCTTAGCAGGCTCATCGTGCGTCGGAAGATTCACGATGAGTTTTTTTTCGTCCGCAGCATAAAGTGCCACGCGCCACTCCGGCGAACGCTTAATTGCGCTGTATTCGGGCGGCAAAGCACGTCGCAAACGGCGTCTTGCGCATCAAAACAACCCGCCTGAGCCTGGCAGACCCTTACCAAACCTCTGCGCGGTCGCCGCACAGCCCGTCTTGCCGGGCTGCGAGCCGCCTGCCTCCACGCGCGCAGCAATTCATGCTGTGAAGCGCCATCAAAACGATTCGTTTCGCTTGCGCGCGATGCCGAATCAGGACATTCCATTAATTTTGCGGTGCTTAAATTCACTCAACCCGCAACGTTTCTCGAAATGACGGGCAAACCACGTTACACAACCCGGATTCATTCATCCTTGGTCCCAGGAGCAGATTCCATGAACGACGACGAAATCAAACGAGCCGGTTTCAGCCGCCGCGACATGATGCGTGTATTGGCTGCGGGCGGCATGCTCGCGACCGGGGCCAGTGGTTTGCTGGCGGGCGCGACCAGCGCCTTTGCCGCGGACACGCCGAAGAAGGGTGGCAAGATTCGGGCTGCCTATGACTCCAGTTCGACGGCCGACACGCTGGACCCGGCCAAGGGCTCGGCCGGCGCCGACTACATCCGCTTCTTCATGTTCTATAGCGGGCTCACGCAGTTCGACAGCAGCCTGACGCCGCAGCCGGGGCTGGCCGAGTCGTTCACCAGCAGCGACGCGAAGGTTTGGACCATCAAGTTGCGCAAGGGCGTGACCTTCCATGACGGCAAGGCGCTGGCGCCCGCCGACGTGGTGTACTCGCTGATGCGCCACAAGAACCCGGCGACGGCCTCGAAGGTGAAGTCGGTCGCGGACCAGTTCGACGAAGTCAAGGCGAGCGGCCCGGACGAAGTGCAGATCACGTTGACGGTGCCGAACGCGGACCTGCCGGCGATTCTCGCCACGCCGCAACTCGTCATCGTCAAGGACGGCACTACAGATTTCTCGACCGCTGTGGGCACCGGCCCGTACAAGCTGAAGACGTTCAAGCCGGGGGTCACTACGGTCGGCACGCGTAACGACAGCTACTGGCGCCCGGGCAAACCCTACCTCGACGAGGTGGAGTTAATCGGTATCGGCGACGATGCGGCACGCGTGAATGCGCTGCTCTCGGGGGACGTCCATCTGATCAGCGCCGTCGATCCGCGTGCGACGCAGCGCGTGGCGTCGACGCCTGGCTATGCGATCAAGGAGACC
>Ga0302302_1002236_pt1 | contig 11401 bp, 9 predicted proteins | sample III_Palsa_E1_3_FD_198766 | JGI IMG/M metagenome (GOLD analysis project Ga0302302, IMG submission 198766) | Peat permafrost microbial communities from Stordalen Mire near Abisko, Sweden - III_Palsa_E1_3 | ecosystem: Environmental > Terrestrial > Soil > Palsa > Peat permafrost | place: Sweden...
CACCGACTCGAGAATGAAGCCCTCCGTGAAGCCCTTGGCATCGCGGCCGCTGGCATAGTGCGAACGCGAGTCCTTGCGGTACAGATTCTGATCGAGTTGCACCCACAGGCAGTCCAGCGCGCTCGGGCTGTTGTTGGTGTAGGCGATGATCTGGCTGGCGCTCAGCGTATGGGTCGTCGTGTCGAGGCTGGCGTGAATGGTGTAATCGGCGCGGTTCTGCCAGTACTGCGGTCCGGGCGTGCCATCGGCGGAGCGGAATGCGTTGACCGGCTGCGGCAACATCAGCGGCGCAAAGGTTTCGCGCGGATCGTAGCTGCCGGGCGTACCGGGCGAAGCGGATGCGGACCACGCCAGAATGCCAACCATCAGCCATCGATTCATCCGCGCGATTGTACCGGGATCAACGCCGCCCGCGACGGTGGTATGGTTTGTCCATGAACAGCTACAGGGCGCTGGTGCTGCTGCCGATGCTCGCCATCACGGCGGCCCCGCAGGCCGCCATGGCGCCGAGTGCCGCTGCCGCGCCGGTGTGCGATCACGCCGGATTGACGCTGCCGGGCGGGTTCTGCGCCACTGTATTTGCCGACGGTCTCGGCCACGCGCGCCACCTCGCCGTGGCGGCCGATGGCGTGGTGTATGTCAACACCTGGGACAGTGATTACTACACGGGAGCGGTGCATCCAGGGGGATTTTTAATCGCGCTCAAGGATTCGAAGGGCGCGGGCATCGCCGACTCCGTGCGGCGTTTCGGACCCACGCACGAATCGGGTGCTCACGGCGGCACCGGCATCGCGGTGTTCGATGGCGATCTGTATGCCGAGATCGACGATCGCATCGTGCGCTATCAGCTGCCGCCCGGCGGTGGGGTGCCGAAGGGCGCATCCGAGACCATCGTCTCGAAGCTGCCGCTGGGCGGCGATCATCCGATGCATCCCTTTGTGATCGACGCCGACGGCCAGATGTACATCGATGTGGGCACGGCGACCAATTCCTGCCAGGACAAGAACCGTACGCGGCATGCCCCCGGTATCAGCCCCTGCGCCGAACTGGAGACGCGCGGTGGGATCTGGCGGTATGAGGCGCTTCGCACCGGGCAGGTGTTCTCCAAGGCCGGGCGTTACGCCACCGGAATTCGTAATGCCGTGGGCCTCGCGCTCGCTGCCGACGGCCACGGCGTCTACGTCAGCCAGCACGGGCGCGACCAGCTGCGCAACAACTGGTCGGAGTTCTATAGCACCGAAGAGGAAGCCACGCAGCCGGCCGAGGAGCTGCTGCGACTGCAGCCCGGCGGCGACTATGGCTGGCCGGCATGCTACTTCGACGTGGTCCAGCGCAAGCTGGTGCTGGCGCCGGAATACGGCGGCGATGGCGGCAAGTCAGTCGGGGTCTGTGCGGAAAAACTTCCCCCTGTCGCCTACTTTTCGGCGCACTGGGCGCCCGATGCGCTGCTGATGTATCACGAGGCGCAGTTTCCGGCGCGCTATCGCGAGGGGATTTTCATCGCGTTCCATGGCTCGTGGGATCGCGCGCCCTATCCTCAGGGCGGCTACAACGTCGTGTTTCAGCCGCTCATCGACGGCAAGGCAAGCGAGCGCTGCGAGATCTTCGCCGATGGCTTTGCCGGTCCGCGCGTCGACCCGCAGCATGCGCAGCAGCGGCCCGCCGGACTCGCGGTGGGGCCGGACGGCGCCCTATATGTGGCCGACGATGTGCACGGACGCGTCTACCGCATCACCTACAGGCCGGGTGTGGACGCGGCGTCCGGGTCGGGCGGGGGCGCGGCGCCGTGCCCGGCGGCGGATGCGCCAGCGGGGCCGATTGCCGGGCTGCGTTCCGACACCAACACCGGCAGCGTGGCGAGCGCGAATGCCCCGGTGCCGCCTGGCGCGACCGCTGCCATGGTCTCGCTCGGGGCCCGGGTTTTTCCGGGTGCACGGGCTGCCATGGAACGGACGGCGGCGGCACCTCCCTGGGCCCGCCGCTGGGGTCGCATCGATGGCTCTGGAGCGATGGTGGCTACGCCGGCATCCGGCAGACGATCGCAAAGGGGGTGCCCACCCCTAAGAAGTACCGCAGTCCCATGCCTGCCATGGGAGGCGCTGAGCTCTCGGATGACGAGGTGGCGGCCGTGGCGGCCTATGTCTGGACGCTGAGCCACCGCAAAGCGTCATAGCTGCTGCAGTGCCGCAAGCGCTGAACTGTGGGCTGGCCCACGGGAATGCGGCGGCCCTCCTGTCACTATCGCCAACGGCATCGCCCCGGTGCGTGGCAGCTTCGGCAGTTGCAGCTCGATGGATTTGGCTGGTATCAACGCGCTGTTTTCGCCACCGAGTGACCCCACGCTGCTGGCGGTGGGGCACTACGATCTGCGGCTGGTGGGGCTATCAGTATTGGTCGCGATCTTTGCTTCCTGGATGGCGCTGCGCCTGGCGTCGCATTCGAACCAGAAAAGCACCCCCGCGCTGCGCGCAGTCGCTCTGATCACCGGCACCTTGAGCCTCGGAGCCGGTGTCTGGGCCATGCACTTCATCGGCATGCTGGCCTTCAGCGTCTGCGCAGTCACTTACGATCCTGCCATCACGCTGTGGTCGATGCTGCCGAGCATCGGTGCCTCGGCCCTGGCGCTGCATCTGATCGGCGGTCGCGAGATCCGGCCGTGGCAGCTCATCGGAGGCGGCATCGCGGTTGGCGCCGGTATCGGCGCGATGCATTACACCGGCATGGCCGCCATGCAGATGGCACCCATCCTGCGCTACGACCCGGTGACCTTCGGCGTTTCGATCATCGTCGCGGTGGCACTGGCCACCCTGGCGCTCTGGGTCCGTTTCCAGCTGCAGAAGATGCTGATCAGTGCCGTTGTCATGGGGCTGGCCATTTCCGGCATGCACTACACCGGCATGGCCGCGGCGCGCTTCGTCGGTCATGTGCCGCCAGGCACGACGACCAATGCCGGGCTGCTGGCACTGATCATTTCGGCGATCACGGTGGCCTTCACGCTGCTCGTGATGACCCTCAACGGCGCGCTGCGCTACCGCGAACTAGTCCGGCAGCTGCGGGATCGCGACGCGCGGCAGCGTGCGCTGTTCGCGACGGCCGCCGATGGGATGGTCATATTCGATGCCGCGGGCATGATCGCCGATTGCAATGCTTCGGCCGAGAAGATCTTTGCGCGCACGCGCATTCAGATCGTCGGCCACGATCTGAACGCGCTCATCGGAGGCACAGTCGGTCTGCGCTCCGGCGAGGCGCTGGCGGTGCGGCCGGACGGCTCGACGCTGCCGATCCGGCTCTCGATTGGGGAGCAGCGGACACCGCAGGAACTTTACGTCGCCTTCGTGACCGATGTCAGCGAGCGCCGCGCCATGGAACAGGCCCTGCGCGACAGTGAGCGGCAGCTGCGTTCGCTGATCGGCAACATCCCGGGTATCTCGTATCGCTGCCGCATGGAGGACGACTTCCCCGCGGTGTTCGTCAGCGATGCGGTGGAACGCCTGACCGGCTACCCGCCGACGGATTTCGTGGGGCCGAACTCGAAGCGCCGCATCATCGACCTGGTCCATCCCGACGATCGAGAAGCGCTCAAGAACACCGTGCGAGCAGCGATCCGTGAGCACAAGCCCTACGTGCTCGAGTACCGCATCCGGCACCGGGACGGGCGCGAACGTTACATGTGGGGCAGCGGCTGCGCGGTACGCGACAGCCAGGGCGAGTTCAAATTTCTCGACGGTGTCATTCTCGACCTCTCCGAGCGGCGGCAGATGGAAACCGAACTGCGTGCCGCCAAAGACCGCGCCGAGCAGGCCGCCGCTGCGCGCGCGGCGTTCCTGGCCAACATGAGTCATGAGATCCGTACGCCGATGAATTCCATCATCGGCTTCTCCGATGTGCTGTTGCAGAGCGATATGACCAGCGATCAACGACGCCATCTGCTGACCGTGAGCGGCGCGGCGCGCTCGCTGCTGCGTCTGTTGAACGAGATTCTGGATACGGCAAAGCTCGACAAGGGGTTGGTGGAACTCGAGCTGCGCGATTTCAACCTGCAGCAGGTGGTGGACGAGGTGTCTTCGACACTTGCCGCCAGCGCGCGCGCCAGGGGATTGGCACTGCATGTCCGGTATGAGAACACGCTGCCGCAGCGCTTCCACGGCGATGCGCTGCGCATCCGCCAGGTGCTCACCAACCTCATCGGCAATGCCATCAAGTTCACGATCCAGGGCAGCGTGACCCTCGGCGTGGCGGACTCGAACGACCAGGTACATCTGACGGTGCGCGACACCGGCATCGGCATCGCGGCCGACCGACTCGAAGCCATCTTCGATCCGTTCACGCAGGCCGATCCCTCGATGAGCCGGCGCTACGGCGGCACCGGCCTCGGCACGACCATCAGCAAGCAGCTGGTCGAATTGATGGGCGGCCGCATCTGGGTCGAGAGCAAGCTCGGTGAGGGCAGCTGCTTCCATGTGCTGCTGCCCTTGCCGGTGGCCGCGGATGTGCTCGAGCAGACGCAGCGCAATCGGCGCATCGCCGTGCTGCCGCCGCTGCGCATCCTGGCAGCTGACGACGCGCCGCAGAACATCGAGCTGCTGACGCTGCTGCTCGGCACCCATGGTCACACCATCGTGCCGGCGCACGATGGCATCGAAGCGGTGCAATTGGCGGCCGAGCAGCGATTCGATCTCGTGCTCATGGATGTGCAGATGCCCGGCATGGATGGCCATGCCGCCACGCGCGCCATCAGGGCCCAGGAGGCCGAGCGAGCTGCGCCCCGCGTGCCGGTCATCGCACTGTCCGCCAGCGTGCTCAGCGACGATCGCCGTGCCGCGCTGGATGCCGGCATGGATGCATTCGTGTCCAAGCCGGTCGACCTGGCCGAGCTGTCGCTGCAGATGGCGCGAGTGCTGGGACTGGCTGATGCCATTGAACGGGTCGCTTACCGGCCCGGCGCCCGATCGCAGTTGATCAATTTCGAGCAGGCGCTGGCGCGCTGGGGCGGACAGCGCGAGCCGTATCTGCGCGCGCTGCGGCACTTCGTGGACGAATACATCAAACTGCCCACGCTGCTCTCGAACTATGACGTGTTCGGCGGGGCATCGGAGGCGCACGCGCTGGCGCATCGGGTCAAAGGCGTAGCGGGGAACCTGGGGCTGGAGAAACTGGCGGAGCTGCTGGATGAGATCGAGCGCAATCTCCAGAGCGATGCCGCCAATGCCGTGCGGCCGCTGCTGGCACGCCTGCGCCACCTGATCTACGACACCTTTGCGGCGATCGACCTCGCGCTCGCCAGATCTGCCGCCGCCGGTACCGCGCCGCGGCCCGCGCAGCCGATCGATGTCCCCCGTATCCGATCATTGGGCGATCAATTGAGCGCCCGTTTTCGTCGCGGCGAACTTGACGGCGCGGCGTTCGCACAGTTGCTCGATGCACTGGCGGGAAATATTGACGGTGCGCGGCTCGATGAGCTGCAGCGCCTGGTCGACGACTTCGATTTCGTGGCCGCCGATGCTCTGACACGCGAGATCTGCGCCGAGTTCGAACCGCCGCTGGCGGCGGCGCTGGCATGAAGGCCAGCGCGCGCTTGCCGACGCGCATCCTGGCGGTCGATGATGAACCGTCGAACCTGCAGCTGCTGCGGCAGATTCTGCAGGATGACTACGGCATGCTCTATGCCAAGGATGGCCAGCGCGCGCTGGAACTCGCGCAGCAGGAACACCCGGACCTGATACTGCTGGATGTGATGATGCCGGGGATGACCGGTTACGAGGTATGCCGGCAGCTCAAGGCGAATCCGGCGACGGCGGCAATCCCGGTGATCTTCGTGACCGCGCTCGCCGAAACCAGCGACGAGTTGTCCGGGTTCGAGGCCGGCGCGGTCGACTACATCATGAAGCCGGTCAGTGCACCCATCGTCAAGGCGCGCGTACGCACGCATCTGTCGCTGGTGCGAACCGACGAATTGCTCGAGTCGCGGCTGCAGATCGTGCAGCGGCTGGGTCTGGCCGCGGAGTACAAGGACAACGAGACCGGCCTGCACGTGATCCGCATGAGCCACTTCGCACGCCTGCTCGGGTTGGCCGCGGGAATGAACGAAGCCGAAGCCGAAGATCTGTTGCATGCCGCCCCGCTGCATGATGTGGGCAAGATCGGCATTCCGGATCGCATCCTGCAAAAGCCGGGTACACTCGATGCCGAGGAGCGGCGCATCATGCAGTCGCATGTCGAGATCGGCGCCCGCATCATCGGCGAGCATCAACGCGGTGTGCTCAAGCTCGCGCATCGGATCGCGCTCGGCCACCACGAGAAATGGGACGGCAGCGGCTACCCCGCAGGCCTCGCCGGCGAGGCCATCCCGTTCGAGGCGCGCATCGTTGCAATCGCCGATGTCTTCGATGCGCTGACCTCCGAGAGACCGTATAAGAAGGCCTGGCCGGTGGAAGAGGCTCTGAACTATCTGCGCGACAATCGCGGTCGGCATTTCGATCCGGCGCTCGTGGACCGGTTCCTGACATTGATGGATCCGGTGCGTGAAATCATGCAGCGCTGGGCCGAGCGGGCGCCTGCGAAGGCGCCGGGTTGACCGGGGCTCGCCGCCTGCTGCGCTACGCGGCGGTGCTGCTGAGCTTCTGCCTCGCGTCGGTCGCGCCCGGGGCATGGGCGGATGAGGCGCATCACACTCTCTGGGCCGTCAAGGGCGCACACAACACCGTCTACCTGCTCGGCTCGGTGCACGTCCTGAAACCGGGTGATCGCGATTTGCCGGCCGAGGACTTGCGCGCCTACTCGAAAGCCGCGGCGCTGGTGATGGAGATCGATCTCAACAGTCTCGGCGCGGACCCATCGCTCGGCATCGATCCCAAGCTGGAGACTTTGCCGGCGGGTCAGACGCTCGCCGAAGTGCTCGGCCCTTCGATCTACGAACGATTCACCAGCCACCTGCACACTCTTGGCCTGGAACCGGAAGTCTTCAGCAGCTTCCAGCCGTGGTTTGCCGCCATGGCCATGCAGCAGGCAGAGCTCGCGCAGCAGGGGTTCGATGCGGGCTCCGGCGTCGATGAGCAGTTCGCCGAACGCGCGGCCGCCGATCACAAGCCCATCATTGCGCTCGAGACCGTCGAGCAGCAGCTGGGATTCTTCGCGCATCTTTCGATCGATGAGCAGCGGCGCTTTTTGCTCTACATGCTCGACGATGCCGATGACACGCTGGATTCCGCCGACGCCGTCGTGGCAGCCTGGCGCTCGGGCGATGTGGCGCGGCTGGAGCGATTGCTGAGCGAGAGTTCGGAGCAGTACCCCGAGCTGTTTCGGATGCTGACCACGGACCGCAACCGGCGCTGGCTGCCCACGGTGACCGGCCTGCTCGCGACGCGGCAGGATTACCTGGTCATCGTCGGTGCCTTGCACCTGGTCGGCCAGGACGGGTTGGTGAACCTGCTGCGGCAGGCGGGCTACCAGGTCGAGCAGCACTGAGCCACTGACTGAGCTAGTGCAGGTGCATTGAGCCGGTGCCGAACAGGCCGATCAGACCCATCAGGATCAAGTAGATAGCGACGATGTAGTTCAGTAACCGCGGCACTATTAGAATCAGAATGCCGGCGATCAGAGAAACCACCGGACCGATGCTCAGGTACATATTCCCCGATCCTGACCCAATTTCATGGTGTTAAGCCCTCGAGGGCCGGGCGCAGCATAGCGCGCGACCGGGCGGAACCTCGATAGGGTGTTCATGCCTAAGTAACAGCGCAGTGTCCTACGAGCTGGAGAGAAATCGATGCGTAACAAGCTGAGGGTAGTGCTCATGGGTCTCGTGGCGTTCACCGCCGGGGCCGCATTGCAGGCCGCGGAAAATCCCGCCGAAGCCCCCAACCCGAATGATCCCACCGTCAACCAGGTCTACGAGGCTGCGAAGGCCGGGCACCTGGACCAGGCCAAGCAGATGATGGCCATCGTGCTGGCCCATCACCCGCAGAGTTCGCGGGCCCATTACGTGGCCGCCGAAATCGATGCCGACATGAAGAATTATGGCGAGGCGCGCGAGGAGCTCGCCAAGGCCGACCAGCTGGAACCGGGTCTGCCGAATGTGAATCCGCGCTCCGTTGCCGATCTGCGCAAGGAGATCGGCGCGCCGGTGCCGCCGGGCGAATCCCGGGCGCAGGCGCGTGAACCCGCGGCGGGCTTCGCCGCTGCGCGTGAGCCGACGAAGTCCTTCCCGTGGGGATTCGTCGCCATCGTGGCCGCCGTGGTCTTCGTCCTCTGGTTGCTGGTGCGGCGACGCCAGGCGGCAGTGCCCGGCTACGGCGCCTATCCGCCGGGTACGATGCCCAACACCACCATGGGCCCGGGGCCGATGATGCCGCCGCCCGGTGGCTTCCCGAGCGTCATGGGAGGCGGTTCCGGCCTGGTCGGTGGCCTGGCGAGCGGACTTGCCGTCGGTGCCGGCATTGCCGCGGGCGAAGAGCTGGTCGAACACGCCTTCGGTCACGGCCGCGAAGGCGCCAACCCGGTGCCCGAGCGCTATGCCGGCAATGACAATCCTGCCAATGTCGATCCCAATGCCGATCTCGGCGGCCCGGATTTCGGGGTCTCCGACGGCGGCGGTTGGGATGACGGCGGCTCCTCCGGCGGTGACAGCGGCGGCGGCGACTGGACCTGAGACTTCAGGAGCTAGGGGTCGATCGCGCAGGTCGAGTCGAGCAGCGTCTCGCCGGGCGCCACCAGCCCCCGCTTGGTCAGCAGCTCGACCGCGTTCTCGCCGCCGGCCGGAGTACGGCCGGCGAGCACGATGAATCCGGCACCGTCCGCGAACTGCATGCCCACCACCACGATCGTGAAGGCGCGCATCTCGGCGCGTGCGCCGGGCACCCCATTTGCCAGCAGCCTGAACGGATCGACACCCGAGAGGTCCTCGCCGTCGATTCGCAGCGCCGAGTAGACGCGATCGTCGAGCGATAGCGGGCTCCACTGGTGGCCGAGGGCAGCGGCGGCCGCGTGCAGCACACGGGACACGCCGGGTTTCACGCACTCGATGTGAATGTGCATCTGGTCCTGCCCGCGCATGATGGCCGAGTTGATCGCCAGGCCCACGGCCTCGCGCCGCAGTGGATGGCCGATCACACCGTCCAGCCGGTCGCGGGCATTCCAGGCGGCCGCAAAATAATTCGGCGATGCCTCCGCGAGCAGTGCCGGGTCCTCGATGCCGGTGACGTCGCCGGTCGCTATCAGCAGGTAATGCGCGCCACCCTTGCGATCGGCCAGCACCGCGAAATCCGGCGGCACGATGCGCGCACAGGGCGCCGGGTCATGCAGTTGCCGCCAGTGCGGCACGCACTGGTCCTGCACGATGTGCTTGAGCGCGTCGCGATCGGCGGCCCGAACCGTCAGCGGGCACAGTGCCGACAGCACCAGCGCGGCCCAGGCCAGCGTGTGGCGGCCGATGAGCGCGCCGTTATATTCTGCCGCCGGCCATGCCCTCGACATTATCGATCTCCCACTTAACCAAAACCTACGCCTCGGGCCTGCAGGCACTCAAGGATGTCAGCCTCGAGGTGCAGCGTGGCGAGATTTTCGCACTGCTGGGGCCCAATGGCGCCGGCAAAACCACACTGATCAACATTGTCTGCGGCATCGTCAGGTCGACATCGGGCCAAGTGGTGGCCGACGGTCACGATATCGCCCGTGAGTATCGGGCCGCCCGCACGCTCATCGGCCTGGTGCCGCAGGAACTGACCACCGACATGTTCGAGTCGGTCGGCGCCACGGTGCGTTACAGCCGGGAGCTGTTCGGGCGCGAGCCGAACGCGGCTTATCTCGAGAAGCTGCTGCGGGACCTGGCGCTCTGGGACCGGCGCCGCGATCTGATCATGACGCTCTCGGGCGGCATGAAGCGGCGGGTGATGATCGCCAAGGCGCTGTCGCACGAGCCGCAGATCCTGTTTCTCGATGAACCCACCGCGGGCGTCGATGTGGAACTGCGCCGCGACATGTGGACGCTGGTGCGCGGCCTGCGCGAGCGCGGCGTGACCATCATCCTGACGACGCACTACATCGAGGAAGCCGAGGAAATGGCCGACCGCATCGGCGTGATCCGCAAGGGTGAGCTCATCCTGGTCGAGGATAAGAGCACGCTGATGCGCAAGCTGGGCACGCGTCAGTTGACGCTGCATCTGCTCGAGCCGATGACCGAAGTGCCGGCCACGCTGCGCGGTTGGTCGCTGACGCTGGCCGCCGGAGGTACCGAGCTGCAATACCACTTCAACAACTCCAGCGGCGAGCCGGTGGGCATCCCGGCGCTGCTGCGGCGAATGAGCGAGCTCGGCATCGGCTTCAAGGATCTCGACACCAGCCAAAGCTCGCTCGAGGAGATCTTCGTGGGCCTGGTCAATGCACGCCCGCATGCCGCGGCAGTGGTCACGGGCGCAGCCTCGTGAGCGGCTTCGTCTTCAACCGCCGCGGGGTTGCTGCCATCTACAAGTTCGAGATGGCGCGCTTCCGGCGCACCGTGGTCCAGAGCATCGTCACGCCGGTGCTGACCACGTCGCTGTACTTCGTGGTGTTCGGTTCGGCCATCGGTGCGCGCATGTCGCAGGTCAATGGCGTGGGCTACGGCGCCTTCATTGTGCCCGGTCTCATCATGCTGGCGCTGTTTACGGAGAGCCTGTCGAATGCGTCCTTCGGTATCTACATGCCGCGCTTTACGGGCACCATCTACGAGCTGCTGTCGGCGCCGATCTCCTCGCTCGAAATCGTGCTCGGCTACGTCGGAGCCGCCGCCACCAAATCGGTGCTGATCGGCCTGATCATCCTGGCGACCTCGACCGTATTCGTGCCCATGCATATCCTGCACCCGCTGATCATGGTGGCCTTCCTGGTGCTGACGGCCGCAAGCTTCAGCCTGTTCGGCTTCATCATCGGCATCTGGTCGAACGGCTGGGAGCAGTTGCAGGTGATCCCGATGCTCGTCATCACGCCGTTGACCTTTCTCGGCGGCGCGTTCTATTCCATCGACATGCTGCCGGCGGCGTGGCGCACGGTGACGTTGTTCAACCCGCTGGTCTACCTGATCAGCGGCTTCCGCTGGAGCTTCTACGGCAGCGCGGATGTGGGCGTGGGGACGAGCCTCGCCGCGACCATCGGGTTTCTGGCGGTGTGCCTGGTATTAGTGACGTGGATATTCCGCACGGGGTATCGGCTCAAGAACTGACGCGTCGAGCACGAGCCAGTCTGAGGTTGCTGCCAGTTCATGGTGTGTAAATACTTAAAGGGATTACTTACATCGACGTAAGTAATCCCTTTAAGTATTTACACACCAACAGGTGCCGGCAAACACCAATTGGTTCGTGGGCTCAGACGCGAACCGCCCTTGAGCCGATACTACTGCGCGCTGTACCCACGTCCCTGATAACAGGCA
>Ga0302302_1002238_pt1 | contig 11396 bp, 9 predicted proteins | sample III_Palsa_E1_3_FD_198766 | JGI IMG/M metagenome (GOLD analysis project Ga0302302, IMG submission 198766) | Peat permafrost microbial communities from Stordalen Mire near Abisko, Sweden - III_Palsa_E1_3 | ecosystem: Environmental > Terrestrial > Soil > Palsa > Peat permafrost | place: Sweden...
TGAACGAACGGAATCTCTGGCACATAAACCAGGTGCGGCGCATCATCCGCATCAACCTTCCCCACCGTTGAAGCAGCCGCCAGCCAGCCCACATCCCTGCCCAGCGTTTCAAAGATCGACACCGGCTGCGGCAGCGACCGTATATCCATCGCAAGGTCTTGGGTAGACTGCGCCACATACCGCGCCGCACTCCCAAACCCCGGACAACGATCCGTCCCGAGGATGTCGTTATCAATCGTCTTCGGAACTCCCATAATCTGCACATCGAACTTCATCGCCCGGCAGAACTCCCGCACCAGCTCCGCCCCGCGCATAGACCCATTCCCGCCTACAAAAATCAGGTGCCGAATTTCCATCCTCCGCATGTTCTCCACGCAGCGAATCATGTCATCATCCGACGGCTTATACCGCGAAGACCCCAGCGCCGCCCCGGGGCTATTTCTCAGCGCGAGCAGCTCCCCAGGAGTCATTCCGCCAAGCTCCACCACATCCCCTAGCGAAAGTCCCTTCATCCCCCATCGCGCCCCAAAGATCTTCCCAACCCTCGGCTGCTCAATCCCCTCCGCCACGATGCTCGCAAGGCTCGCATTAAAAACCGGCGTCGGCCCGCCACCTTGCACGATCATCAGGTTCTCAGCACTCATCCGACCGCTTCCTCAGGCCTCACACCAAACGACCTGCACGCTCTCTCCAGCCTTACCACCGAAGCGAAGACTACAATCTATTGCGATTGATTGTCAACCAGCCTTTCCCACGAACAACTTACCCGGCAAAGACCCCTGCCGAACGGTAAGTCACACCATTAACCACCGTCTCCACGACCGGCAAATCAGCCGTCTCTGTGAGCAATTCAGTTGCTCCAGCGCGAACAATCACCGTATCCTCAGCCTTCGCACCCTGCAAACTAGGATTCCACGCAAACGCCTCATTCTGTAGCACTTTCTCACTCCCACCAGGTGCCGCAACCCACTCCCGCTCCGAATAGCCCGTAGCCCCACCCTGATGATGCATCGTCTCCTCCCCCACAAACCCTTCATTCGCATAGGCTTCCCGCACAACCTCAAACAACTCCGCGCCACTTCGTCCAACCCGAGTAGCATCCAGCAGCTTCGCATTCACCACCGCCACAGCCGCAAACTTATCCGCCAACTCCTGAGGAATCCCACCAAAATAAGCAAACCGCGTCATCGAAACACACAGTCCCCACTTACGCGCACAAAAGTTCACCATCCCATACTTCTCCAACACTCCCGCCCGTGGAACAGCATGCCGATAACTCCGCACCCGATCATCCACCGCCGTCAAATAAACACTCGGCATAATCTCCCGCGACATGAGTTCCTGCGCCAGCTTCGTCTGTATCGCACTCTCACTCATCCCCGGCCGCAACCCACGCACCACCGCGGTCACCGCATCCGCCGCATGCTTCCCCAGCCACCGGTAGCGCTCGATCTCACTCTCCATAAGCTCCAACCGCACCGGCTGCAAAGACACCTGCGCCAACGCCCCCAGCGGAGCATCCGCTGCAACCTTCCCCGCACCCACAATCTTCGCAATCGCCGCCGGCACATCGTTCGCATACCAGGGCTGCACCACCGGCTCATAGTTCAACTCCGAAAACTCCTCCGCCGCCAGCCGAGGCGCCTCGTTATTGCCCGTCAGGTAATACCCGTTGCCATCCTTCGTCACCAGCAGGCTCGCGGCGCCAGTTTCGCGCATCAGCCCAACGCGAATATCCACCAACCCAGCCGTAGCCCACGCAATATTCTCGTGCCGCGAAATCACAACAGCATCCAAACTCTGTTCTGCCATCAACTTCTGCAGCCGCGTCTTCTTCTCTGCCAACTCTGCCGCACGGTCCTGTATTGCGATATCCATTACTCGTCCACCATTCCCTTTCAAACGATCTTTCTACTATCCTGAACCATCATCGGCTTAGATCTCCCACCAACATATCAATGGTACAAATGTAACCGATTGCGACCGATTGACAATCCCCCAAAACCGCCCCTATAGTTCGACCTCTGAATCCTTTCACCTCCGCGACCTCTCTAACACCGCATTCGTAACACCCATACAGGAGCATCGTTTGAGCGACCCAACCCGCCGTGAATTCCTCCAAAGCACCCTCGCCGTCGCCGGAACCATGGCCACCGCACCCGCTCTAGCACTCGCCTCCACGCCCCCGGGAGCCAAGCGCCCCAACCTGCTCTTCATCTACACCGAAGGCCAGCGCGCAGACGCGCTCAGCATCGCCGGCCATCCCATCCTCCAAACTCCGAACCAGGACCGCATCGGCCGCGAGGGCGTCCGCTTCCGCAACGCCTTCTGCACCAACGCTCTCTGCGCCCCGGCCCGCGCAACAGCTCTTACCGGCCTCTGGTCCCGCACCTCCGGCGCACTCGACAACAAACAAGTAGCCACCGCCCCACTGCCAGCCGATATCCCCATCTTCACCGATCTCCTCCACGACGCCGGCTACCAGACCGCGATGCTCGGCAAAGCCCACGTCCGCAATGGCGTCAAAGATCGCCACTGGGACTACTACTTCGGCTTCAACGCCCCCTCCACCAACTACTACAAGCCCCGCTTCATCGAAGGCCGCAACGGCGTCTACGATCCCGAAAAAACATACCACGGCTACGCCGACGACATCGTCACCGACAAGGCCGTCGCCTGGCTGAAAGAAGACCACGGCGACAAGCCCTTCTGCCTCTGCCTCTGGTACCAAACCCCGCACGCACCCTTCTTCCGCGCCCGCCGCCATCTCGATCTCTACAACGGCATCGCCATCCCCAAGCCTCCCACCTTCGACGACGACCTCAAGGGCTACCCCGGCAAACCCAAGGCCTTCGTGGACGCCGACAACAAGATCGGCACACTCGACACACAGGACGCCGTCCGCTCTCTCGAAGAGCTCTGCAAGGACTACTACGCCGGCCTCGTCGCCATCGACGAAGACATCGGCCGCATCTTCGCACACCTCGAATCCACCCACCAGATGGACGACACCGCCATCGTCCACAGCTCCGACCACGGCTATCTCCTCGGCGAGTGGCGTCTCTTCGACAAGCGCCTCATGCACGAGCCCTCCATCCGCGTCCCCATGATGATCCGCTACCCCAAACGCATCCACCCCGGCATCGTCCGCGACGAGATGGTCCTCGACGTAGACATCGCCCCCACAATCCTCGATCTCGCCGGAGTAAACACACCTTCCACCATGCAGGGCGCAAGCATGATGCCCCTCGCCGGCACAGCTCACCCCAGGTGGCGCGAAGAGTGGCTATACGACTACTACGAGTACCCCGGCTTCGAAAACGTAATGGCCCACCGCGGCATCCGCACCGCCACCCACAAGCTCATCGACTGGTACACCACCCCCGGCACCTTCGAGCTCTACGACTTAGTCAACGATCCCCTCGAACGCAACAACCTCTACGGCGACCCAACCCACGCCGCACTCCAACAAGACCTGACCACCCGCCTGGCCAAACTCCTAAACGAAATCCCCACCCGCCACGAGACCTAACAACTACGAACTAACAACTAACAACTTCTCCTTACCCCACCGCACTCAGCTTCTTCACTAGATTCGTCGTCGAAAAACCCTCCACCGTAGGCACAATCTCCACTCGCCCACCCGCAGCAGTCACCTCCGCAAATCCCACCACACTCTCGGCAACATAGTCCCCACCCTTCACAATCACATCCGGTTTCACCAGCTTGATCAGTTCCAGCGGGGTCTCCTCCGCGAACAGCACTACGGCATCCACCGCCGCCAGCGCCGCCATCACGCGCAGCCGCTCCCGTTCGCCAACAATTGGCCTCGAGGGCCCCTTCAGCACGCAGATTGAAGCATCCGAATTCAGCCCCAGCACCAGCTTCGATCCAAACCGCCGGCAATCCTCGAGCAGCGTAATGTGCCCCACATGCAGCAGGTCGAAGCATCCATTCGTAAACACAATGCTCTCGCCCCCCGCTCTCCACTCAGCCACACGCTTCTCCAGCCGCTCCCAATCCAGAATCTTCTCTGCTGCCCCAATCCCACTCGAAGGCGTCAACACAGCAATCAGCTCATGCCGCGCAATCGGCACTGTCCCAACCTTGCCCACCACGATCCCCGCCGCCAGGTTCGCGAGCTCCACCGCCGTGTTGATCTTCAACCCCGCCGCCAGACACGCAGCCATCGTCGCAATCACGGTATCGCCCGCGCCGGAGACGTCATACACCTCGCGCGCCCGCGCCGGGGAGTGAAACCCGCCGCCATCCGAAAGCACACGAATCCCTTTATCGCTCATCGTCAACGTCAGGTAGGTCAAATCATGTTCCCGCCGCTGCACCTCACCCGCTGCCAGCAGGTTCTCAATCTCATACGCCGGTACGCCTGTCGCCGCCGCCAGCTCACTCAGGTTAGGACAAACTGCCGTAGCCCCCGAATACCTGCTGAAGTCCGAAGTCTTCGGATCCACCAGCACCGGTACGCCCGCTCGTCGTGCCGCTCGAATCACCGCCTCGCAAAGCTCCGCCGAGAGCGCCCCCTTCGCGTAGTCCGAAAGCACGACCGCATGCACCTTACCCACAAGTCCTTCCACGCGCTCCAGCAGCCGCTGCTGGTCCACCGCCGTCGGCTTCTCATGGCTCTCAATATCGAGCCGCAGCAACTGCTGCATCCGCCCCAGGATCCGAGTCTTCGAGATCGTAGGCAGCGTCGTAGACACAACCCCCGTTGTATCGATCTTCGACCCCTCCAGAGCCGCCTCCAGCTCCCGCTGCTCCGCATCATTGCCCCAGAAGCCCGCCAGCAGCGTCTGGCATCCCAGCCCCGCCAGGTTCATCGCCACATTCGCCGCACCGCCCGGCCGTTCATACCGCTGCACATGCCGCAGAACCGCCACCGGAGCCTCCGGCGAGATCCTGTCCACATCGCCCAGAATGTACCGGTCCAGCATCAGGTCCCCTACCACCAGCACCTTCAACTCCCCGAATCCACCCTCCAGAAACCGGAGCACCTCATGAACCTCGTGAATCATGCTTTGTCTGTCGCCCCTTTAAAGAACATCTCGTAACCACCCATTATCTCCTGCCGCCCAAACCGCTGGACGTTCAGCAACCCAGCGGCGCGCAATGCGTCACGACGCGGCCACCCTGCTGCAATACCCGCCGCAGCCTCTTCCGGCTGCTCTGGGTCAACCAGAATCGCCGCCCCACCTGCCACCTCCTGCATCGGCTCCCTGTTGGATGTCACCACCATGCACCCACAGCTTTGCGCCTCCACAATCGGCCATCCAAAACCCTCATACAGAGAAGGAAACAGCAGCATCGCCGCTCCTGTATACAACGCACGCACCGTGCTGTCGTCTGGGTCCTTTACCTCGATCACTTTGCTCTCCATCCCCAGCCGTCGCACCTCGCCCGCAAGCTCCTCCGTAAACCGGTGCCCCACCATCACCATACGGAAACCAGCAAACTCCTCCCACCGCTGCATCGCCGCAAATATCCGAACTGCTCCAGGCCGGTTCTTGTACCAGAGATTTCCTCCCACCTGGAGCACATACATCTCATCCGGGCTCAGCCCCACCCGTTGCTTCGCTTCCGATACCGCATTCGCGCTGGCCGGAGAAAAATCGTTATTCAGCGGATTGGCAATCACCACAATCTCTGCTGCTGCACCCATCGCCCGCAGATCGTCGGCGGTCTTGCCGGACACGCAGATTACCCGCTTGATCCGCAATAGATTCCGTTTGATCCACCCCTGCAGCATCCTGCCGGTTTTGCTGATCTTCTGCTGCGGAAACCTTCCCTCCGCCGCCTGGATCGCCAGCAAATCGTGGCACGTAATGCTCGGTGATACTTTCCGCACCCACGGTCGATAAACCGCATTGGAGTGGTCGCAGATATGCACCTCGTCCCAACCCCTCCTACTCACCGCCCAAAGCCACAGTGGAAACAACAGGTACTGGTCCACATAGCTCAACCACTTTCCCGCTGCGCCCCCCGCTGGTCCACCCCCAATCTTCCCCAGCAAGCCCTTAGGGCGCAGCAGGCGCACCACATGCCCCCGCGCTTCCAACTCGCGCCGCAGCATCTCGCCAAACCGCGGCATGCTCTTCGCATCGCCAAGCTCGTAATTGCCCACCAGCAGAATCTTCACAGAACCCTCATGGCGGCGGCATCGGTCTCGACCACCATAATTCCCATCCTAGCCGCATGTTCACGCATCGCCATCATCACCTCATCCACGCCAATCGAAAGAATGCACTTCTTCCTCTCTACAATGCAGGTATCCAGACCGCACCCTCCGCAATCCACCCAATGCAGAACCACCCGCACATGCTCGCCATGCGGAACCCACTCACCGGCCTTCATCCTCGCGCTGAATATGCCCACCACCGGCGTCCCCATACTCGCAGCAAGATGCCCCGGCCCGCTGTCGTGACCCAGAAACATCACCGCCCGCTCCATCACCGCGGCACTCACCCTCGGCTTCGACATCCCGCACAAATTCACCGCCGGCCCACTGCCTTCAACAGCTCGCCATGCCTCCACCACGGCCTCGCTTATCTCCCGCTCATCAGCAGCTCCTATCACCGCCAGCCCATGCCCCGGCCACTCCATCGCCACTCGCGCCAGCAGCTCGCGCCACCGCTCCACGCTCCACTGATTCGGCTGTACCTTCGACCCCAGGCTGATCGCAAAATATCTGGCGTCACCCATCTCCGCAACCAACGCTGCACCCTCAGCCCGCTCCTGATCCGTCAGCCGCAGAGCCCAGCTCTGCTGTTCCTCAACCCTCGCATCCCCCAGCTCTGCCACACACCGCGCCAGACGCAATCCCTCTTGCTCGAACCACGGCACCCCATTCTTGAACCCTTCCCTTCGGCTTCGCTGCAAGTCCTCCGTCAACGGAACACCGACCACCCACCTCACCCCGCACAACCTGAAGAACATCGCATCCCGCCGGGCCGCCTTCACGCCTCGCACCGGCGCCAGATAAACCAGTACCTCCGGCCGCCACCAAAGGATCATCCACCACAACTTCACCAACGCCAGCGGTCCCCGTTCACCCACCACATACGTCAGATACCCATCCACTAACCCACTTCCATCAAGCACTTCTTCGACCGCAGCCGCCTTCCCACTCACGGGGATATTCGTCAGCAGCCGAACCTCCGCCCCCGCAAATACCCGCCTCACCAGCCGGTAGCAAGGCAACGCCACCATGTGGTCGCCAAGGCTCCCCAGCCGGTAAACCAGCACACGTCTCACTCTCTCCGAAGGCATACTCCCAGTGTATCCGCGCCTTCGACTCCATTCCTCTAATCCATTCCACAAATGCCTTCATTCTGAGCGCAGCGCAAACGCAAATAGAACAGTGTCCACCAGCTCCCACTGCGAAACGCCGCGTACTCCGCGAACTCCGCGTTTGCAGTTTCCCCGCCTCAAGTACCATAGCCTTGTCTCCACATGCTCAACGCCTCCACCATTCCCGCAGTCCAAGACCAGGCCACAGCCCACTGGCACGATACCAACTCGCCCCTTCAGGCCGCCACTACTCCCCTCGACAAGCTAATCCTCGAGCACCACCGCGCCAACTTCGACCTCTGGCACACCGAAGACCTGGCCCGCGCCCCACAAGTAACGGGCGAAGCCATGATCGCCATCAAGCGCGACATCGACCGCCTCAACCAGCAACGCAACGACCTCGTCGAACGCATCGACACAGCGCTCCTCGAAGCCGCACCCAACCAGCCTCTCAACGCCCCGCTCCACTCCGAAACCCCCGGCCTCATGATCGACCGGCTCTCCATCCTCGCGCTCAAAATCTTCCATACCGCCGAAGAGACCCACCGTCCCGGTGCAACACCCGAGCACCACCAGCGCAACCGCGAACGTCTCCTATTGCTCACCTCCCAGCGCAGCGACCTCGCCGCCTGCCTCACAGCCCTATGGGCTGAAGTCCTCGCCGGCACTCGCCGTTTCAAGCTCTATCGTCAGCTAAAGATGTACAACGATCCAACCCTCAACCCAGTCCTCTACTCCAAATCCAGAGAAGCCTTCTAGCCTCCCATTTGACCTGCACCACCCTTCGCCCGTATAAAGCCGAAGCATAAGCATCAAGACTTAAGGCATACTTCTAGTTCATCTATTAGACTTACAGTTCAGCAACCCATACCCCATCAACCGCAGTCAGGTTTGAATCAACGAGACAGAATGGCCACAAAGTCGAGTACGTCCATCACACCCAAAGCCCCCGCACACGTCGTCAAAAAGACGCCGCGTACACTCGCCGGCAGCACAGAAGCCATCGATGCCGCCGCACGCAAACAGACGCTCACCCTCTATGAGTCCGCTCTCAAGCTCATGCAGGCCGGCAAGTATGAGAAGGCACACAGCGCCTTCACGCAGATGCTCAGCGCCGCGCCCCAGGACCTCGCCGATCGCATCCGCATGTACGTCTCCGCCTGCGTCGCCCAGATCTCAAAAGGCACCACCAGCTTTGAGACTCACGAAGAGCGCTACGACTATGCCATCTCCCTGCTCAACCAGGGAAACTACGAGGACGCCCGCGAGCACTTTCAGGCCATCCTCCTCAAGGACAAGACCGCCGACTACGCCTTCTACGGCCTAGCCCTGCTCGCCAGCATGACCGGCGACACCTCCGCCTGCATCGAGCAGCTCACCGAAGCCATCCGCCTGAACACCCAGAACCGTTTTCAGGCTCGCTCCGACTCCGACTTCGACGCCGTAGCCGACGACCCTCGCTTCACCGAGCTCCTCTACCCCGAAGCCTGAGGCGCTTCCTGCCGATCTAGCTCACGGTGAAAATCTCACCGTGAATTCGTGTCGTGCGACCGTAAAAAAACACGCAGCCACCGTGCGCCGCACCGTCAGAAACACCGTAAATCAGCGTCTTTCCTGACTATCGTTCCACTACACTTAACCCCGATGGACAACTCCAAAAAACTCCGAGTAGTAGCCATCGGCGGCGGCACCGGCCTGTCTACCCTCCTCCGCGGCCTCAAACGCTACGTCCCCACTCCTCAGCCCATCGCCGATCAAACCTACAACCATCTCCCTTGCTTAATTCGCGATCTTACTGCAATCGTTACAGTTACAGACGATGGCGGCTCCTCCGGCCGCCTTCGCGAAGACCTCAAAATGCTCCCCCCGGGCGACGTGCGCAACTGCCTGGTCGCCCTCTCCGAAGACGAGCACCTTCTCTCCCGCCTCTTCCAACACCGCTTCGAACAAGGCGACCTCGGCGGCCACAGCTTCGGCAACATCTTCGTAGCCGCCCTCTCAGCAATCACAGGAGACTTCGCCCAGGCAGTCCAAATGTCCTCGCAAATCCTTGCCACGCGCGGTCGCATCTTCCCCTCAACCACTGTCAATGCAACACTTACAGCACGCATGGACGACGGCTCTCTCGTCCACGGCGAGACCGCCATATCCGCCAGCAAGCGCTCCATCGCCGAGCTAATGCTCCAACCCGCCGACGCCGGCCCCCTCCCCGAAACCCTCGAAGCCATCGCCCAAGCCGACCTGATCACCCTCGGCCCTGGCTCGCTTTACACCTCTCTTATCTGCAACTTACTAGTCCACGGCATCCCCGAAGCCATCGCCGCCTCCACCGCCACCCGCGTCTACATCTGCAACCTTATGACGCAAGCTAATGAAAGCCTTGGACTTAGCGCCTCCCAGCACATCGAAAAGATCTTCGACCACGCCGGCGCCCGCATCTTCGACTACGCCCTCATCAACACCGCCCCCATCCGCGCCGAAGCCCTGGCCCAATACGCCCGCGAAGGCCAGTCCCCCATCGAAGCCGACCTGTCCCGCATCCGCTCCCTGGGCGTAGAACCCATCACCGGCAACTTCGTCCACGAAGGCGCAGTCCTCCGCCATAGCTACGACTTCGTCGCCGAAACCGTCCTCAACCTCGGTTTGTATCCCAAGACGGAAGTTTTTCCTTATCCCTGATACCCAAGACCTGCATTACTCTGTCCTCATGGACACGCCAACTCTGGAAGGCCCCAACGTCCGCCTTGAACCCCTCACCCTTGCGCATCTTCCTGCGCTCGAAGCCGTGGTCTTCGATCCCTCCATCTGGCGCTACATGATCTACCCCATGACCACGCCGGAGCACCTCCAAAATTGGGCCCAAACCGCCCTCGACGCACAAGCCGCCGGCACCACCCTTCCGTGGATCACCATATCCAAAGGCAAGGATGGTGAATCCGACCAGATCGCCGGCGCTACCCGCTTCATGGACCTCGACCTCAAGCACCGCACCACCGAGCTCGGCAACACGTGGCTCCTGCAAGCCTTTCGCGGCACCCGCGTCAACCTCGAAGCCAAGCTCCTCCAGCTAACCTACGCCTTCGAAACTCTCGACCTATTACGCGTAGCTTTCAAAACCCACGACTACAACCAGCGCTCCAAGGCAGCCATACGCGCCATCGGCGCCATCTACGAAGGCACCTTCCGCAATCACTACCTCATGCCCGACGGCAGCACCCGTGACAGCGCCTGGTTCAGCATCATCAAACAGGACTGGCCCGAAGTAAAAGAGATGCTAACCCGCCGCCTCAACGCTCCGCTCTAGCAACAACCCCTAACCCGCCGCTCCAATCGTCACCAGCTCCGGCTTCTCTTCGGCCACCGTCCTCTTCAACTGCCCACAAGCCGCATAGATATCCCTACCCCTCGGCCGCCGAATATAAGTGGCAATCCCACCCTCAATCAGCATCTTCTGAAACACCGCCACATCCCCGGGCTTCGGCTGTACATAATCAATCCCCGGACCCGGATTCCACACAATCAGATTCACCTTCGCCCGCATCCCCGCAAGCAGATCCAGCACCTCATTCGCATGTTCCGGCTGATCGTTCACCCCACCCAGCAGCACATACTCAAACGTCACCCACTCCCGCGTCCGCAGCGGAATCTTCTGCACCGCCTCCAGCAGCGCAGCGATATCCCACTTACGCGTAATCGGCATAATCCGTTCCCGCACCACATCATTCGAAGCATTCAAGCTCAGCGCCAACTTCGGCCTCACCGTCTCCTTCGCAAACGCCTCAATCCCCGGCAGAATCCCACTCGTAGACACAGTCATCCGCGACTCCGGAATCCCAATTCCCTCCACCAGCAGCTTCACGCTCTTCATAAAGCTGTCGTAGTTCAGAAACGGCTCTCCCATCCCCATAAACACCAGGTTGATCCGATCCTTGCCAATCTGAATCCCATGTCGGTTCAGCACCGCCGCTACCTGCCCCGCAATCTCCCCGGCGGTCAGATTCCTCTTGATCCCCAGCTTCGCCGTCAGGCAAAACTGGCAGTTCACCGCGCACCCGACTTGGCTCGAAATACAAATCGTCGCCCGCCGAAAT
>Ga0302302_1002242_pt1 | contig 11383 bp, 9 predicted proteins | sample III_Palsa_E1_3_FD_198766 | JGI IMG/M metagenome (GOLD analysis project Ga0302302, IMG submission 198766) | Peat permafrost microbial communities from Stordalen Mire near Abisko, Sweden - III_Palsa_E1_3 | ecosystem: Environmental > Terrestrial > Soil > Palsa > Peat permafrost | place: Sweden...
TTTAATGTGTGGGGTGAGTTTAAAACCCTTCTCACGAAATTCTGCTGTCCTCACCCACCCGGAACTCCCTCTTTTCAACAGCAAAGCAAGTGACCACGGTGATCATGGGACTGCCAGAGGATGAGCCGACAGTGCACGACTTTTTGCTGGGCATGCAGCGCATCGCCTGCCTTGACAAGTTCAAGCTCGTGCCCCAGGCTCTCTCGGAGGAGCAGATCGAGCGTCTGCTGAGCGACATCGAGACCCTCCCCTGGCAGGGAGGCACCGTCTCGAACGGGGCAGCAGGTGGCGCCACGGTCGAGACATCGATTCGCAAATCGAAGGTGAAGTGGATTCCGCGCACTCAACAGTGGGCGTGGCTGTACGAGATCGTTAGCGTGCTTATCCACACCGCGAATCGGGAACTGTGGGATTTTCAGATCTCGGGCTTTCGCGAGGTAACTATTCATTGACTCGGCTATTGGACGCTGACCTCTTACAGAAATTCATGATATAGAATCTGCAGATCAGTTGCTACGAAAAAGATGAGATGGAGGGTGGCACGAACCATGGAAAATATCACTATCATCAAGACTGTGGGACAGGTCCGACCGTGTCGAATCGCAAGATTTCCATGAGCCTTTTGCTGTCTGATGGAGACACCTACACTGGCGGCGATCTCGAAATTCAGGTTGGCAACCTTGCTGATTTTTTTCATGTCCTTCCTGACTTCACAATACCTCTTATTCACAGACCGTGGAGAAGGGAGTTCCTGTTCCAAGGGTCAAAGGATCTGCGGTGATTTTTCCATCGTATATGCAACATCGTGTAACTGCAGTTTCAAGTGGACGTCGCGTTTCCATGGTGGTTTGGATAAGTGGGCCCGCGTTTTCCTGATTGGCGGGTGTCTCTGATCTACGTGATTTATTTGGAACACAAGTTGGATATTTCTGATCGGAACAGAATCGTCGAGGATTTGATTTATCAATGGCAACCTTTTGTCTCTGGCCGCAATAAGTTGTACCAAAATTTTCTCAAGTCACTATTTTTGAAACCTTCGTTCCTTCGCATGGCACACACTGAAGAACTTGACGTTAGTGAGCTTTATCCGGTGGTGGCTGAGTTTGGGACGGATGACTCTGTCTCATTTGGCATTGCGCCATCGCCGCACAGATTGATCCCCCGGCTTAGATCACGCGCGACAGTCAAGCGAGAGCCGAGGGACCAGAGTGACGAATCCTGCTCGGACACCATCTCCTTTACCTTCGCCTCGCCCTCATCATCTCCGGCAGCCTTCTCTTCCGAGTCATCGGAGCCGTTTGAGCGGGAGCGCTCGCCCTCGCCTCCCTCTGCCCCCTTGTCCCCCACTCGCCCCGGCTCCCACCTCCTCCTCACGGCGGGTTCGCGGGGGATGACCACCAGGGGGAGGGCTTCTTCTTTCTTCCCTGAATCCCTGCCCCCCAAACCGGACTCAGGCCTCCAGGCGTTGATCGACATCGAAAACCCTGGCATCTTGCCGAATCTGGCCGTTGGTGCTTTGCCCCGGCGGGAGGGGCTGTCCTCCTCGTCAACTCAGGTGATCCTGGATCACGCTACCAAGATTCCTGGCGCCATCTCCCTCCCCCCCTCTGCGTCATTCCGCCGCATGAAATCTGGATCGCAGCCGGTGGCCCTTCCTCCCGCTTCTAAAGCCATTGAGAAGCCTCCTGTGCCTCGCGGCCGCCCGCGTCTTGGTTCCAGGCGGGCGATGCCTGAGGGACACAAACGCGCGCTGAACAGACAGGCTGCGAAGAGATGCCGGCAGCGCCGACAGGACTTGGTCCTGATCGCGATCTCCAAGCTCGAGGTGCTAAAGCGAAATGTGAACCAGTCTGACTTGCCGTTGTTTGAAGAAGTCTTCGACATTGTGACCTCACTGAAATCAAAAACCAAGAATTGAATTCCAATTCACCCTTCATCACTCTCCTCTCTTCCCTCTCTTCCCTTTCTTTGCCTGGGAGAAAATGGAAGCCTTCGCCTCTAATCTCAGACTCTGCACCGCGCTGCACACGCTGCTGAAGGTGCTTGATCTGCGAAGCCTGACCCAAAAACGGTTCATCTCGAAGGCTGCTGAGCGCTGCCTCCGGGTGCTGGCGCAGCAGGTCCCGGCTGACACCTCACAGCAGCAGGAGATTGCGTCGACGCTGAGGAAGGAGCTTGCCCAGGATCATGGCATTCTGATGGTGGCCTATGATGTCCCCCACAAGGAGTGGAAGTGTGTGCTCGTCAACTGCGGGGACATTGGGGTGGACACGGTCCGGCGCATGGCTGCGAGACTCGTCATCCCCGTTCCCGCCGATCTGGACTCCACCTCTGTGTGTGGCCTGGATGACACGCGGTCTGTATCGTCATGCGGATCGCGGCGTCCCGGACTTCCTACTGCAGCGGGGAGTATTCCCCACGCGACCGCGTTACCCAAGACCAACCTCAGCGATTTTCTGGCCGCCAATCGCATCGCGTCACTCATGATGCTTTCTGGCAGCAAGCTCACACCCACGGCAGGGAAGGCGCTCTGCGAGCTTCCGCTGCATGTCGAGATCTTCCACGAGGCCGATCTGCAGTGGTTCGCCCTGAACCACACCCTCGTTCCCAAGTACCACATCATGACAGAGGAGGAACTGTCGCTCAAGTTCCCGGTCATCGTGGACGCCGCCACCGGGAAGCGCCGGAGCGACCGCTACAAGCAGGCCGAGATCCGCGTGGACACCGACATGACCGCCAAACTCCTCGGCATCCGGGTTTCCGACGTCGTGGTTTACACGCGAGCCTTTTCTGGAATCCCGCCTCACCAGAAATACCGTATCGGCGTCTCCGGCTAGATCGTCGCTGCCGTGACCTCACAAACGCCCCAAATTTGCTCCCACCTCACTGTAAAGACTATCACATTTCCTCTCTCCGAATAAAAGACAGCGGTGACATGTGCAAGCGCGACGTGCAAGTTGATGCTCACGCTTTGCAGGCGTTGACGCAGTATCTGACTGCCCACCCGGAAGTCAGGCAGCATGAGGCCGCGGCAAGTGGCCTAGATCCCCTTAACTTTCCGAACACGTTCATGCAGTATGAGATCCTCACAGAGCCCGAGCACGCGAACGTTTTGGCTGAGGTGAAGAAGCACAAGGGCAAATTGAACGCGCAGGCGATGAACCTCTGGATTGCCTCGACCGACCAGCAGCGCTTGCAGAACTGGCCCTACGATGGCCGCCTCCGCCCCGGCACCATCAACGGCGGCAAGATCACGCTCACCGGGCCCGCCAGGCAGGCCGTCCTCTCCGTCATGACCCAGGTGCCCCTCATCAGGGAGCACGAAATCAAGGAGCATGGCCTGGATCCGTACCTCTACCCGGAGGAGTGGTGGCGCTCAGAGATCACGACGGAGCGCGAGCACGCCGATGTCCTGCAGCACGTGGCGGCGCAGCAGGGGCAGACGCAACTGCAGGACGTGCAGCGCTGGCAGGCCGAGGAGGCCGTGCAGCAGGCGGCCAAACTCCAGAAGCACCATGCCGGCGCCAAACAACACGCGTATTAAAGATTTCCCGTCTTATGTTTCGCGATGTCCTGAGACAATGAATCGGTTTAATACAATTGCTGATGATACAACATGGATGAGATCTTTCTCAGCGGACGTTGCCGGTGTACACGACGTTGACGAGACACTCGTTCATCAGGGCGGTGTTGGAGACATCTTGGGTGTCGAGGATCAGGGTCAGGCCCTGGTTGGGGAGGTTGTTGTCGACGATGAAGGTGTACGTGGAGGCCACGAAGACGTTCGCGTTGTCTCCCCCGGTGGGCACCTCGGTGCACTGCGGGGCGGTCGCGGGGGGATTGATCACCATCGAGGTCCCTGCCGCCGGGGTCGGGGTGAGGATGAAGAAGGCGACGCTGGTCTGCATGGTGACTTCGAACTCGACGGTGACGGTGTAGCGCCCGACCGGGCCGAGCACGACGGTGGTGGGACCGTTGGGGATGGTGGGTCCCGTTGGCCCGGTGATGCCGTCCGTGACAAACAGGATGTCGTTGGTGACCGTGGTGGCGGCCGCGGGGAAGTTGAGGCCAGTAGCCCCGGTGAAGCCCCCGTAAAACTGAGTGTACCCGTTGGCGGTCACCAGGGACTGCGAGGGGCCGTAGTTTGTCAGGAACCAGTTGGTCCCATCGCACTGGACAGTGGACGTCTGATAGAAGCCGACCCGGAAGTCGTTGAACAGTGCCGGCGAGTACGTGACCGTGGTGGCCGTGGAGGTCACGACCGTGATGATCTTCCCGACGTTCTGGTTTGGAGGCGCGGGGAGATTGACTGTCGGGGCAGTCGAGGTCAGGTAGATGACATTGTCAGACTGCACTGCGTTGTACGGATTCGCGGCGGCGCCGTCCACCACCGCCCCGGCGATGCCGCTGTTCGAGTAGGCAGAGCCGAACTGGTCCTCGTCACTCACGTTGAAGATCAGCCCGCCGAGTTGCGCAGGGGTGGGGAAGGTTGGCTCCGTGGGGTGGCAGTTCTCCCTGAAGAGCACCGTGCTGTCCACGCCCCCGCCCGTCTCGTCCACCAGGAAGAGAGGCGTGAAGCCGAAGACCATCACGTTCTCGTTGTGGCAGAACTCCGCATTGCCCGTATTAGCGGTGGCCCCCGGACTGGAGTAGTAGGTGAAGGTGGCCCCGTCCGCGATGAATCCCGCCAGTGTGTTGTACGAGAAGGTGGCCTGGTGGCCCTCAGTGAAGGTGCTCTCGGACAGCAGGCGGAAGTTGCTGGCCCCGTTGATGGAGATCAGGAACTGATTGTAGAGAAACGTGACGTTGTCAGCCTCCGACGTCGTGTCCGCCAGGGTGTACATGGCGGTGGACCCCGTGGCCTGTGCGAGGGTTACGGAGATATTGCACCGCGTGAAGGTGCTCGTCACGGCGGCACTGATCGACATCAGGGTGGGGTTCACGGCGTAGTTGCCGGCAATGGCGCAGCGGTCGCAGGTGAGCACCACCGACGCTGTGACGGCCGAGGTGACCAATATGGCAGGGAACTCCCCCGTCTGGGTCACCACGCTGTCGATAAGGGACAGGGCGTTCATGTTGCCTGAAACGGTGATGCACGACTGCGCCGTAGAGAGCACAGTGCAGTTCTTCAGCGTCACCGTTCCGTGGCGCGTAATATCGATGCCCCCGCTGAGACTCAGACCCTGCAGCGTCAGATTCACGGCGGGCCCAATGTCGGTGATCGTCTGGAGCAAGGGCAGGGACACTGAGTTTGCCTCGTAGGCCTGCAGCGTCAGAGTCGCAAAGCCGGCAAAACTGGGTGTCTCGCTGTAGACCCCGGGCATGATCATCACGTGATACTGCGCAGGTTTCGGGGTGATGAGGGCGATGGTCGCGAGCGCTGTGGTGATCGTGGCGAATGGCTGGCTGCGTTGCTCAACGTGCCCCGTCGCGTCATCGCCAAAGGCCGTGTCGACATACACCGTTAGGTTCGTGAGAACAGAGGGTCCAGTCATTCCTGTGGCTCCTGTTGAGCCAGTGGAACCTGTAGCGCCCGTCGAGCCTGTAGAACCCGTAGAGCCTGTCGAGCCTGTAGGACCAGTTGCGCCAGTGGCGCCACTCTCCCCAGTAGCCCCACTCGGACCAGTCTGACCGGTACTGCCAGTGGACCCACTTTCTCCTGTCTGCCCGGTGGTTCCCGTCTCGCCAGTGACCCCGACCCCAGTGTTCCCGGTGCTTCCGGTGGCACCACTCTGTCCCGTCTCGCCGGTAACTCCAACCCCAGTATTCCCGGTGCTTCCGGTGGCGCCACTTTGTCCTGTCTCGCCAGTGACCCCGGTCTCGCCAGTGAGGCCCGCCCCAGTCACCCCAGTTGCCCCGGTCTGGCCGGTGGAGCCCACACCGGTGGGTCCCGTTTCACCCGTCTGCCCAGTCTGGCCTGAGATCCCTGTCGCCCCTGTGAGGCCGGTGGCCCCAGACGCTCCTGTTTCACCAGAGGCGCCGCTCGTCCCGGTAGGCCCCGTCGCTCCCGTTGCCCCAGAAGGTCCAGTTGCCCCAGAAGGGCCAGTTGTCCCAGACTCGCCGGTTACCCCGGAAACGCCTGTCGCCCCCGATGGCCCCGTCGCACCACTGGAGCCGGTGCCTCCGGTCTGGCCTGTGACTCCAGTCTCACCTGTCACACCAGTCTGGCCACTAGTTCCCGTGGCACCAGTTCCCCCAGTCAATCCTGTTTGTCCTGAGGTTCCCGTCGCCCCCGTCTCCCCCGTCACTCCGCTGGAGCCTGTTCCTCCAGTCTGCCCATTGGCTCCTGTCTCACCCGTCTCGCCCGTCACACCTGTCCCACCACTTGGACCTGTAGCACCGCTCTCTCCTGTCTGCCCTGTTGGGCCTGAAGACCCGGTTCCCCCTGTCAGACCAATTTCCCCAGTCTGCCCCGTAGCGCCTGTGTGGCCAGTTATTCCTGTAGCACCGCTCCCTCCTGTCTGCCCAGTTTGGCCAGTTTGGCCTGAGGACCCCGTGCCCCCCGTCAGACCACTTCCGCCGGTCTGTCCCGTCGCGCCTGTGTTGCCAGTTGTCCCTGTTCCACCGGTCGCTCCAGTCTGCCCAGTTGCGCCAGAGAGGCCGGTGAGGCCCGTGGCGCCACTCGCTCCGGTCGTGCCCGTCTGCCCGGTTTCGCCAGATGGACCTGTCACGCCAGTGACTCCGCTCACCCCTGTCGGGCCAGTGACACCTGTCTGTCCGGTTTCGCCAGAGATGCCGGTCGGACCTGTCGCTCCAATCGCTCCCGTCGCGCCGGTGGCCCCTGTCTGTCCAGTTTCCCCAGAGAGACCGGTCAGCCCCGTCATTCCACTCGCCCCTGTTGGACCAGTACCGCCCGTATTGCCCGTCTCACCCGTCTCGCCGGCACCCGTCACACCAGTCACACCCGTTCCGCCAACGAGGCCGGACGGACCCGTCGCTCCCGTGTTCCCTGTCAGCCCGCTCTGCCCAGTTCCACCGCTCACTCCAGTCACCCCAGTCGCTCCTGTTGCTCCTGTCGTCCCTGACGCTCCGGTCGAGCCTGGAGAACCAGATGGGCCCGTGGTGCCGGGGTCGCCTGCGGCTCCGGTAATACCAGTTGCTCCTGTCTCACCCGCCCCGGTCACCCCGGTTGGTCCCATCAACCCGGTATTACCCGTGACGCCCGTGGCTCCCGGAACCCCTGTGGCACCTGATCCAGGTCCCGGTGGCCCCTGTGCGCCCGTGGCACCGGGAGTCCCCGGCACCCCTGGAGTCCCAGATGAACCCGGGGGCCCAGGTGGTCCGGGAATGGGAATCACGCCAATCGAGGCATGCTGACGACGGTGATCATGGTGATGTTGGCGGTGCTCTTCCAATGACATGACGTTTGTAATTGCCCAAAAATTAGGGGGGCGCAGATCCTGACTAAAGCGTGAAGATCGCGATTTAACTGCCAATAGGTACTTTTCCTTCCTTTCTTTAGGTCGCAGGCCATCAAGAACAGCGAGATGGGCCGCCTTGAACTCTCCGGTGCGGGCACGTTCACAATTCAGGGCAGCAGCATCTTCTGCGACACCGGCTTCTTGGTCCTCATCGATAGAGACATTGACTCAATTCATGACGGCCAGATGCTAAGACTCCACGGGCTGGGGAAATCAGCAGACGAGACCACTACCCAGGCAGGAGAATCCCGGGCCGTCGCCAAGGTCTACGGGTGCCTCGGCGGAGGCAAGAAGCAGAGGCAGCAACAGAGGCAGCAGCAGACCGCAGCCCTCCCTGCCGGGAAAAGGGAGCCAGAAGAGATACCCCGGGTGACGGAGTGGCCGCTGCACCCCGAGTATCTCGGCGACATCACGCTGACCGATGAGGTGATACTGAATATCGAGACGCAGTTGGCGGGGAGTGGGTCGCTGACCCTGCGGGTTTCCTGCGATGCCAGGGTGCAGAGCAAGAGTGATCTACTGCATCATTTTGAGCTTTCATGTGTGCTGAGGGGCAATTCACAGGTGGACCTGCCCTGGATCACAGGTCGCTCCCTGATCACTGCCGCAGGTCATTCCCGTATCTGCGGGCTTCATCTCGCGCGCGGAGGTACCCTTGTCGCCGGCGACAGCGCGGAGATCAACGTGTCGCAGGCAGAGATGGCAGACATCACGCGACGACCGCTGCAGCAGGGCAGCATCAACTGCGACTCCCTGACCTTACCGCACCATCCCTACTCTCATTCCTCGTGACCCTCTCCATTGTTCTCAAAAAAAAGGTGTTCTGCACTTTCTTGCGTCCTACGTTCGCTGTGCCTCACCTAATGGCGGCGACTGGAATATGTCCACCTACCTTTTTCCCTGCTCTGGATCGGGTAAGACGAACTGTTCGGAGTGTCATTTTTTTTCGTTGAAACGCATCTTGTCGTGATTGGAAAGCGCCATGTGCATTAACTGCCTGAACCCAATGTGCGGTGGGTGCTTTGGGACTTTGGGATGCTGCCCCCCGCTGATTCCGATTTGCTGTCCGCCCCCCTTGCCAATATGCTGCCCCCAGCCCGTGCGATGCTGTCCGCCGCGCCGCTGTTGTGAGTCTGAGAATCTGGGCTGTCGACCAACCCAGGGCTGCTGTCCAGGCCAGCCAGGGCAGCCCGGGCAACCTGGCTACCCGGGCGCCACCGGGAACTCAGGGACACCGGGAGCCAGTGGAAGCCCCGGAACTCCAGGGACGCCCGGCGCTGCTGGAGCGCCTGGAAGTCCTGGCTCGCCCGGAATTGGGATTCCTGGTCCCCCGGGGCCGATAGGGCCTGCTGGATCAGAAGGCGCGACCGGTGCACCTGGGCCTGCAGGGGGCCCTCCTGGCCCAACAGGGGCGGCCGGGACTCCAGGCACACCAGGGGCACCGGGGCCTTTTGGGCCGCAGGGGATGATGGGCTTGCCCGGTTTACCCGGAGACGCCGGCGCCACCGGGGCAGGGGAGACTGGCGCGACGGGCGCACCTGGGACACCCGGACCACCGGGTCCTGCGGGCGGCGCAACGGGGGCCACAGGCGTAACTGGCACGGGCGGTGATCCGGGTGCCACGGGAGCCACTGGGTCTGACGGCCTTGATGGAGCCACCGGAGGCACCGGAACTACGGGAGCAACGGGGAGTACTGGGCCAAGCGGTGCTGATGGTGCTGATGGTGCTGATGGTGCTGATGGTGCCACAGGATTTGGGACAACTGGAGAGACTGGGCCAACGGGGCCTATGGGGCCTCCTGGTCCAGCGGGTGCGCCGACGGGTGCGACGGGTGCGACAGGGTCCGATGGTCCCCCAGGCCCTGCCGGGGCTCCGACGGGCGCAACCGGGTCGACAGGGGGCGATGGTGTCCCGGGCGCAGACGGGGCGACTGGGGCCACGGGGGCTGGAGCGACTGGGCCTCCGGGTCCCCCTGGGCCAGCCGGTGCGCCAACTGGGGCCACAGGTCCAACAGGTCCCACAGGTCCCACAGGTTCCATAGGGAGTACTGGAACGACAGGTGCTACAGGTTCTACAGGTTCTGCAGGTTCCACAGGTCCTCCCGGAAGTATCGGAGCCACGGGTTCTGATGGCTCGACTGGTGCCACTGGATTTGATGGTGCGAGTGGGGCAACGGGAGCCACTGGACTCGATGGGGCCACCGGTCAGAGTGGGACTACCGGCCCCGCAGGATCAACTGGAGCGACCGGTGATGCAGGCAGCGATGGGGCCACCGGGGAGACAGGAGTGACGGGGGAGGCTGGTGCCGCGGGGGTCACAGGTCAGACCGGGGCAACTGGCAGTGATGGCTCCACGGGTGCTACGGGTGCCGGAAGTACGGGCCCCACAGGTCCGATAGGGCCCACGGGCCCTGGGGGAGGGGACACTGGAGCCACTGGAACCACCGGTGTTACAGGCGATGCGGGCGACACGGGAGCGACGGGTCCCACCGGCGCAGGGTATACGGGATTCACGGGTCCGACTGGCGGGGCTGGTGAAACTGGTGAGACGGGGGAGACTGGGCCAACAGGGGCTGCCGGCGCAAGTGGCGCCACCGGAGAAACTGGCGCAACAGGGAACGCGGGCGCGGTTGGGGCAACCGGTGCCACGGGTGCAGGGGTTACCGGCGCAGTTGGTCCCACAGGCCCTGGAGGCGGTGATACAGGCTCGACTGGAGTCACTGGAGTCACTGGAGTCACTGGATTCACTGGAGCCACTGGAGCCACTGGCGATCCAGGAGATGATGGAGCCACAGGAAGCACCGGAAGCACAGGCAACACGGGGGTAACTGGGTCCACGGGCGCAACAGGCGCCACCGGGAGCACCGGGGGCACTGGTAGTGATGGTGCAACGGGGGCTATCGGAAGCACTGGTGGCACCGGGAGTGATGGTGCAACGGGGCCTACGGGGGCCGGAGTGACTGGACCCGTCGGCCCGACAGGGCCTGGAGGTGGTGCAACAGGCGCCACCGGAGCAACTGGGGCCACCGGGATAACTGGGCTCACTGGGGCCACCGGTTCGACGGGTGGAACTGGCGCCACTGGGGAGACCGGACCACAGGGCCTGCCAGGTGATGTGGGAGATGCCGGGCCCGCTGGCGCAACTGGAGCCACTGGTGAGACAGGTGCCGATGGGGCGGCTGGGGCGACGGGAAACACTGGGATTGGGATTGGTGGAGGAACTGGGGCCACCGGAGCCACGGGCCCCTTCTTCCTGACCAACCTCACGGTGTATGTAGACCAGGTTTTTGGCTTCGACACTGGTCCCAACATTGGCCTGGTTGAGGTGAGAGCCCGGCCGTTCGCCACGATCAGCGCAGCCCTGCTGGCAGCGAGTGCCGCGGTGACCACCGCCTCTGAGTATCACGTGCAGATCATGCCCGGGACTTACACTGAGGATATCGTCTGGCCTGTGAACATCAACGACCTGAGTCTGCAGGCGTATGACCTTGACCCTGTCTTCATCACTCAGCCCCAGAACATCCCTACATCGCCGACCGGGGGTATAATGACCCTCCAGGGGCTTATTTTCTTCAGCAGTGTGGGCTTTACCTCAGGGGTGTCAACCGTCGAGATCATTGACTGCCAGATCACGGGAGGACTGTCGGTGACCACTTCTCTGTCGCAATTGATCCTCCTGCGTGGCAATGTCAGCATCGAGATCGAACAGCCGGTGGTGTCCATCAACACCGGCACCACACAGTCAGCGTTCACCGCGACGAGCACATCATTCAACGGGAATACCTGGGCCGCCAATCTCTATGGCATTCAGTGCGTGGGGCCGGTGCAGACCACCCTCGTCAACTGCAACTTCTCAAACTTCATCTGGAACAACACGAGCGGCACGGCGGCGCTGTACAACCTCGTCAACGCCACCACCACTCCCGACAACACCACCCTGCAGGGGAACACCATTCAACTGC
>Ga0302302_1002252_pt1 | contig 11366 bp, 12 predicted proteins | sample III_Palsa_E1_3_FD_198766 | JGI IMG/M metagenome (GOLD analysis project Ga0302302, IMG submission 198766) | Peat permafrost microbial communities from Stordalen Mire near Abisko, Sweden - III_Palsa_E1_3 | ecosystem: Environmental > Terrestrial > Soil > Palsa > Peat permafrost | place: Sweden...
ACTCCGAACATGCTGGCCAATCAAGGGCTTTCAAACAGATAGATTCGGCTGAGTAGTCCACCCGCACCGCAGGGTAGAATGGCACCCATCTGCAACTGAAAGGTTCCCGTCATGCGCCGAATCCTGCTCGCACTCCTGCTAACCCTCTTCGCCATTCCAGCTGCCAACTCTGCATTCGCTCAGGGCGCGCCCCCGCAGGCCGCCGCCAACCAGCCTTATACCATCGAGTACTACTACAAAGTCCAGTGGGGTCATCAGCAGGAGTTCCTCTCGCTCTTTCTCAAGAACCATTATCCCCTCCTCGCGAAGATCGTTGAAACCGGCCGAATGACCTCCGTCAAAATCGAGTCGCCCGCATATCACACCACAGAAGACGGTCGCTGGGACTATCGAGTCACCATCACCTACCCCAACTCCACCTTAGCCACTACCTCCAATCCGCAGGAAGAAGCTCTAATAAAGCAGCTGTATCCCGATTCGGAAACGTATAAGCGCGAGGAGCAGCGCCGTTTCGAAATACTTGTCTCACATTGGGATCTGCCCGTTACGGACATAACTCCATCGAAGTAAGAAATCTCTTATGACCCCGCCTGAACCATCTGCGGGAACCTCAATGTTGACTCCAGGAGACATATCCGAACATGCCCATCGAACTCTCCAAGCAGGCGCGCGCCGACGCGATCCATTCGCTGCAACGCTACTTTGAGGAGAATTTGCCGGAACCGATTGGCGATCTTCCGGCAGGTCTGCTGCTCAACTTCATCCTCGAAGAGATCGGACCGGCCGTTTACAACCAGGCCATCGCTGACGCACAGACACGCATGCAGCAGCGCGTTCAGGATCTCAGCGGAGAACTCTACGCCGACGAATTTCAATACTGGACGAAGATGGATGCCAAGCGAAAAAATCGCCGCTAGCGTGATGCGGCGAAGTATACAAATTCAAAGCGAATAGGGAAATAGCCAAGGCGGGAAATGACAAACTCCGATTCGAAATTTGCGATCTATCCCAGTCTCAAAGGAAGGCGCGTACTCATCACCGGAGGCGCCACCGGCATTGGCGAGGCCTTCGTGAGCCGCTTCGCCGAACAAGGCGCCCAAGTGGCTTTCTTCGATATTCAGGACTATGCAGCGTCACAACTATGCGAGCAAATTGCGGCGAAAGGTGATCCGAAGCCGATCTATCTGCGCTGCGACATGACCGATACCGAGGCTGCGCGTGCATCCGTCGCGAGTGCCATCGAGACCATGCAAGGTCTGGATGTGCTGATCAACAACGCCGCCAACGACCAGAGGCACACGGTCGAAGAAGTTACGCCTGAGTATTGGGATCGCATGATGGCGGTCAACCTTCGCCATCAGTTCTTTGTTACTCAAGCAGCGTTGCCCGCGCTCAAGGAATCCGGCGCCGGATCCATAATCCATATGAGTTCGATCTCGTGGATCATTCCGTCTGTCGGCGTGCCGGTCTATGTTACGGCCAAGGCTGCCATAGTTGGCCTCAGCCGCACGCTTGCGCACGAAGTAGGCAAAGACAATGTCCGCGTAAACGCCATTCTTCCCGGCGCGATCATCACAGAAAAACAACGGCGGCTATGGCTCACTCCCGAGTACAGCGCGGAGATATTGGCGAACCAGGCGCTCAAGCGGCATCTGGTGGCGGATGAAGTAGCGCGCCTGGCGCTCTTCCTCGCGGCGGACGACAGCAGCGCCATCACCGGACAGAGCCACATCGTTGACGGCGGATGGGTCTGACCCGTACACATGTAAATCTTGCAACTCAGTAGCCGCGCAGGAACCGCCGCCGGCGAGCGTTGCGCAGTTCATGCACAATGAAATAAATGAAGAGGCCAATGGCTGAGACTGGTCCCCAGAAAATCCAGCCCGGCTCAACCACCCGCGAACCCCCTACGCTGGCGGAGTCGGCGGCGCGCAGGCTTCCAAACATGACGACCGTATCCTCGCCCACGTTCACATTCTCGCCGAGCCGCACTCCACCAAAGAAATTCACCAGATCATGCCCGATAGAGGCATCGTCGGCTGCCCGGACCTCACCAAAGAAATCCACTACGTCGTGATTGGCGTGGCCTTCGATGTTCACACTGCCGAAAAATGTAATGACATCCCCATTCACCGCCCCCTTTACATTCACGCTGCAAAAAAAACACACAGCATCATGGATGACCTGGTTTGGGCCTACATCGATGGCATTGCCAAACTGGACGATATCCTGTGCTGCACGTGCCGGAGTTGCCCATATCGCAGACGACAGCATCAGCAGAGCAATGGCGAAGGAGCGTCCAAAGTTGGGCGTGGAAGGACGGAAGTTTCTGAACACAGGAACCCTCCTGAAGTGGAAGTACGTGAGATTCCCACGCCCAGTTCCATGGGAAAATTTCTACGAGACTTTTGGATTCCTCAGCCTCTGAAGAGGTTGGCGCAGACTCTTGGGATTTCCCAATCATCCGATGAGTACGATTGGCATCCTCCGTGCAGATACGGAGTCGAGGTGGGAATCCAGCGGTTCGGGAGGTGCATTATGCATATCCACACAACCCAGGCGAGCGCTACGGGCAATGCGCTGGCTGGCGCCCAGGCAGCAGAAACGGCTATGTCTTTGCGTCGGGCGAGGGAACTGCGAGACGCGGCGACGAAGCTCAAGGCGGCTTCCTTCGACTTCGGTTCGGGGATTGCTCAGGACACGCTCAACGATCCGCGAATTGCCCCGCAACCGGGCTCGCAAACCGATCCGCAAACCGCGGCCCAAACCTCCTCGCTCGCGAGCGCCTGGGCAAGCGCAAGTGCCGCCTCGAATCAATTCGGGCTCGCAATCCAAGACAGCGTCGCGCAGCGAGCCGCTGCCGACACCGATCTGACCAGAACTCCCCCGCAAGTTCAGGAAGTTCAGCGCACTCCTTTCTCGGGTCCCGTGTCCTACTGGGCCTGAGCAGGAAGCGAGCGCATCAGGATTCCTGTAACTGAAAACTCGATCGGAAAGGAAGAAAACACATGCAGATCAACAGTGCATCCGCAATTGCAGCCAGCACAACGCAGGCGCAGAATACCGCAGACCTGTTGGCGCAGAGCACAATCTACTCAGCGAACGTTGCCGGCAAAACCTACACCGCCGACCTCAGCTTGTCGAACGGCCAATACGTCGCCACAATTCCTGATCTTCCCAGCATCAGCGCCAGCGGCCAGAGTCTGGTATTGGCAGAGAACAACCTGGACGCACGCATCAGTCTGATTGTCTAAGTCAGCTGTCATGCGTGAGCTCTGATCTCTCAGAACTCAAACCGCATTGCCAGTTGTATCCGTCTCGGCGGAGCAACCGTCGTAACCTGCCCAAACGACGACGAGCTTTCCACCTGGTCGACTGCTGTTCCGTTCTCGTGGTTCAACACGTTGAAGGCGCCGGCGGAAAAGCCAAGCTTTGGCGCTTCTTCGTCTTTGCTCTGCGTTAGATGAAAATCGTGGCCCCAGCGCAGATCCAGATCCACGTATCCCGGCAGCGTCTCGGTATTTCGAGCAACGCCTTCGGGTCGCGCGTTGAATAGGTCGTCACCGTAAGGATCAGCACCCGTCAGCACTGTCCATGGCGAGCCGGAGTTGGCAAAGATGCCCACGGCCAGATTGGCAACGCTCTCATGATTGAAAATTGCGTACATACCCAGGCGATTGCGGCGGTCCCAGCCTGAATTAGCCCACTCTGCATTGGGATCGTACTGATTTTGCGGAAACCAAGAGATGCCCTCCTGGTTCGATTCGTAATGCGACCACGTATAGCGGCCAAAGCCGGTGAAGTACTTGTTTACTGCGCCACGGAAGGAGATGTCCAGTCCGCTGCCGAGGAAGGTTCCCTCCGGCTGCATCTCGCGAATACGGGCGTACTCGGGATTCGGACGCTCCGTGTAATCGGACTCCGGGGTCGGCGCATTGATATCTACAGAGCGGAAGCGGTCGTCGCCTCGTACCGAATACGTGCTGATCGTTCCTGTTGCACTCTTCCCAAAGCCTCGCTCGATCGAAAGGCCATACTGAATCTGATAGGGTACTTTCGCGCCCGGCTGCAACTCGACCAGATCAGCGGGCTGCTCGCCGATCGCGACACAGTTGGTAATGGGCACGCATCCGGCCGCGGCCTGGGTCGCGCTCAGGGTCGCGGGATCAAGAGAGACTGTTAGAGATCGTCGCAGCGGCTGCCCATTTGCTTGCGGCTGATAGCGCGCCAGGTCGATGAGCGGGCCGGAGCCGAAACGATCGTAATAAATGCCACCACCGCCGCGAACCACCATCTTGGAATCCTGGTCCACAACATAGGCAAACGACAGACGTGGCGAGAAACTCAACCGGTCTTGCGCCAGAAAGTTCTGCCAGTCGTAACGCAAGCCGGGTGTGACCGTAAAGCGGCTGTTGATTTTGATCTGGTCCTGGGCAAACGCACCCATTTCCTGTTGGTGATAAACAAATCGTGAGACGCCGCTATTCTGCGTGAACCCCGAGGGGAGGTTGTCGTAATAGTTCTGAATCGCGGAAGTGAAAACAGTAGCTCCGTCGGATGCCAGCGTGGGTGCGAAGGTGTAAGTACCCAGATTGTTGGTATTGTCGTCGAGCACGCGTCGATCAATGTGGGGAACGTTCGCACCGACCTTGATCGTATGGCGTCCATAAGTCCACGTCACCATGTCGCTGAGGCGGAAGTTATATTCGCTGGATAAGGAATCGTCCTGCGCCGAGCCGCCCACAAAGTCTCCGGTCACGTTCGCCTGCGGCGCCTCTTCGGCATTTTGATTTCGATTGGTATCGCGTTCAAAGACCAGGGAAAGCTGGTTCAGCAGGATCGGGGATAGCGTGGAATCCACATGAGCGATGGCATCGTCTTCCCGGTAATCGTTGGCATAACCAGCGGAGGCCAGAGTCTGACCGCCCACGCCCTGGTTCTGCGCCGTCCAGTCCTTGTAGGCATATTGCACGTAGGCTGAGTGCTTCTGGCCAAACTCGTGCGAAGCCCGTGTGCTGAACTCCGTATCGCGCGTCGGCGCCGGGACATTGGCCTGAAAGAGGCCGGTAGGATTGGCTGCCGTCTGCGCCATGGTCGCATCCACGACTGCGTCCAGATCTTCTTCCGCGCGATTGAAGGAGATCAGAAACCCGCTGTTCTTGGAGTGCGGAATCGGACCCGTGACATGGCCTTCGTAAACTCGCCGCTGCTCAAAGGGCTTACTGGGCGCCAGCGCATTCTGCGCGTTCAAATCCGAGTCGCGAAAGAAGAAGTTGAACTGGCCGTGATAGTGATCCGCTGCGGATCGGGTGATGATTTCCATCTGCCCGCGTCCAGGCCAGTAGTACTGCGCGGAGTAGGGGTCTTGATTGATGCGAACTTCTTGCACCGCGCTCGCAGAAACAGTAGCCCGGTTGGCTTCTACGCCATCCACCAGCAGTCCCGAGCCCCCAGTGCCTTCTGCGCCTGAGTCCATAAAGGCGCTCATGGCTGTGCTGTAATCGTTGTCAAAAATCGGCAGAGACTTCAGATCTTCGGAGCTCAAGACCGAGGTGTCCGAGTTGGCATCCGGGGAACTCAGGTCGACGCTGCTGCCGGCGTTTACATTGATGGTGGTCGACATCGTGGAGATCGGCAGCACGATATGCAGCATCGGCGCAGAAATGGGAGCTGTGCCTTGCGTGCCCAACTTCACAACCGTCTTTACAGTGTCGAATCCCGCCTCAGAAACGACCAGCGTGTAGTCGCCCAGCGTCGGAGCGGTTAGTTGAAAATTCCCCTCCCCATCGGAGTGCAGTGTCGCGGTTACGGCACCCTTGCCGTCGAGCAGATCGATTTCAGCATTGGGCACGATGGCTCCGCTGGGGTCCGCGACCGTGCCTCGAACGACGGCAGACGGAGCAGCCGGTCCCTCCCCCAATCCCAGGCCGGCAACAAAGGTGTCCGCCGTCGTGGGATGGCCAGGGTTCGCGCCGGGCAGTGCCAGCCCAGCTAAGGGCAATGAAATCAGCGAGCAGAGAGTAACCAGGGAGGCAACGGGCAGAGAATCAAAGCGAATCTTCAAAGAGTACAAGTGTAGCTCCTCTCCCGCATGATAAGCGGGAAGTGAATGGATTTACCTGACGTTTCAATGACAATCATTCTAGGGACGTTTTAAGCCCGAAATTTGTTTAGGCCCGAATTCCCGCGCCACCTAGCACCGCCATCCAGGCCGAGGCATGATCGACCAGCGCGTCCGCTTGGAGCTCCTCCAGAGACTCTGGCGCAAGTCCAAAAGTGCAACCCATCGCCCAAACGCCAGCGTTCCGCGCCGTCCTGATGTCCACGTCAGAATCCCCAATCATTAGCGTTTCCTCCGGGGTTGCGCCGACTTCTTCCATCACCGTCAGGAGGCCGAGGGGATCGGGTTTCTTGGTGGCAAAGCTGTCCCCACCGTAAATGCTGAAGAAGTAAGATGCGATTCCAAGTCCTTCGCAGATCGCCCGGGCTGGACCTACGGGCTTGTTGGTCAGTACGGCCATCTGGCGGGAGCGCCCATCTGGCAGAGCCTTCAGTGCTTCCAGGGATTCGAGCACGCTTGGGTAAATCTGAGTGTAGTCGAGCTTGTGGGCGCGGTAGTAGGTGAGAAAGTAATCGAATGCTTCGTCGAAGAACTGTTCGTCTGGTGCTGTCGATACGGAGGGAAGTTCACCTGGGACGGCGAGGGCCCGGCGGATCAGCATGGCCGCGCCGTCGCCGATGAAGCTAGCGATCACTTCATTTGGAAGGGCGCGGAGGCCAAAGTTTTCGAGAGTCGCGTTGACGGAGTTGCAAAGATCCTGGCGGGAATCGATGAGTGTGCCGTCCAGATCGAAGACCAAGAGGCGCAGCGAATCTATTGGAAGAGGGCGAAAGATTTGCAACATGAATCTAGTTTACGGGAATTGCGAAGTATTCAAAGTCCCGCGAATCGGTGGTGGAGCATTCGAGTGCTCTACGTATAACGATATTGACTTTGGCAGTGGACGCAATACTGCCCAATGACATTGTCAGGATATGGCTTGTTCTATGCAAAGTAGGTTTGCAAGGAGTTTGAGTCATTTGTGCTTGGGCTGTACACGCTGACATACGCTTTGGTTTCAGGGACGGAGAAGCCCGGATCTGGATCTCCAGATCCAGGCTTCGGCGATTCTTCTTACGTTGTGTTCTAACCGTTTGGAAGGGGAGGGTGCCAGCTACCTGCTTGCCTGATGGTCGGCCCATGTTCCGATCATTGGGAGCTTCGAGCGTTTTCCGTTGAGAGCGCGGACCGCGAACAGGATCATGGTGATGGTGTAGGCGAGTCCGATGATTCCAGTGAAGAGCACTATCATGCGCTGGCCGAAGAGTCCCGTCATCGGAAGCAAAGAACTGAAACCGAAGTTGATGAGGAACGCGACTGCTCCGATAATGATGGATTGCCAGGCGTGGAAGCGGACATAGGCGCTTCGATTGTAGGGGGCGACAGCCAGGAACAGGATCGCCGGGATCACGGTGAGGTAGCTGAGAGCGCCAAGGGCGTTTTCAGAGATACCGGTGTGGGCAGGTTCAGACACGACGAGGTTTTCGGACACGTTCACATCTCCTAAATTGGGGGTGGCGACTGTGGAGAAGTGTAGCGTTACCAAAGTTACGATGGGAATAGAAAACTGGTGACTTTTGGATCGCGAGTTCTGAAATGGGAATCTGCGAAGCGCCCGATCTGAACACGGATCGAAATTTCTCAATCCAGCATTTGCAACAAAAGGGCTCGCCGGAGATGGGAGCCGAGGGAAATTGAACTCGGGCTTTCGCATGAAGAAGCGTGGGCGGTTGTCTCCTAAGAATTTAGTTGACATGGTCGCAAATGCGGGCGTAGTGTCCTAAGCAATTAGGAGAAACTGGTGGGAACACTGGGAAAAGATACGCTGACCAAGCTTGAGCTGCAGATCATGCAGGTGATCTGGAGGCTTGGGCCGAGCAATGTAAATGCGGTGCAGGCGGGGCTGGAACAGCAGTTGGCCTACACCACGGTGCAGACCATGCTCAACATCCTGCAGCGCAAGGGCAAGTTGAAACGCCGGCTACGGGGAAGAGCATACGAGTACAGTGCAACTGTCACCGAAGCCAACGCATCCGGCCATGCTGTGCTCGACCTGATCAACAGAATGTTCGGCGGATCCAGCGAGGAACTGGTGATGAGCCTGATCAAGACGCGGCAAATCGATGCCAGGAAAATCTTGGAGTTGAGCAAGCGGCTGGAGAAGGAAGGAGCGGATCAATGAGGGCTCTTGAACCCTGGATAGCTGGTTATTTGTTGAACTCATTGTGGCAGATTCCGCTGGTCTTTGTTGCAGCGTGGATCGCTGCGCGGCTGGCCAGACCGATTGGCCCGCGCACGGAGCATCGGGTATGGGTAGGTGCGCTCATTGCTGAGGTGACCCTACCTCTGTGTCACTTAAAGATCAATAACCCGTGGCCTTCGATGTGGGCCGGGTCGCGGGCAATGCTGCAGTGGCTGCGATGGAGCCTGGGTGGAGGCGCAACGGGTGACCATGTGCAAGTGTTGATTGGTCCCGGTGCGGCCTCCGGAACAAGTGCATTGCGGTTTCCAGCTTCGGTGCTTGCGGTCGGTCTGATCGCTTATGGTTGTGCGTTTCTCTACTTTGCGGGCCGGTTGATTTTGGGGCTTATTCGGACCAGGCATATGCTGCGCGACTCTGAAACTTCGGCCTTGACGCGTGGATTGGCTAGCAAAGTTGCGGGGTACGAGAGTTTGACCCGCACTGAGTCCGTGTACTTCGCCATTTCTCCAACTGTGTCGGGTCCAGTAACTGTGGGTATTCTTCGACGTGCACTACTGCTGCCGCCGGAATTTCTTGAAAGCGTTAGCGAGGCCGACTTGGACGCTGTGCTGGCGCACGAGTTCGCGCATATACGCCGGCATGACTTCGCCAAGAACCTGCTTTATGGACTGGTGTCGCTACCTGCGGCATATCATCCTGCGCTTTGGCTGACAAGTTCGCGACTTTCGGAGACGCGGGAAATGATCTGCGACGAGATGGCTGCGGAATCGGTCACAGGCCGCAAAAGCTACGTACGTTCCTTGCTGCGGCTGGCCTCGATGCTTTCGAATCGAATGCCCGCCAACACCCTGCGTGCCATCGGGATCTTCGATGCCAACACATTTGAGAGGAGAATTATGAACCTGACTAATAAACGTTCTGAAATTCACGGCTTGCGACGATTTGGAATCCTCGCCGCGTGCATTGTTCTTGCCGTCACTGCAGGCACCTCTGCGCTCGCTTTGCGCATGGAGGTGAACACACCTGCACCGCAAAATCCGAAACTGATCCATGTAAAGGCGGATTCTCTCAAATACATATCCCAGGTTCATCCGGTCTATCCGCAGGATGCCAAGGCGGCGAGGATCAGCGGCTCAGTGCTCCTCGATGTAGTCATCGACAAGCAGGGTGCGCCCGCTCAGATCAAGGTCGCCAAAGGACCGCGCGAACTTCAATCCAGCGCCATCGATGCGGTTCGCCAATGGCGTTGGCAGCCCTACCTGCTGAATGGCGATCCTGTCGAGGTAAAAACGACGGTGACGGTTGTCTATTCGTTGGGCAAATAGAAGAACCATCAAGTTAGAAACATAGGGCGAGGCTGAGCAACCCTCGCCCTATTGCTGTGTGAGAATAAAACCATAGGGCGCCGGTCAAAAATCTCAGCCTATCAACCTTATTCCATGTAATATTCTTTAAAAAAGGCGAGGTCCGTCCCGTGAGTCCCTTTAGACCTCGCCAAGGAAGGCTCGGTTGGCAATCCGGCATATGGGACCGGATGCGAAATCGGTCGGAAATCTGCTGCAGTTACGTTTGCGGACCGCGTCCGTTGCGGGTTGACAAATTCTGAGTCGTTCCTTGGATCGGCCATCGTCCGAACTCAAAAAAAGGCGAGGCCCGTCCCGTGGAGCACTTCAGACCTCGCCGAGGAACATTGTTTGGACCCAATGGACGCTGGCCGCGATCTAGCGGCCGGATTCTGTACTGCGTCTGCTCACAGAAGAGAGCCCGGGTCTGAGCGCCTTTCGGAATTCGCACACTCTCAGGAGGCTAAACCCCCCGCTGCTCCGGATAGGTGAGCGACCTAGTGGATGCGGATGTCGCCTGATCCGGTTTCGACGCGGACTGTTGGGCCCCCGCCGTTGATCTTTCCTGTGATGTGGTGATGGCTCTCAATCGATCCCTGGACGAGCATCTCGCGGTCTGTTTTGATGTCGCCTGATCCAGTTGAAGCATCGAGCGTGAATGCTGATCGGTCGGGCCAGAGCTCTACGCTGCCGGAGCCGGTGGTCACCTTCCAGTCTGACTTCGGCTGTCCACTGAGCTTGATATCTCCCGATCCGGTCTGCGCCCTGAGGCCGCCTGAGATGTTCTTTAGTTCGATGGTTCCGGAGCCGGTGTTGGCTTTGACGTCGCCGGTGCCGCTCTGCTCAGCGTAGATGTCGCCGGAGCCGGTTTCGACGGTGAAACTCTCCTGCAGACCGCGGGCATGGATGGTTCCGGAGCCGGTGTTAAGTCGGGCATTCACGCCTACGCCTTCATCGGTTACGTCACCGGACCCTGAACTTGCTTCAAGGAAGGTCTTGGCAGGAGCTTCAATGTCATAGTCGATGGAGATGTTGTGCATGTTCTCCAGGTGGGCGCCAACACGCAGGATACTGCCGGTCTGCTCGATGGGAGGGTTGGCGGCGATCTCTCGCACGCGATCTTCGTTGCCGCCGAAGCCGTTCGATTTGACCCGTCCGTAGATATGCACTTTGTTATCTGTGCCGGGCTTGATGTGAATGTAGCCCGAGCCGGTGGAGATGTGCAGCGTGACGGCGCCCGATACGGAGAGCGTTCGTTCGAACGTCGATTCAGCGGCTAGCGCGGGGATGGTGCCAAGCGCCAGAAGAAGTGCAGATGCTGGAATCCAATGTCTCATCTCGTTCCTCACAATGTTGCTGCTGTTGATGCCGCAGAGTGGGACCGGCTCGTTGGCTTTCTGTTCTTCGTCTTACTAATTAGCATCCCGGCTGCCAAAGCATTCGGCATGCATGCTGTTGATTTCGCGCTGTTTATGCTGGTCTTGACTGCAGTTAGGCCGCGTTGATTGTCCGCAATCGCGATTCAGTGTCCGAAAATGAACATGGAATCGCGGGTTGTAAACGGTCAACGCTCGGTTACTGGAGCACTACCGTATCGCCTTCTTTCAATCCACTTACGATTTCGGTGACGGATCCATTCGAGAGTCCTACCTTGACGGGAATTTTACGCTCTCCCTCCTTTTGTTTCTTGTCGGGGATCTCAACGGTTGTGTTTTTCTGG
>Ga0302302_1002254_pt1 | contig 11363 bp, 6 predicted proteins | sample III_Palsa_E1_3_FD_198766 | JGI IMG/M metagenome (GOLD analysis project Ga0302302, IMG submission 198766) | Peat permafrost microbial communities from Stordalen Mire near Abisko, Sweden - III_Palsa_E1_3 | ecosystem: Environmental > Terrestrial > Soil > Palsa > Peat permafrost | place: Sweden...
GGCGTGAGGACGCGACCGACGTGGTGCGCAGCGTGATCCTGCCCGGGCCGACCAGCACGATGGCGACACCGGCAATGACGACGAGCGCAGCCGAAGCCGCCGTGATCAGGACGGACTTCTTCCTCGGCCGTGGGCGGCCGGCTCCCCGCCCGGATGCCAAGCGGCGGAACCAATCCGAATAAAACACGCGCCTTCTCCTCGCTCCCCTGAGCTAAACGCCGAGAATACCTACGATCAGTAACGTTTTAGACACAGTTCCACGGGCCGGGTGGTCTGGGTGCGGCGAAACCGCCCCTGAGCATGCCGGAGCCGATGTGACTGACTGGGAGAACGGGTGCCTGGCGGGCTGCTGCGCCACGTCGATACTGGCGCGCCTTGGCACAGGTTATATCCCCCGCTGGTGTGCGATGGCCAGTTTTTTGGCATCTGCCAACAACCTCCCCCGGGGCCTCGTGGCCCACGTGTTGACAGCCTGCCCCGCCTGTCTGCAGGTCATGCGTCTGGCGGGGCTGCTTATTATCCCTGATGCCGGCGCGCCGCCTACGCAGGCGCGCCGGGCCTCCCGCGCCTGGCCTGCCCGCGGGTGTCGGCCAGCGAGCACGCCGCCGCGCAAAGCTCTTTCCGCCATTCGCCGGCCGCGCCGGGCCGCGGCAGAAAGGATTACCAGTCATTACGCGGCGCATATTTGCTAATCGGCTTTGTGGGCTGGCGCCTTTTTCGCTGGCCGCCTTCTCCAGTCTGGAAATAGCCGAACAGGGCCCAGGCGTGGCCGCATTACGGTGCGACGGAAAATGGCCGGGTGTCCCTGCTGCGGCCGGTTGTCCCTGCTGCGGCCAGCGGGCGAGAGGCGGCCCCGCCAGCCCCGCCGGCCCCGGGTGACCCTGAGCCTGGCCGCGACTGGGCAGAACGGCTCGTGGCTGGCACCTGGCGCCGCGCGAGCGCGTACCGGCCGGGTGCGTAACGGCGGAGGGCCCGCGAACAGCCAGGTCAGGCGGCACGACGGGAAGGCCCGGCCCTGGGGCTGCGGCCGTGGCCCGGCTTGGATCGTCCCCTGGCAGCCCGCGGCTGGCCCAGATTCCTGCGGGCCGCCGGGACCGCGCTGGCTGTATCCCTCCAGCCTGATCGCTGATTCCCGATTTAGTCCGTTGGGCATTAATTTCCGCTTACGGTCCCGGAGAGCCGTCTCGGTGGCCAGAAACGAATTCCGGCCGCCCGCTCCGTATGGCAAACCCGGGGCCGGCTCCTCGTGGGCTGGCCACCCGGGCGGCATCACTCCTGACGTGCGGCCTCCTGGGTGGCGGGCAGCCCGCGGTGGCCGGCGTGCCCGGGCCTGGGCGGCGGCTCCCGGCGGCCGCACGTGCCCCGGCCGCCGAAAACCCGATCACGAGCCGTTATCACCGCGATAACAGAACGTGCCAGAAAGGTGCCTGAAAGTGGCGCCCGCAGGTTGGCCGGGACGCTATCACGGGGCTATCTCGCCGCGATCACACCGCTGAACTGCGACGTAAGAAGTCCGTAATGAGCTGCTTGCGACTTTCGGCCCGACATGGGCCTAAAGCGGACACTGACCAGATCTTTCGGATTTGCTACATGCGGGACGATCTGCGGGTCTACGGTGATCCACCGAGAGCTTTGAGAGGAAACCCGGAGGTGGATTAGATGCCAACTGGGCGACGGTCCGCATGGCGTCGGCCGCGCAGTCGCGCCGGACGCCTCGCGGTCCCGCTTGCCATCCCGATGGCGCTGGGTCTGACGCTGGGCGTCACGCTCGCCTTCGAGGGCGAGACACAGCACACATCGATACAGCAAGCGGCAGGCGACTCCACGGCGTCGCCCGCCGTGAGCCCCTCGGCCAGCGGCAGCGCCTCGCCTAGCCCGTCGCCCACGGCGACCGCCCCAGCCACCGCGGCTACCAACGTCAGCTGCGACATCATCGTCCCGGCGCACCCGCTGACCGCCGAGGGCCTGTCGACTCCGTTCCAGCTGACCGGCCCGGACGGGCAGAGCCCGGCCGCGTCCGGCTGCACCATGGCCAACTTCGCCAACCTCGGCGCGTTCGTGCAGGCCACGATCCTGAACCCGGCCAACGGCCAGCTGTCGGTCTACGAGCCGCTGGTCATCACCCAGGGCACGCAGCCCGCGGTCGCCCCGGTGGTGCCCAAGCTGCCCCGGCACGCGGTGGTCACTATTGACTTCGGGTTCAACGGCACCAACCTGACCCAGGTCGGCGCCACCCGGAACGCGCTGCGGGAAGGCAACTGCGTGAACGGGCTGCACGGCTCGATCTTCGGCCAGGTGTCCTTCTGCAACGGCACCCAGTTCTTCAGGACGGCCTACTGGGATGAGTGGGCCGGCCGGCTGAAGGTCCCAGCTCTCGGCCGGTCGCCCAAGACCGGACAGGCCTGCCCGTCCACGCGGTCGTTCGAGCTGGTCGACCAGGACCCCAGTGACAACGTGACGTCCACCTACCTGCTGACCGGCAACGGCCAGACCGCGCAGGACAACGCGGCCAACGAGGCCGCGCTGGGCGGCGCGGAGAGGATCAACAACGGCAGTGACAACCTGCTGCTGGACGCCTTCGTGGACCCGACCCTCGGGTGCACGCCGATGGAGGCGCCGGACCTGTCCCAGGGCGGTGCGCCGGGCACGTCGCAGGCCCTGGATGAGCTGTCCGCAGCCAAGGACCAGCGGGCTCCTGTCGCCCTGGTCCCGGAGAACGACGAGATGGTGCTGGTTAACGGCAACTTCAGCGTGGCCAAGACCAACCTGTACCGATCTAACGTCGGACAGCCGTCGGTTTCCTGGGCCACCTGGGCCAGCAGTGCGCCGATGTTCTGCCAGAACATCGTCAACATCCAGACCCCGTTCCTGGCCAAGAATGAGGCCTTGCTCGCCACGGACGGCTCACCGGTGGCCGGTGTAGGCGACAATCTCTTCACGTTCATGGCCAACCGGCTGAGCATGTCCTTCACCAACCTCAACTGCCAGAACTTCGGTCTGATCAATCCGGTGACGGTCACGCTGGACGGGAACGGCGCAGCCATCGACGCCACCTTCAATACCACCCCACAGCAGGCGGCCAACATCAACAACAACGGCATGCCTGCTGCCGGCCAGCGATGGGGACGCCATCACCACCAGCTGATGAATCCGTCCGGGATGTGAGGCACCCGCGAGATCGGCGCCGTTCCTGAGGATGGAGAGGCAGGTCCGCTAGTCGGGTCATCGGCATCACCCACGGTGCCCCGGGTATTCCCGGGGCACCGTGGCATGCCCGGGCCAGCATCGTCCGCAGGGCGCACAGGCAGTCAGATCGCCACCCCGATAGGAAGCGGCCCGAGGACCGGGAGTTACGCGGCCGCGTAGTTGCCGGGCGACGAGCCCTGGAGCGGGGAGGTCGTGGTCGGGGCGGGCAGCGAGGCTGGGTTCACGAAGGTGCTGCCGTCCGGGCCGGCCTTGACCGCCTCGCCGAGCGCGCTGCCCTTCAGGTATTCCGGCCAGCTGAGGAACCACTCGGTCCAGCCGTCGTCCCATGTACCGGCCTTCGTACTGCTGGTGATGGTGATCGGGTCGCCCGGCACGGCCATGTTGTAGTAGGTCTGGGCGTCGGCGGGGGAGAGGTTGACGCAGCCGTGGCTGACGTTGGCGTAGCCCTGGGAGCCCACCGACCAGGGGGCGTCGTGGTAGTAGTCGCCGCTGAAGGTGAACCGCACCGACCAGGGGACGAGCTCGCTGTAGTAGCCCGCGGTGCCCGGTGTGCCACCGATCATGCGGACCGGGTTCTCCTTCTCGATCGTCACGTAGGTGCCGTTTGGGGTGGCCGTGCTGGCCTTGCCCGTGCTGATCGGCCAGTCGTAGCGGAGCTTGCCGTTGTAGTAGATCTGCGTGCGATGGGACGCCGTGCTGGCCACGGCGATCAGCGAGGCGCCGATGGTGAAGCTCTGGGTGAGGTTGGCGGTGGCGTACACCCCGCTGGCACCCTCGACGCCGTCCAGGTGCCCGGTCAAGGTCACCTGCGTGTCGGTCGGCCAGTAGTTCTCTGGCCGGAAGTCGAGGTGCTCGTTGTCGTCCCAGTACCACGCCCCGACGACCGGCTTGGAGGTGGTCAGCTGCAGCGAGCGCTCGACCTCCGCCCGGTTGGTGATCGGCTGGCTGAAGGTGAGCATGATCGGCATGCCGACCCCGTAGGTCTGGCCGTCGCCCTCGAAGATCTCGGCCTGGAACTGGCTGCTCGGCGTCAGGGTGCGGAAGCTACTCGCCCGGGTCACGGTCCCGCTGTGGCCCTCGCTGGCCGTGGCGGTCACCTGGTAGCTGGTCCCGGTGCCCAGCGCCCACTGGCTGTGCCAGACCTTGCCGCCCTGGCTGAGGGAGCCGGTCACCGATCCGCTGGCGGTGTGCACGGCGACGTTCTTCAGCGTGCCATGGACGGCGGTGACGGTGATCCCGGCGGACGGGTCGGCATCCCCGGTGCCGTTGACCGGGGTGATCTTCAGGTCTGCGGCGGCCGCCGCGGCCTCTGCCTTCGCCGTGCTCTGCCGGTGAGCCGCCGACTGGCCCCCGGCGGAGCAGGCCGCCACCAGCAGGGCCAGTGCCGCCACGACGGCGATGCCCACCGATCGCCGCATCCGCGTCCCCGGCGTGCCCTCGCTGCCTTGCACGGTGAACCTCCCGGTCATCGTCTCACCTGACCCGCACGACGAGCCCAGGCTACCGGCCCGGCCCGCACGGACGGCCGGTCCGCAGCGGGCTCAGGCCGTGCGCCCGGCCTTCCGCCGCAGCGTCAGGGCGGCCAGCAGGGCCGCCACCGTGAGGGCGACGATGACGTACTCCGGCCAGGCTCCCACCACGTCTGCCGGGGTCAGGTGGGTGATCAGCGGCACCCGGGCTTCCAGCTCCGTCTGCTGCCAAAAGCCGCTGTGGGTGATCAGCCGCCCATCGGGAGCGACGATGGCGCTGACCCCGGTCGTGGACGCGACCACCACGGCGCGGTCGGATTCGATGGCCTGGATCCGCGCCATCTCCAGTTGCTGCAGCGATTCGCCGGTCTGGCCGTCGATCTCGAAGTCCGCGTCGTTGGTCTGCATCGCAAGCAGGTTCGCGCCGGCCGTGACTTCGGACCGGACCAGCCGGTCGAAGCCGATCTCGTAGCAGATGACGTCGCCCAGCCGGACCGGGCCCGCGTGGAAGACCACCGCCGCGTGCCCCGGGGTGAAGTTGACCGGCTGCAGCGAAGGCAACGACGTGATGTGGGACAGCATGCCGCGGTCGGGGATGACCTCCCCGAACGGGACGAGCTGTCGCTTGGCGTAGATCGTGGTGGGACCGCGGCCGGGGACCCAGAGCTGGCCGACGTTGAGCTGGGGGTTGTCCAGGACCTCCCCGACCAGGATGGGCCGCCCGATCGCGCTGACCGCCGCCGAGATCTGGTGGTAGATGGCCGGGTAGATAAAGGGGTCCAGGTCGGTGGAGTTTTCTGGCCAGATCACGATGTCCGGTGCCGCCCTGTGGCCCGCCTTGACCTGGGCGGCGAGCTTCTCCGTGGCCTGGGCGTGGTTCTGTGTGACGATCGAGTCGTTCAGCTGCTCCGGCAGGTTACGGGCGTGCGGCACGTTGCCCTGCACGGCGGCGACCACTGCCGTCGGGCGCCCGGTCGCCGGATCGGCGGGCAGCGCGGCCCCGGCGGCGGCCAGGCCCGCCGCCGCCACCACGGCCAGGACCGGCCCCAGCAGCCACCGCGCATCCCGGGGACGGCTGAGGACGGCGAGAATCAGCCAGGCCAGGGTGCCGCCAGTGAGCGCGACTACGAACGTCAGCAGGGGCGCGCCCCCGATCGCGGCCCAGCCCGCGCTTGGCGCTGACGCCTGGGTCATCGCGAGCCGCCCCCACGGGAAGCCGCCCCACGGCCAGCGGTCCCGAAGGGCTTCGGCGGCGACCCACCAGCCCGCCACGGCAACCGGCCACCCCGGCAGCCGCAGCAGCAGCCGCTGGCCGATGGCCAGCACGGCGAAGATGACCGCCGAGCCGCCGGCCAGCCCCGCCCACGCGTACCACGCGACGTTCAGCACCCAGGACAGCATGAGAAAGAAGAACGCGACCCCGAAGACCAGGCCGACCACAAACGATCCGCGCCACGACCGGCCAGCCAGCGCGACCGTGAGCAGTGCCGGGCCGACCGCTGCGAGCGGCCATATCCCCGCCGGGGGGAAGGCCGCGGCCAGCGCAAGACCGCCGGCCAGCGCGGCCAGCAGGGCCCAGCGCAGCGCCAGCCCACGGTGCCCATCCGCGGCTCGCCCCGGCAGGCGGGACGTGGCGGACGGCTCGGCGGAGATCACCCTTCGGAGGGTAGCCGCCCCCCGCCGGTCCGGCCCCTTCGCCTGCCCTTCCGCCTCCCGCCGGCCGCCTTGCTCCGGCCCTCGGCCGCCCTCATGCGGCCGTCTCCCGTCCTTCTGCTGTCTCCCCGTCCTTCTGCCGTCTCCCCGTCCTTCTGCCGTCTGCCGTCCCTCTGCTGTCTCCCGTCTCTCTGCCGTATCGGTCCCGCCCTGCGCTCTCGTCCCCGCGCTCGTCCTTTCTTCTCCCTGTCTCCAGGGGCGGGCCCTCCGAGCGCCCGTCCGGCCCCGCTTCGCGGGTGCCCACTCACCTTTCCGCTGCCCTTCCGCGCCATCCGGATGGGGCGCCCGGCCGGGTCATCCGGCTGAGCCAATCGTGTGCATCAATGCGCTGAGCGCGCGCGAATGCACGTGCAACAGAAGGTGCCGCCGAGTGGTAAAGCGCCGCCCCAGTGGGTTTCGTCTTTCGCCCCGGCAGCGTCGGAGGGAAGATCGGCATTTGGGCGGGAATAGCACGTGATCAATAAGGGGCCGCGCCGGTGCTGTTGCGGGTCCACGGCGCCCGGTGCCGCGCGGCTTGCCTCATCTCAGCCTATTTACGCAGATCGGAGGCGGTAAGAACGAGACCGGACGGTCACGCCTGGCCGTGCGTGCCGCTCCCTGGCGGGACGGCAGGAGCGGATAAACGGTCATTCCACCACTCAGTGAGCAGCCCCAAATATGCAGTAAAACTGTATGTAACAGCCCCGGCTGCGCACGGTAGTTAGTGTCTTAGTGCCGAACCGGGCAATCCGTCGTGTTATATTCCCTAACGCGAACGCCTCGTGGGGGGGGCGTGCATTCACCCGCTAATGGGGTATGACACGTATGGGTAGGCTGTCTCGTGATCAAGATCGTTTACAGTGCCCTGTCGCCCGGATTACACGCATCCGCGGAAGCCGAGGGCCGGAACACGGTTATCTCGTTCCTGCCTGGGCTGACACCTGAGCAACGTCGTGCCGCCCTGCGACGGATACAGCACAGCGGCCGGATGGGTCATGGCCCGCGCGTACCGGCCGCTGGGCTGGCGGTCGCGCTGGCTGTGGACCGGATCAAGGCGGGCGCCCGCACGTGTGCGGCCGTAGTCCGGGTTCACCCGGCGGGCAGCACGCTGCCGGTGTTCTTCTTCTCGGCCGCGGCGGTCATCTTCGTCATGATGGCGACGGTGTCGATCCACGTTCTGCCGTCGGTGCCGCGGTCGTCGAGCCAGGAACCTGTCGTGGGCGGGGTGACTCCCGTGCCGGGCCCGTCCGTTCCGGTGGCCCCCTGGGCCGTGCCGTCACAAAGCCATAGCGGTCCGTCGCCTGCGCGGACCCCGCCAGGGCACCTCGCCGCGCGGCGGCTGGTGTGGTCGGGGAATTCCGCGGTCGGATCCCCGGGATTGCCATCCAGCAAGCAGGGGTCCGGGACGGTGGGGTCATCGGCAGCCTCCGGGACGGCGCCCTCCGGGACGGCAGCCTCCGGGAGGGCGCCCTCCGGGACGGCGCCCTCCGGGACGGCGCCCTCCGGGACGGCAGCCTCCGGGACGGCGCCCTCCGGGACGGCGCCCTCCGGGACGGCGCCCTCCGGGACGGCGCTCCCCGGGACGGCGCTCCCCGGGACGGCGCTCCCCGGGACGGCGCCCTCCGGGACGGCGCCCTCCGGGACGGCGCTCCCCGGGACGGCGCCCTCCGGGGGATCCGGGTCGTCGGCCCCGGGCCCGGCGGTGTCCACCGGTTCGTCGGGTTCGGCAGGGTCCACCGGCTCCGGCGGCACCGGTAGCGGCACGGGGCAGACCGGCAGGTCTGGCTCGGGGGCCGGCACCGGTAGCGGCGGCGCGGGGCAGACCGGCAGGTCTGGCTCGGGGGCCGGCACCGGCGGCGGCGCGGGGCACAGCGGCAGGTCTGGCTCGGGGGCCGGCACCGGTAGCGGCAGGGGGCAGACCGGCAGGTCTGGCCCGGGGGCCGGCACCGGCGGCGGCAGGGGGCAGACCGGCAGGTCTGGCTCGGGGGCCGGCACCGGCGGCAGCGCGGGGACTGGCGATACCGGGTCCACCGGGTCGGGTTCGGGCACGGCTGGTTCCAGATCAGGGAGCTCCGCCAGCCGTCCGCCCTCCAGCGGGACCTGCGTCAATGTCCTGAACATTGTCCAGGCGTGCGTGGGACTCTAAACCGCTGTCGGCTGACGGAGCATCGGCCGTAAGCTCTGGCCGCCTGCTGGTACCGCCAGCGGGCGGCCAGCGCCGTCTCGCACCGGCCCTGGCCGTCCGCAGCGGCCGAGGTGGCCAGCGCCGTATCGCACCGTCACCGGCCGGCCGCTAGGCGGGCGCGGCGGCGGAAGGAGGGTATCGGTGAGCCGGCGCGGCTGGCTGCTCTTCGCGGCCATGAGCATTATCTGGGGGATCCCGTACCTGCTGATCAAGGTCGCGGACGGCGGGGTCTCGGTACCGGTGCTCGTGTTCGTGCGGGTGGCGCTGGGATCCCTCCTGCTCCTGCCCGTCGCGGTGCGGCGCCGTGAGCTGGGTGCCCTGCGGGGGCACTGGCCGTGGCTTATCGCCTTCACCGTCACGGAGATCATCGGCCCGTTCGCCCTGCTGTCCAGCGCCGAGCGGAGGCTGTCCAGCTCCACGAGCGGCCTGCTCGTAGCCGCCGTGCCCATCATCGGCGCCGCTGCCTCCCGGCTGACCGGCGGCCCGGACCGGCTCACCGCGGTGCGTTGGGTCGGGCTGATCGTCGGGTTCAGCGGCGTGGCCGTGCTCGCCGGGCCGGACGCGGCGCACGGGGACGCGCTGTCGGTCGCCGCGGTACTGCTGACCGCGCTGGGCTACGCCATCGGGCCGATCATCGCCAACCGCAAGCTGGCCGATGTCCCGCCCGTGGCGGCCAACGCCGTCTGCCTGGGCCTGGCGGCGCTGGTCTACGCGCCGGCCGCCGCCCTGACCTGGCCCGCCGCAACGCCGTCCGTTGAGGTCCTGGCCTCGCTGGCGGCCCTGGGCGCCATCTGCACGGCGGCGGCCTTCGTGGTGTACTTCCGGCTCATCGCCGAGGTCGGCGCCGCGCGGGCCACGGTGATCACTTATGTGAATCCCGCGGTCGCGGTCGCGCTCGGGGTGATCGTGCTCGGCGAGCACCTGACTCCGTCGATCGTGGGCTCGTTCGCGCTCATCCTGACCGGGTCGATCCTCGCGACGCGGGCCAGTGGCGCCCGCCCGGAGCCGGACGGGCCCAGGACCGCGGGTGAGGCGGTCCCGGGCGCGCCGCCGTGCCGCGCCGGCCCCGAGCGGGACGGCCCTGCGGAACCGGGCACGCCGGGGTAGCCGGGACCGTCAGCCCGCGATCAGCCGGGCCAGTAGGTCGGTGGCGGACGGGGAGCCGAGCCCGGTGCAGGCATCCCAGCCTGGTCCCGCCGAGTAGGCACCGTTGTTGCCGCTGGTGATGTCGTTGAACCCGGACACATCCGTGCCCGGGGCCACGCCACTGTAGAGGACCGGCTGGAACAGCCCGAACTGATGACCGGTGGCCTGCGCGAGCCGGGCGATCAGCGCGGCCCACAGCGGCGCGACGGCGCTGGTGCCGCCGTAGACGGCCTGCTTGCCGTCCACCAGGACCTGGTAGCCGGTCTGCGGATCCGCGTTGCCGGCCACATCCGGTACGCCCCGGCCGCCCGTACTGCCGGACGGGGCCGGCACCCCCGCGTCGGCCTGCCAGGACGGAACGCTGTACACGGCGCTTACACCGCCGCCTGTCGCCCCGCCGGACGCGCCGTCGTTCCAGACCGTTTCCGAGCTGATGGCGCCCGTTTTGGTGTCGGCTTCCAGCCGCGTTCCGCCGCAGCCCAGCGCGTACGGGCTCGACGCCGGGTAATCACAGTGGTTCTGGCCGTCGGTTTCCCCGTCGGAGCTGCCGTTGTCGCCGGCCGCCACGGTGACCGTGATCCCGAGGGCGGCCGCGTCGGACAGCGCCTGGTCCAACGAGGTGCGGGACTGCGCCGGCCAGGAATCCTCCGGGCCGCCCCAGCTGATGGTGATGACGATCGGGGTGGGCGTGGCCTTGGTGGCGTCACTGATCGCGTCGACGAAAGCCTGGTCCGTGTTGGGCGCAAAGTAGACCACCTGCGCCGCGCCGGGAGCCACCGAGCCGGCTACCTCGATATCGAGGAGCACTTCGCCGTCCGCGCCGCTCGGGTCCGAGCCCGGGGCGTTGGATGCCCCGTCGACGCTGGCGGCCGTGACCGACGGTACCGCCAGGCCGAGACCGGAAAAGTAGGACTGGAGGTCGCTGGTGGAGAACCCGCCGCCGAATTCGAGGATGGCGATCGTCTGGCCCGTCCCGTCCGTGTTCGCTGGGAACTGGTAAGCCTGGGCGACCTGCGGTGGCGTATACGAGGACGGTGTCGCGGCCTCAGCCGACAGCCGGAAATGGGGGCTCGCCTGCGGCCGGTTGTCCAGGCCCAGGACCGCGACCACGATCCCGGCCAGCCCGGCCGGCACCATGAGACGGCCCTCGCGGTAGCGGTGCTCCACCTCTCCCGGACCGGCCGGGTTCGGGCTGGACACGCGCCGCAGGGTCGTGCCGAACACCCGGCTGAGCTCAGCCGCCGTACCCGCCACCTTGACCCGCCGGGAACCGGGCAGGGCGCTGGTGACCTCCAGGCCGTAGCCGCCGAGGACCTCACGCACCCGGTCGATGTCGGCTGGATCGGTGCCGTAGGAGTTCGCCAGCTCTTCCGGGGAGATCGTGGCCGGCCCGGTGACCAGCTCGTCAGGAAGCTCCGCGCGGCGGCGGGTGATCAGGGTCAGCTCAATTCGCTCGGTCTCGTCGACGGGCCCGATGTCGCGCGCGCCCGGAAGCGATTGGCGTTCGCTGCCCGGTAGTGGCACGAACGAACTTTCTGTCATCGAATACCTCCGGTGCGGAAACCCTGCCGTTCAGGGCGGGGAGGAGCGCCGGGTACGGCGCGGTAGATTGGTACGCGCAGGACCGCCGCAGGGCATGCGGTGGCAGCGCGTGTGAGCCTTCT
>Ga0302302_1002261_pt1 | contig 11336 bp, 12 predicted proteins | sample III_Palsa_E1_3_FD_198766 | JGI IMG/M metagenome (GOLD analysis project Ga0302302, IMG submission 198766) | Peat permafrost microbial communities from Stordalen Mire near Abisko, Sweden - III_Palsa_E1_3 | ecosystem: Environmental > Terrestrial > Soil > Palsa > Peat permafrost | place: Sweden...
CTTCTTGATCTGCACGATCGCCATTCGATAACTGCAGCCTTCAGGCGGCAGATAGAAGTCGGTGATCTCGGTGAACTGCTTTTGCAGCAACGGCACGAATACTTCGTTGAGCGCGACGCCGAGCACCGCCGGTTCGTCGGGCGGTTTGCCTGTATACGTAGAGTGATAGAGCGCGTCGCGACGCATGGTGATCTTCTCGACGGTGAAGACCGGGAACCACTCTTGTTCGTTGTAATAGCCGGTGTGGTCACCGTACGGGCCTTCGAGCGCGTGTTCGTATTTCCCCGACGAGGAATTCGTTGGCCGCGGCGGCGCGCCCGCGGGCAGCGGCGGAACAGGACCGTCCTGCGGATAGATGAAGCCTTCGAGCACGATCTCCGCGCGCGCGGGTACCTGCAACGTATCGACACCCGGTGTAAGGCATTTCGCCAACTCGGTTCTTGCGCCGCGCAACAAGCCGGCAAATTGATATTCGGAAAGCGAGTCCGGCACGGGCGTCACGGCACCGAGAATGGTAGCCGGATCGGCACCCAGCACCACCGCCACCGGATAAGGCTTGCCGGGATTAGCGAGCGCGAACTCACGGAAATCCAGCGCGCCGCCCCGATGCGCGAGCCAGCGCATGATCAATTTGTTGCGCCCGATCAGTTGCTGCCGATAGATGCCGAGGTTCTGCCGCGTCTTGTTCGGGCCGCGTGTGACGGTGAGTCCCCAAGTGATGAGCGGACCGGCGTCGCCCGGCCAGCACGTCTGGATGGGCAGGCGCGCCAGATCGACGTCCTGTCCTTCCCACACGATCTCCTGGCAGGGCGGCGAGCTGACCGTTTTCGGCGCCATGTCCCAGACGGCTTTCGCCAGTGACAGCAGCTTGCCCGCGTCCTTCAGGCCCTTCGGCGGCTCAGGTTCCTTGAGCGCCGACAACAACCGGCCAACGTCGCGCAACGACTCAAGCGCGGCTTTATCGCTGAGGAGACTGGGATCGGCCGCCGCCTGCGCTTCCGTTTCAATACCCATGCCGAGCGCCACGCGCCTTGGTGTACCGAACAGGTTGGCCAGCACGGGCATGGAGTGTCCCGTCGGCGACTGGAACAGCAAGGCCGGACCACCCGAACGCAGCACGCGATCCGAGAGTTCGGTCATTTCAAGGACGGGCGAAACCGGCTGGCTGATGCGGCGCAATTCGCCGAGTGTTTCGAGGCGGGCGGTGAAGTCGCGCAGGTCTTTGTATTTCATCGGCTAAAGGGAAGGAGGCCTGCGGGAAGCGCGATCTGCGTAAAAGGGTAAAAAAGCACGGACAGCAGACGCGACGGCTGAAATAGCGGTCCAAGCGGCGTTCAAGCCCTCCGTGAGGAACTTTCGCGCGCGGGCGATTGTCGATTTTACCTGTGTTGATGTCGGTACGTCGGAGCACACAACGGCACAAATCCGGCGTTTCCGCCGGAAAGTGGCTTGGCAGGCCGTTCTCGCCGCCCTGAACAGTGTTCATAATTACTGAAAGTAATAGCTTTTACATTTACCAGCATTGACGGATCATTTGAGCCTGCTAGAATCCTTTGGCATTGACAACACCAATTGAAACTTTTTACCACTGCCTCAGGTCTTTTGAAACGACGCGACGCGTCACCTGCGCCGGATTAGTACGGTGAATCAAGGCTTTGGATTTCTTGCCGGCGCTCTTCTTCGCCGGTTTTTCGCGTGGTGACCTCTGTGCGCGCCCGGCATGTCCTTCGTGCTGCGCGCACCCGGAAACGAAATGTTCCGGTCAGGTTTCCCCAACGGTTTGTGCCGTTTTCCCGATACCGCTCGTGGCTAAACCAGAGCTGGCGGTGTCGATTTCTGCGTGGTGGCCCAGTTTTTCGGGTTTTCATCTGCGGAAATCATGCAATTTGGGAGATCCATCCAATGAATGCTTGGTTGTCGTGGCGTCCCGACGCTCGCCTGGCGCTTCATCTGCGCGCTATGCTGCGTCGCGCCAAACACATGAGTCTGACGGTTTTTAGCCTGGTTGGTTGTGCTGCTGTAGTGACCGCACTGGCGCTTTGGCTGCTGCCAGCCTGGCGCGGCTCCTTCGCCGCTAAACTCATGCCGCTCGTTTCGGCCGCTGTACAAGCCGGTCCGGCGCGGTTGCTTTCCGGACAACCGTTCCCCCCGTTCGCGCTCGGTCATCAGCGTGAAGAGGAGTTGCGCAACGGTAACGCAGAGCCAACATCACTCGGCTCCGCAGCCAGCGACGACGACAGCACCCGTAAGCTCACGGGTGGCCTGAGTCTCGCTGTGTCGCCAAATGGGCTCGATCCCCGCACGTTGCCGACCGTTTCGACCCTTGCCAGCGTGATTTCATCGCAACGGGTTGTCGCCGACGCCCGCGACGACCGCGTGCTCGTGTCGGATCGTGAGCAAAACCTGGTGGCAAATTTCATCGCGCGGCGTTATCACGTGGCGCAGGAGCCGGTCGGTGAACTCGTGAAAGCAGCTTTCGATACCGGCCGCGAGGTTGGCCTCGATCCGCTGTTGCTGCTGTCCGTCATGGCGATCGAATCGGGTTTCAATCCGTATGCTGAAAGCGGTGTTGGCGCGCAAGGGTTGATGCAGGTGATGTCGAAGGTTCACTCCGACAAATTCCAGTATTTCGGTGGTTCGCACGCAGCGCTCGAACCCCTCGCGAACATCAAGGTCGGCGCATTGGTGCTGAAGGATTGCATCGCGCGTGGCGGTTCGGTGGCGGGTGGATTGCGCTTCTACGTGGGTTCGACGGCACAGGACGACGGCGGTTACGGTGCAAAGGTATTGGCCGAACGTTCACGGTTGCGCGATGTAGCGCGTGGCCGGAACGTGCCGATCATTACGCCGCCAGCGCCGGTGCAGCCCGCGCCGAAGCAAGTGGTGGCGTCGGCTTCTCCGTCTAACTCTGGGTCAGGCGAGAAGCGCGTGCATGCAACGCTCGACGGCGCTCCCGCCATTACAGCGCCGGCGAAGTCCGCACCGCAAGCGAGCGACCATAACAATACCGACGATGCAGACGCGCAAACGAAGCACGTTGCGTCGGCTGAGTTCGGCGCTTAAGGCGTCGCGTTAAAAGCAGAAGCAGGACGCCCGGCTTGTTAATAGCAGGCCGGGTAAGACAAAAAAGCCGTTCCAACTCGCGTTGGAACGGCTTTTTTGATTCTGCTTTCCTGAGAGATCGCTGGAAGATTGAACCGCTTCAAACCCGCGGTTCAAACCCGAAACAGCGTTCCCAGCCGTTGCACGGCCTCTTCAAGCTGCGAGTACGCGGTCGCATAAGACAGTCGGATATAGTCCTGCGGCGCATGGAAGCCGAAATCGGTCCCCGGTACCAGCACGACGCCGGCGTCATGCAACATGGAGCGCGTCAACGCGTTGCTGTCGCCGGCAGCCGGATGTGCGACGTGCCGTGTATCGGCGTAAACGTAGAATGCGCCATCCGGCACAACGGGCACTTCGAAACCCAGCGAACGCAGTGCCGGTACGATGAAATCCCGCCTGCGCCCGAATTCCAGGCGTCGCGACTCGTAAATCGCGAGCGTCGCCGGCTCGAAACACGCCAGCGCCGCATGCTGCGCGAGCGCCGACGCGCAGATGAACAGGTTCTGCGACAGCTTCTCCATGGTGGCGACCATCGCTGGCGGCACCACGAGCCAGCCGAGCCGCCAGCCGGTCATGTTGAAGTACTTCGAAAAACTGTTCACCGTGACCACGTCGTCGCCCAGCGAAAGTGCCGACACAGGCTTCGCGTCGTAGCTCAGGCCCTGATAAATCTCATCGACGATCGTGAAACCGCCGTGCGTGCGCACCACATCGACAATTCTCGCCAACTCATCCGGTTCGATGGACGTGCCGGTCGGGTTGGACGGCGACGCGAGCAACACGCCGCGCGTGGCGGGCGTCCAATGTGCTTCGACCTGAGCGGCCGTCAACTGGAACCGTTCGGCCGGACCGCTGGGGATCAGGACCGGACGGCCTTCGGTGGCAGCCACGAAATGGCGATTGCACGGGTAACACGGGTCAGGCATCAGCACTTCGTCGTCGCGATCGACCAGCGCGGTGCACGCCAGCAGCAATGCGGCTGACGCGCCCGCTGTCACCACAATGCGCGCAGGATCGATATCGAGCTCGAACGCGTCGCGATAGTGGCCGGAAATAGCCTCGCGCAACGACGCCAGTCCGAGCGCGTTCGTGTATTGCGTGACACCGCGACGCAAGGCGTCGGTGGCGGCCGCGATCACCGGTTCCGGCGCCGTGAAATCCGGTTCGCCGATGCCCATGTGAATGATGTTGCGGCCCGCCCGCTCGAGCGCCTGCGCTTCTTTCGCCAGTTCCATTACATAGAACGGCTCGATGGCGTCAACTCGGGCGGCATACCGGATAGCGTCGCGTGGGATAGCTGCGTTCAACGGTTCTTTTGCGAAGTTCATGAATGGGAAAGACCGTTCGTTCAGCTGCGCTGTCCGCGGCCTTGCGCTTCCGTCGGCCGCAACTGGACGGCGAGTTTATCCAGCACGCCGTTCACATATTTGTGGCCGTCGGAGCCGCCGAACGTCTTCGTCAGTTCAATCGCTTCGTTGATCACCACGCGATACGGAATGTCCAGGTGATGCTTGAACTCGAACGCGGCGACCATCAGCACCGCGCGTTCGACCGGCGAAAGCTGTTCGAGCGGACGGTCGAGGCACGGCTGCAATTCGGCGGAAATGATGTCCGCTTCCTTGATCACGCCGTGCAGGATTGCGTCCAGATGTTCCTGGTCGGCCTTGTCGAAACCTTGCGCACCGCGCAACTGCGCGTCGATCTCGCCACTGGGCGCGCCCGATAGCAACCATTGGTAAAGCCCTTGTGTCGCGAGTTCGCGCGAGCGTCGTCGAGCGCTTTTCATGCGCGGTCCTCTTCGTCTTCGTCTTCATCGTCGCCGCCGAGTTGTTCCAGCGCGACCGACAGATTCGCCATTTCCACCGCCACGCGTGCTGCGTCGCGGCCCTTTTCCGTCATGCGGGCAACGGCTTGCTCGTCGTTTTCGGTGGTCAGGATCGCATTGGCGACCGGTGTGCCGAAGTCGAGCGCGATACGGGAAACACCGGCACCGCTTTCATTCGATACCAGCTCGAAGTGGTACGTCTCGCCACGGATCACCGCGCCGAGCGCGATCAATGCATCGAACTGCCCCGATTCAGCCAGCTTTTGCAGCGCCAGCGGAATTTCGAGTGCGCCCGGCACGGTGACGAGCAGTACGTCTTCACCGATCACGCCAAGTCGTTCGAGTTCTTCCGTGCAGGCGTCCACGAGGCCATTGCAGACCGGTTCGTTGAAGCGCGATTGCACGATGCCGATGCGCAGTCCGTCGCCGTCGAGGTTCGGTTGGTATTGTCCGATTTCCATTATTTATCCGTTTTCAGTGTGTTGCAGTGTGGTGGTTGGCGCTGGTCAGACCGAGCGCAAATGGGCGATGGAAGCAGGGTCGGCCGAATCTGCCGAGGTCGTAGCGGGGCAGCCCGGCATGGGGATGAACCCGGTCACCTCCAAGCCGTAACCCGACATGCTGCCGAGTTTGCGGGGATTCGACAGCACCTGCATCTTGCCTACGCCCAATTCGCGCAAGATCTGCGCGCCGATGCCGTAGGTCTTGAAATCGACCGGGCGGCGTTTGAGTTCGGCCGCTTTGTCCTCGCGCTCGAACGCCTGGAAAACATCGACGAGATGTTCCTTCGTGTCGCCGCAATTGAGCAGCACGATAGCGCCCAGGTCGCGGGCGGCGATTTCCTTCATCGCGGCGTCGAGGGTCCAGGAGTGCGTGGACAAGTCCACTTCGAGCAGATCCAGCACCGACAGCGGTTCATGCACGCGCACCGGCGTTTCCCGATCCGGCGACGGCTGTCCGCGCACCAGCGCGATATGCGGCGAACCGCTAGGCTGATCGCGATACAGCACCGCGCGAAACGCGCCATGCGCCGTCTGCATGGTGCGTTCGGCGACCCGCTCGACAATTGATTCCGTGCGCGAGCGGTAGTGAATCAGGTCGGCGATCGTGCCAATCCGGATGCCGTGCAGTTCGGCGAATTCGATCAGATCGGGCAGCCGGGCCATTTCGCCGTCGTCCCGGATCACTTCGCAGATCACCGACGCCGGCGTCAGGCCCGCCAGTGCCGTCAGGTCGCAGCCCGCTTCCGTATGTCCCGCGCGGACCAGCACGCCGCCCGGTTGCGCCATGATCGGAAACACGTGACCCGGCTGGACGATATGCTCCGCTTTCGCGTCGTGCGCGACCGCTGCCTGAATGGTGCGTGCCCGGTCCGAGGCGGAGATGCCGGTGGTCACGCCTTCGGCCGCCTCGATACTCACCGTGAACGCCGTCCCGTACTGGGTGCCGTTTCGCTGCGTCATCAGCGGTAGGTTCAGCTGGCGGCAGCGGTCCTGCGTGAGTGTCAGGCAGATCAGTCCACGGCCGTAGCGCGCCATGAAATTGATCGCTTCCGGCGTCACGAAATCGGCGGCGATGACGAGATCGCCCTCGTTTTCGCGGTCTTCTTCGTCGACGAGAATCACCATCCGGCCAGCCTTCAGCTCGGCGATGATCTCTGGGGTGGAGGCGAGCGTCATTGCGGTGGTCGTCCGGTGCGAGAAAGGGCGTATTTTACGCCACCGACGATGCCAACGCGCTGGTTTTGCCGGTTTTGGGCTGGCGTTGGCCATCCGGCCGGGTATTCGCGGATCAACGGCCGGTAGGTCGCGTGTTGGTCGCTTAGTCGGGCGGGAAGCGAATCTGCGAGAAATGCGTTGCGCTCGATCGGATTCGTTACTCGCGCAGCGCGGTCAAGCCGTCGACCATACGGCTCGAGTTTGACTCGGGCAACCGCGGCATGGGCAGGTGAGCCTGGGCCATGAGGAGGAATAGGTCTTCCTCGTTATCGATGCCCAGTGCGTGCATCGCATCGTTGTCGTCAATGTTGCCGAGCGAAAAATCGAGCAGGGCGCGGAAATTAGGGCAAGCCATTTACTCCGTGTCCTTTTCGCAATCAGGTTCTATATAATAAACATTATATAGAACGGAGGGTGTCATGCTCACATTCAAGGTCACGACAGTTGGGGCTTCGGCCGGATTCATTCTTACCAAGGAAGCGATGGCACGGCTCAAGGTACAGAAGGGCGATACGGTGTATCTGACCGAGGCACCTGAAGGTGGCTATCGGATTACGCCGTACAACCCGGATTTTGAACGCCAAATGAAACTTGCAGAAGAGATCATGCACGATGATCGAAATATCCTGCGTGCGCTGGCGAAATGACAGCATGGCGGTGGGTTCGTGCGGATCTGACCTATGCCGTACATGACCGTCAGCTTGCCGAGCACGGCGGGCTGGATGGCGTTCGCGACAAGGGTGCTGTGGAATCAGCACTGGCCCGCCCCCAAAACCTCGAGGTGTATGCCGGTGCGGACGCGGCGGCGCTTGCTGCCGCGTATGCGTATGGACTCGCACGAAATCATGGTTTCGCGGACGGCAATAGGCGCACCGCTTGGGTGGTTGCGCGTCTCTTTCTCGCAGACAACGGCTATCGATTGAAATTTGAGCCAGCCGACGCGGTCAGGACCATGGAAATGGTGGCTGCTGGCGCGCTAGAAGAAGCCCTGTTGGCGGAGTGGTTCCGGCAGCGGATCGCCGAGTAAATCGGCGGCGATCAAACCCAAACTCGGCACGGTTCAACGTGTTACCAGCGCCCTATAGCGACCCGGTCTATAGAGTCCACTCTACCTACGACGCATCGCTGGCTTCTGCTTCCTGATTCCGCCCCTATCCGGGGCTCACGTAGGTATCGCCGACCATCAGGTGCACGATTTCATCGCCATTGGTTTGCTGGACCTGCCGCTCGCCGGCCACCTCGCCGCGCCGCAGCACAACAATGCGATCGGCGATTGCAAAGATGTCGTGCAGATTGTGCGAGATCAGGAGCACGGAAACGCCTTGGGCCTTCAACGCCGTAATCAACTCCATTACCTTGCGCTGCTCGGGCACGCCCAACGCGGCGGTAGGCTCATCCATGATGAGCACCCGGGCGTTCCAGTAAATGGCCCGGCCGATTGCAATGGCCTGTCGCTGTCCGCCTGAAAGCATCTTCACCGGACCACCGAGCTTGCGCTCGGGAATCACGATGTCGAGGCGCTTCAACACCTCGCGCGCGACCTCCGCCATGCGGGGCCGGTCGATGACCTGAAAGCCCAGTTGCCGGCGTAGCGGTTCGCGTCCCAGGAAGATATTGCTGCCGACGTCCAGGTTATCGGCCAGCGCAAGGTCCTGATAAATCGTCTCGATCCCGCGGGCGCGTGCGTCCTGCGGATCGCGCAATTGCAGCGGCGTGCCGTCGAACAGCAGTTCGCCCTGGTCGGCCCGGTAGACGCCTGAAATGATCTTGATCAACGTCGACTTGCCCGCACCGTTGTCGCCGGCGAGCGCCAGCACTTCGCCCGGCAGCAACTGCAATGAAACGTGCTTGAGCGCCTCCACGCCGCCAAAGCGGATCGAGACGTCGCGCACTTCCAGGATCGGCGTGGTCATTGGGCGCCTCCGATACGGTCCTTGTACTGATCGATCAGCACCGACAGGATGATGACGATGCCCACCACGATGAATTGCCAGAACGCGTTGACGTCGACGAACACCAGTCCGAACTGGATCACAGCAATGATCAGCGCGCCGATCAGCGTCCCGACGACATTGCCGGTTCCACCGAACAGGCTCGCGCCACCGATCACTACAGCAGCGATCGAATCGAGCAGCATCGGCTCACCGGCGTTGGCGGCGCCTGCGGCAAACCGCGCGGTATAGATGATCCCGCCGACCGCGGCGAACGCGGCGGCGATCAGGTACACCACCAGCAGGTGGCGTTTGACGTTGATGCCGGCGCGCACCGCGGACTGAGGATTGCCGCCGATCGCGTAGGTGTACTGGCCGAAACGCGTCTTCGAGAGCAGCAGATGCATGATCAAGAGCAGCACCCCGGTCAGCACCACCGGCGTCCAACCGGCGCCGAGCCAGGCAAGACCGGTGTTGTCCACCGAGACCGTCATGCCGCTGCCGGCCGCGAGAAAGCCTGCACCCCGCGCAACGCCATACATGCCGAGCGTGCCGATAAAGGCGGGTACGCCGAGCCATGCAATCAGCACGCCGTTGACTAACCCGGGAATCAGGCAGACCACGATGGTGAGCGGGATGGACACGATCAGGATCCACGGCGAGCCGCTGCCGAACAGCGTGAACTGTGCGACGCAGACTGCCGCTAGTCCCATCACGAAGCCCGCGGATAGATCGATGCCGGCCGTGATGATCACGAAGGTCTGGCCGATGGCCAGCAGCAGCGGAGCGGCGGCAGCAAGACCAATCGATTGCAGGTTGTAGGCGTTAAAAAGAAACGACCGATGAGCCGAGATCTGCGCATACACCTCGAAAAAGGCGAGCAGGGCGGCCAGGAAGAGCCACGGCCATAGCTTGGTAATCAGCGCGATCTTGTCGAGACGCGAGTTATCCATGGAGTTATCCGCGTTGTCATGAGCAGAACCCGCGTGCGCAGCGGCGCACGCGGTGGGGACGATCTATGCGATCTATGACTTCAGCCGGCCTGCTTTGGCTAGTCTGCTTTGGCTAGTTCGAATAGATGTATTTCTGCATGTCGGGCTTGTCGATATTGTTTTTATCGAGAACCTCGAAACCCGTGCTCTTTAGGGTGGGAATCTTCTTGCCGTGAATCACGTCGGCGGCGTACTTGACGCCGTAGTAGCCGATTTCGTCCGGACGCTGTGCAATCGCGATATCGACCAGGCCGCTCTTGATTTGCTTGTCGATGCCTGGCACCGCATCGAATACGACCACCTTGACGACGCCCTGTTTGCCCGCCGCCTTGACGCCTTGGGCCGCGCCGCTGCCGGAGAAGGTGTTGGCGCCGAACACGCCGGCGAGATTCGGATTGCGCGCCAATACCGCCGCTACGTGCGCAGCGGCCTGGTTAGCGTCATCCTCGTTGTACAGCGTTTGCAGCACGGTGATGTTCGGGTGCTTCTTCATCTCCTCTGCGAAGCCTTCAGCACGGGCGTCGGTGCTCGATATGCCCGGCTTGTTGTTCTCGCAATAGACCGTGCCCTTGTCGCCGATAGCTTTGGCAAGCGCGCGTGCTGCAACCCGGCCGCCTTCGAGATTGTCCGAAGCGATATAAGAAAGCGGGAAATCCGCATCGCCCTTACCGGTCTGGTAATGTCCATCGCCTATATAGGTGTCGACGGTAATGACCTTGATGCCGGCGTCGGCCGCTTCCTTCAGCGGTCCAATCAGCTGTTGCTTATCGACGGGTGAAATCAGGAGTACGTCAGGACGTTTGGCGATAAACGCCTTGAGGATCGGCACTTGCTCGCTGGTATTCCACTCTTTGGGAACCTGGAACAGCAACTCGACTTTCTCTTCCTTGGCAGCTCGTTCCGCGCCGCGATGCATTGTGAAGTAGAACGGATCAACTACACCGGGCAGGAGTGCAACCACCGGATGAGCAGCATCCGCACGCGCAAGTCCCGGGAGCGAAAAAACGACGATCGTTGAGGCGGCAACCATACAGCGGGAAACGAAACGCTTCATTTTGTCTTCCTCCAGTTGAGTCCGACTTGCGACGCCCGATTTATTCTGCATGCTCCATGGCGACGGCTATCGGTTGTTCGGCAGTATAGGCGCGAGTGGTGTCAGTGACCATTGGAATGACAACGCTAGTTACGGTGCAACTGATAGCGCCGTAGGTGGTGTGGTGTTTAGTGATTTTAGTGATTTCGCGAAAAACCCTGGCTATGCCGACGGCGATCATCGCCAACACGTTTTTGCTTACCGCGATGAACGGCATAAGGTGATGTGATGGCACTTCAAGACGGTCACTTGCCCGGGTCACGCCATTGCGGCGTATGGACTCGATGGGATCCGGATGAGCGTCCCGGCGACACGCAGAGGAACCATGCTGCGCTCGCGCGATGGTTGCTCTTGCCCGGGGAGTACCAGGCAGGGCAGACGCACGATCGTCGCCTGGTTACGAACCCGCGACGAGATACGTTGCGACTATGGCGTGTAGGAAGAGCAGGCGGTGTCCACGTTACCGATGTCTCCACAGAGCACTGGGAGGCAGCCGTCCGTATACCGCCCGACAAACGAGCTCAGCTGACAGGCGCCATGCTGAAGCAGTCGCTCGGCGACCTTGCTCTGCACGCGCCGCGAAACCACGTATTCAATCAGCGTGCGGCCTGATGGCTATCAGGCGACACCGACAGAATCCGCTCCACATATCGCGCGATCAGATCGATCTCC
>Ga0302302_1002264_pt1 | contig 11324 bp, 8 predicted proteins | sample III_Palsa_E1_3_FD_198766 | JGI IMG/M metagenome (GOLD analysis project Ga0302302, IMG submission 198766) | Peat permafrost microbial communities from Stordalen Mire near Abisko, Sweden - III_Palsa_E1_3 | ecosystem: Environmental > Terrestrial > Soil > Palsa > Peat permafrost | place: Sweden...
GCGGCTGAAGAGACGCACGCCCAGTTCTTCTTCCAGGTTCTTGATATGCAGGCTCAACGCGGGCTGCGCGATACACAAGGTTTCCGCCGCGCGCGTGATGCTCCCCGACTCCACGATCGACAGGAAATACCGCAACTGCTTCAGGTCCATCGATCACTCCCTCGACTTCATCGTCCATAACAAAAACACTATGGATGGATCGTAATTCAATATTTCCACGATGTCGCGCCTGCCGCTTATATTGCCCGTGGGCCGATGCAAGGGGCGTCTCTGCACCGCCGCACGGACCCGATAAAAATAGACAAGGAGACAGGAGTGAACTCATCGAGTCGCGCCATCGGCGAAACGCTGCCGCGTAAAACGACGCTCAATCGCGAGCAGATCATTGGTTTCTGGGCGGCATGGTCGGGGTGGACGCTCGATGGCATGGACTCCGTGATTTTTGCGCTCGTGCTCGTGCCGGCGTTGAAAGAGTTGCTGCCGTTGTCGGGCTTTGCTGCTACGCCAGGTGTTATCGGTCTGGCCGGGTCGCTGATGTTTGCGTTGTTCCTGGTCGGCTGGGGTTTCTCGTATATCTGGGGGCCGCTTGCGGATCGCTTCGGCCGAGTGCGGGTGCTCGCGGCCACCACGCTGTTCTATGCAGTTTTTACGGGGCTCGCGGCTATCTCGCACAACGTCTGGGAGCTCGCGATCTTTCGTTTTCTCGCGGGTGTCGGTGTGGGCGGCGAGTGGGCGCTGGCCGGTACGTATGTGGCCGAAGCGTGGCCCGAAGACCGGCGGCGAGCAGGTGCGGGATATCTTCAAACGGGTTATTACGCGGGATTTTTCCTCGCCTCGGCGCTCAACTACACCATCGGCACGCACTATGGCTGGCGTGTCATGTTCCTGTGCGGCTTGCTGCCCGTCGTGGTCGCGCTTTATACGTTGCTCAAGGTCCGCGAACCGCGCAAATGGAAACGCACGCATGGGGACGCACCCGCTTCGGCGCCAAGCAAACGGCCTTTACGCGATATCTTCTCGAAGCCTTATCGGCAACGAACCATCGTTAATTCAGTGCTGGTGAGTGTCGCGATTCTCGGGCTCTGGGGCGGCTCGATCTATCTGCCGACAGCCGTCATCCAGTTGGCGGAGCGGCAAGGAATCGATGCCATCACCGCTATCAAGCTGGCCTCTGCGACCACAGCCATTTATTCGATCGGTACGATCATTGGCTGCCTGATATTGCCCTTTCTCGCCGACCGCTACGGCCGCCGCCCTACGCTCGCCGCTTATTACGTAACCGCAGCGCTGTTCCTGGTTGCAGGATTCGGCTGGGCGTTCTACCTTCAATCGGGACTGGTTCCGTTCATGGCGCTGTCGTTTTTCATCGGATTGGGTGGGGGTAACGCGGCCATGTATGCGCTATGGTTGCCCGAGCAATATCCGACCTCGATCCGTGCTACCGCGTTCGCTTTTTCGACATCGATAGGACGGTTTTTCGCAGCCGGCGTCAGCCTTTGTCTGGGTATGGCGGTGAGCCATTTTGGAACGCTCGGCATACCGATTGCGCTGACCGCATCGATATTCATTGTTGGAATAATCACGCTGCGATGGGCCATCGAAACACGCGGCCAACCGTTGCCCGACTGATCTTTGGCACACTGAAAAAACATGACGAATACCAGCACCGCCCCCGGCTTTTCATGTTCGCGACACGAAGGCGTTGTCACGATCCAGCTCACGCGTGTGGAGCAACATAACCGTATCGATCCCGCTGATCTGGCCGGGCTCAGGGAAACGATTGCATCCGCGGCGAACGATGAAACGTCCGTAGCGCTAGTCGTCACCGGAACCGGCGCGACCACGTTCAGTTCGGGTTATACGTTGTCCGAGTTGGCGGCAGGCAATATCGACGATTCGTTCGAAAGCTTTCTGAACGAGCTCGAAGCCTGCCCGCTTCCCACAGTCTGCGCGCTGAATGGCAGCGTCTATGGCGGGGCGACGGATCTTGCGCTGTGCTGCGATGTGCGTATCGGCGTAGAGGGCACGCGCATGTTCATGCCCGCTGCGCGTATCGGTCTGCATTATTACCCCGACGGCATGCGTCGATACGTTCGTGAGTTGGGACTCGCTCAGGCGAAACGGCTCTTTCTTACGGGCATGACGCTAGATGCGCCCGAGATGCTGCGCATCGGCTTCCTGACTGAGCTCGTCAAACCCGAGCAACTGAGCACGCGCACGGCGGAATACATCGATGCGCTTCGCGCTTGCGTGCCCGAAACCGTGCGGTCGATGAAGCGTCAACTGACCGCTATCGCCGAGGGCGATTCCGCGCTCAGCGCCGACAGAACCGCTTATGCGCGATCGCTTCAAAGTCCGGTTATCGCTCAACGCATCGAGCAACGCCGGGCCTGAATCATTTCAGCGGTTCAAGCATGCCGAGCAACGTAGGAATCAACTCGCTGACGGTCGGATGAATATGCATCGCGCGTTGCAGCGTGGTGTACGGCGCGTCGGCATTCATGATATCGATGAAGGTATGGATGGCTTCATCGGCTTCGATACCGAGCATGGCCGCGCCAAGGATTTTCTTCGTTTCCGCATCGACCAGCACCTTCATGAAACCGTCCGTCTCGCCGCGTTCGCGCGCCCGGCCGACGCGTGACATGGGCATGGTGGCGATCAGCGTGCGCCGGTCGTCCTTACGTACTTCCGTCTCGCTCATCCCCACACGCGCGAACGGCGGGTCGACGAAAACGGCGTAGCACATGATGCGCGAATCCACGCTGCGCGCTTCGCCATCCACCACATTCGACGCGATGATTTCATAATCGTTGTACGACGTATGCGTGAATGCGCCGCGACCGTTGACATCACCGAGCGCCCAGATGCCCTCCGTCCGGGTGCGAAGCTCCCCGTCCACATCGATCAAACCGTGCTTGTTCAACACGATGCCCGCCTGCTCCAGCCCGAGGTCATCCGTGTTCGGCGTGCGCCCCGTCGCGAACAGTAAATGCGACGCTTCAATGCTTGTCTGGGTTTTGAACGTGATCCGAATCCCCTTGCCTGCCGGTTCAAGCTTCGACGCCTCGGTATTGAACAAAAATTCCACGCCTTCCCGCGATAGGACCTTCTGGACCTGTTCGGCGAAATCCTTGTCCTCACGCGCGAGCACGCGATCGCCCCTGACGAGCACGGTCACGCGGCTGCCGAAACGCCGGAACATCTGCGCGAATTCCAGTGCGATATAACTTCCGCCGACAATCGCCAGATGCTCCGGCAAATCGGTCAATTCGAGGAGGGTGGAATTCGTCAGATGTGAAACGCCGGCCAGCCCATCGACTTCCGGCACGGTTGCACGCGTGCCCGTATTGATGAAGATCGCGTCCGCGTCGAGCGCTTGTTGCTGGCCGTCGGAGCCTGTCACGCTGATCGAATGCGGACCAGTGAAGCGGCCGTGGCCATTGAACACGGTCACGCCCGGCGTGCTGCGCAACCACTTCTCCACGCCGTTGCGTGACTCCGCGATCACGCCATCCTTACGCGCCTTGACCCGCGCCAGATCGACTCGCACCTCGCCTTCCAAAATCACCCCGTAGTCACTCGCATGACGCGCGACGTGCGCCGCACGCGCGCTTGCCACGTAGGTCTTGGTCGGCGTGCAGCCCACGTTCACGCAGGTGCCGCCGAACAGATGCCGTTCGATCACGGCGGTCCGCCGGCCGCTCTCGGCCAGCCTGACTGCCAGCGGGCCACCGCCTTGTCCGGTGCCGATCACGATAGCGTCGAAGTGCTGTGACATTTGCTGTGACATGCGAGTCTCCCCAGTGAACGGTCGGGCCGGAGCAATGCGGAACAGTGAACAAACGTGGCGTTTTCGCATGGTAGCTCGCCATCGGCCAACGCGCTGCATGGATACACCCGCCTTTCAGTGCGTTTTACGCATGGGCGGGTCGAGTTTTAATCGCTTGTGGCCGAGTGTCACGCCGATAAAACTACCGCCATTCACGTCGCGGACGGCCGCGGCGCTTCACCTTTCCTGGCAATCACGATGCGCACCTACCGTAATTTCATCGATGGCCGTTTTGTCGAGCCGCAATCCCAGTCGCAATCCACCGCTTTCTCCGATGTCGATAATCCCGCCACGTCGGCTGTTATCGCGCGTGTCACGCTGGCTTCGCACGACGACGCGCTGAGCGCGGTCGAAGCCGCTTCGCGTGCGCAGAAGAAGTGGCGCGCACTGACGGCGATTGAACGCGGAGAGCATCTGCGCCGTTTCGCCGATGCCATCGTCGAGCGTGCTCCGCAGATTGGTGCGGCGCTGGCGCTGGAGTCGGGCAAGAGCGTGGCCGATTCGGAGAACGAAGCCCGCTACGCCGCCGACATCACGCGGTATCACGCGGAATGGGCGCGCCGGATTGAAGGCGAAGTGATTCCCAGCGATACCCCGAACGAAAACCTCGTGCTGCATCGTGAACCGATTGGCGTGGTGGCATGCCTGATTCCGTTTAACTACCCGGTGTATACCCTTCTGCGCAAGATCGCGCCCGCGTTGATCACCGGCAATACAGTCGTCGTACGGCCGAGCAATAACACGCCGGCGTCCGCATTCGAGATTGCCGAAGCCGCGCTTCAAGCGGGCTTGCCCGCAGGCGTTTTCAACGTGCTAGCGATGGACCACGCCACCGCCGGCGCGGTCTGCACGCATCCGGCAGTGGGCATGATCACGCTGACCGGCAGCGTGAGCGCCGGGCGCATCGTGCTCGAGTACTGCAAGACGAACATAGCGAAGCCTTCGCTGGAACTCGGTGGCAAGGCGCCCGCGATCATCGAGCCCGACGCCGATCTTGAAGCGGCGGCAAGCGCTATCGTGGCATCGAAGACCACGCATTGCGGGCAATTGTGTACCGCGATGGAGCGCGTTTACGTCCACGCCAGCGTGCACGATCGCTTCGTCGAACTGCTGCGCACGAAGATGCATGCAGTGAGTTCCGGCGACCGCTCGCAAGATGCATCGAAGATGGGTCCGCTCGTCAGCCGCTCGGCGCAGCGCAACATTCATGCGATGGTCGAACGTGCCGTTGCCGAGGGCGCGACGATCGCCACCGGCGGCGTGTTGCCCGAAGGCCCTGGCTATTTCTATCCGGCAACGCTGCTGGTCAATTGCCGCCACGATATGGAAATTGTCCGCGAAGAAATCTTCGGACCGGTGCTGCCGGTGATCTCGTACGACACGCTCGACGACGCCCTCGCGATGGCCAACGATCATCAATACGGCTTGTCTTCAGTGCTGTACACCGAGAACTATCGCACCGCGATGCGCGTGGCCAACGAGATTGAAGCCGGCGAGTTGTACGTGAACCGCACGCCTGCTGATCCGTATCAAGGCTTTCATGCCGGCTGGAAACGCTCGGGCCTCGGCGGCGACGACGGCAAGCACGGCATGCTCGAATTCACGCAGACGCGTCTCGTCGTCATGAAGTACTGACCCTTCAACACTTCAAGATTTACTCAAACATTTATAAAAACGGCGTTCGTTGCGAGCAGCCGAAGGAGACTTCTTATGGAAAAGACTTTGACCGGCATCACTCCGCCCATCGCAGACACAACGCGTGCGCAGCGATACATGCAGCTCGTGCTGCTGGTGATCGCCGCGGGCGCGATCTATCCGCTGCTGTATTTGCGTCAGGTCTACCAGACGCCGATGCTCGAGTTTTTTCATATCGACAATAGCCAGCTTGGTTATCTGTATTCGATACTCGGCACCGTTTTTCTGATCAGCTATTTGCCGAGCGGCTGGCTTGCCGACCGCATCGCGCCGCGCTTCCTGATCTGCTTCTCGTTGATTGCGACCGGCGGCCTCGGACTGGTCTATTCGACCGCGCCCAGCTTCCCGATTTTGCTCGCCGTGTTCTGCTGCTGGGGTCTGACGACGGGCCTGACCTTCTGGGCGTCCATCCTGAAGCGCGTAAAGATGATCGCCGCGCACGACGAACAAGGCCGCTTTTTTGGCTTGCTCGACGGTGGACGCGGTCTGATTGAAGCGTTGCTCGCGACTGTCGCGCTGGTGATCTTCGCGACCGCCACGGAGAAGCATGGCCTGCCGACCGACGTAGGCTTCAAATACGTCGTCTACCTGTATTCGGGCGTCTGTATCGCGCTGGGATTGTTGATGGCGCTGGTGAAAGAACCGCCCGCAACCGCGCAGGAACAACAGCAAGCAGCAGACAATCTCAAGCAAAAACACTCGCTGTGGCGCGATCTCCTCACGCTGATGCGCATTCCGCAACTCTGGCTGATGGCCGCCATTGTGTTCTGCGGTTATCAGATCTTCTGGGCCACCTATAGCTTCTCGGCTTACCTGCAAGTCGGTGACCTGAAGATGACCGTGGTCATGGCCGGTACGCTCACCACGCTCAAGCTCTGGATGCGTCCGATTGGCGGTATTGGCGGCGGCTATCTCGGCGATCGTTTCTCCACGCTCGGCGTGTTGACCACCGCCCTGTTTCTCGCAGCGCTTGGATTGGTCGCACTGGTTGTGCTCCCCACGCTCGGCCATATCGATCCGCGTGCGGGCGTTGCAATGATCGCCGTCGTAGTGCTGCTGATCGGCATCCTGACGTACGCCATTCGCGGGCTCTATTGGTCGCTGCTCGACCAATGCGGCATTCCGCTGCGTATAACGGGCCTGGCGATTGGCCTCGTTTCGCTGATCGGTTATTCACCCGACGTGTTCCTGCCGCTCGTGAACGGCTGGACTACTGAGCATTTCCCTGGCCTCCTCGGCTACCAGTTCTATTTCTCCTACATCGCTGCGATCAGCGTGATTGGCGGCATCGCCGCACTCGCACTCAAGCGCATGCGCACGACCGTTGCAAAGGAAGCCCTCCAATGAAAATCGTCTCTCTCGAAACGCATTTCGTCGCTGTGCCGCCGCCGCATTTGGGTGGCATGTACTGGATCTTCGTGAAGCTGAAAACGGCTTGCGGGATCGAAGGTGTGGGCGAAATCTATTCGGCGACGTTCCATCCGAAAGCGATGGCGCACATTATCGACGACGTGTTCGGGCGCTATCTGCAAGACCACGATCCGCATCACGTCGAGCGTTTTTTCCGCGAAGCGTATTCGAGCGGCTTCACGCAACGCCCCGATCTCACGATGATGGGCGTCGTCAGCGGACTTGAGATGGCGTGCTGGGACATCATCGGCAAGGCAGCAGACAAGCCGGTGTATGAACTGCTCGGCGGCCTGGTCAACGAACGGTTGCGTTCGTACACCTACCTTTATCCGAAGAACGCCGCGGGCGAATACGACTACGACGACGTCGATCTCGCTGCTGAATGTGCGGTGCAGAACGCCGATCGCGGCTTCACTGCGGTCAAGTTCGATCCTGCCGGTCCGTACACCGCGTACTCGGGTCATCAGCTTTCGCTCGACGTATTGGAACGCTGCGAGACCTTCTGCGAGCGCATTCGCGAGGCGGTTGGCAACCGATGCGACCTGTTGTTCGGCACGCATGGGCAGATGGTGCCGTCGTCCGCTATCCGGCTCGCGCAACGCCTCGAAAAGTACGACCCGCTGTGGTTCGAAGAGCCCGTCCCGCCCGGTCAGGAAGAGGCGATGGCGCAAGTCTCCCGGCATACCAGCATTCCCATTGCTGCAGGTGAACGACTCACGACCAAGTATGAGTTCTTCAAGCTGCTGCAAGCGGGTGCGGCGTCTATTTTGCAGTTGAATGTTGCCCGATGCGGTGGCTTGCTCGAAGGCAAGAAGATCGCTGCCCTCGCCGAAGTCTATTACGCACAGATCGCCCCGCATTTGTACAACGGGCCCATTGGCGCCGCCGCGAGCATCCAGCTCGCCGCCTGCACGCCTAATTTCCTGATCCAGGAAAGCATTGGCACGTGGGACGGTTTTCATGCCGAAATTCTCAAGACGCCGATTCAATGGGAAGACGGTTACATCATCCCGTCCAAGGCGCCGGGACTGGGCGTGGAATTGAACATGGACGTGGTACGTGCCCACTCCCCTTACACCGGCGACCGTCTGCATCTGCAGATGGCGTCCAAGCCTGCCGATGTCCGGGATTGCTCTCCGGCCAAAGGCTGAGGCCGAGTACATAACATGACTTACGACTACATCATCGTTGGCGCGGGATCGGCTGGCTGCATTCTCGCCGAGCGCCTGTCCGCGTCGGGACAATACTCCGTGCTCGTGCTTGAAGCGGGTGGCAAGGCCAACTCGTTCTGGTTCAAGATTCCAGTCGGGTTCGCCAAGACCTACTACGATCCGAGCTGCAACTGGATGTATTACACCGAGCCGGAAGCGGAGTTGGCGGACCGGAAAATCTACGCACCGCGCGGCAAGGTGCAAGGCGGCTCGGGCTCCATCAACGCGATGATCTACGTGCGCGGCGCACCGCGCGATTTCGACGACTGGGCGGCGGCAGGAAACGCCGGCTGGTCGTACAAGGACGTGCTGCCGTATTTCCGCAAGCTGGAAACCCACGCGGCCGGGGACACGGCGGTGCATGGCGCGAGCGGCCCGATCCACGTGACATCGATGAAACGTGGTATTCACGCGATCACGCGTCACTTCCTCGATGCCTGCGATGAACTCAAGGTTCCGCGCAACGACGACTTCAACGGCGCGAAGATCGAAGGTGCCGGCGTCTACGATGTGAACACGCACAAGGGCCAGCGTGCGTCGAGCAACGTGGCATATCTGGAACCGGCGCTGAAGCGCTCGAACGTGCATATCGAACATCACGCGCTGACCTCGCGCGTGCTGTTCGATGGACTGCGTGCCAAGGGGGTTGAGGTATCGCAGAACGGCGTCAAGAAGACGTTCCACGCCGCACGCGAAGTGCTTTTGTGTGCGGGTGCGGTCGATACCCCAAAGCTCCTGCAACTGTCGGGCATTGGACCGAAAGATCTGCTCGAACGCCACGGGATTCCCGTCTTGCATGCGCTGCCCGCCGTCGGCCAGAACCTGCAGGATCATCTCTGCGCGAGCTACTACTATCGCGCGAACATGCCCACGCTGAACGGTGACTTCGGTTCGCTTCTCGGCAAGCTGAAACTCGGCCTGCAGTATCTGCTGACACGCAAAGGGCCGCTTGCGATGAGCGTGAATCAGGCCGGTGGATTTTTCAGCACCGACCCGGCCAGCCCGCTTGCGAACCTGCAGCTTTACTTCAATCCGTTGTCGTATCGGATACCGAAATCGAACCGCTCGCAGCTCACACCCGAGCCGTATCCCGGTTTCCTGCTCGCGTTCAATCCGTGCCGGCCGACGAGCCGTGGATCGATTGAGATTGCGTCGGCAAATGCAAACGATGCCGCGTTGATTCACGCGAACTATCTGACGACGCAAAAGGATATAGATGAAGTGATCCAGGGCAGCCGGCTGATCCGCTCGATCATGCAGGCGCCGGCGTTGCGCGCGGTCACCGTGGAAGAAACGCTGCCGGGCGCGTCAGTCGTGCCCGAAGGCGACGACGCCGCCATGCTGCAGTATTTCCGCGAAAACAGCGGCTCGATCTATCACCTGTGCGGATCGTGCGCGATGGGCCCGGACCCGCTGACCGCGGTAGTGGATGACCGTCTGCGCGTGCATGGCATCCAGGCTTTGCGGATTGTCGATGCGTCCATTTTCCCGAACGTCACGTCCGGCAATATCAATGCGCCCGTGATGATGGTGGCGGAAAAAGCCGCGCAAATGATTCTCGCCGATGCCGACGCGCCCTCCTTCGTTCAACGCGAAGCGCTGGCCGCCGCTTCGGCCTGAAGCCACTGCTGGAAAAGCCGCTGCGTCCCGCTTGCACGCTGCTCGGGACGCAGCACGAACCAGTACGACTGGCGCCCTTCCACCTCCACGTCCAGCACTTGCCGCAATTGCCCCGACGCCAGTTCGGCCGCGATCATGTGGCGATCGGCAATGGTGATACCCATGCCGTCGATGGCGGCTTGTATCGATAAATCGAGCAGGTCGAATTCGTGACCGTTGTCCGTGTCCACCCCTTCAATCCGCGCGGCATCCAGCCAGTGTTGCCACGTCAGATACCGCTGGTCCTCACCCGATAAAACATGCAGCAAGGTGAAGCGGTTCAGCTCCACCGGCGTATTCACGCCTTCACGATCCAGCAACGCGGGCGACGCCACCGCGATATGCCGCTCGTGCATCAGCAAGGTACTTTCAAGGTTATTCCATTCGCCATCGCCGAAACGCACCGCGCAGTCGAGCCGGTTCGAATCCGTGATGCCGTCGTCCACGCGTGTGGTAATGCTCAGGTCGAGTTGCGCAAACGCTTCACGCAGGCGCCCGAGGCGCGGCACCAGCCAGCGCGCGGCAAAGGTCGGCGGGACGTTGATGCGCAACCGGTTGACGTCATTTTTCTGGCCGATCGCGCGGACCGTCAGTTCGATCTTGTCGAAGGATTGCTGCAACGCACGCAGCAGCACGCGACCGCTGGGCGTAAGGACGAGATGCTGATGACGGCGCGAAAACAGCGTCTCGCCGAGCTGCTCCTCGAGTTGGCGGACTTGCCGGCTCACCGCGCTTTGCGTGACGTTGAGCAGTTCGGCTGCACGGGTGAAGCTGCCGGTGGTACCGGCCGCCTCGAAGGCTTTGAGCGCATTCAGCGCGGGCATTTTACGTTTCACGGCGGATCGGAAAGTTCGTTGTCTCGGTGGCACGCGAGCCGCAAGGCGGCGGCCGACAGTTGAGCGTGCGTTCGCGTGATCTTACTCAGCTGTCCGCTCGAACTGTAGCGATTTGACATCCTCTTACCGGATCGATGGAAGGATCGATGGAATACCGGGGCGCTATTATCCGTTCATTGACTGCTCGTGCCACGGGCGGGACCGCTCAATGCACAACCGGAGAACTGCATGCCTGCTGGATCAACCACCCCGAACACGCTCGACCTGGAACGCTACTCGAAGCCCTCGATTTTCTTTCATTGGGCCATTGTCGTCCTGATCGCACTGGCTTATTTCGCCATCGAGATCCGCGGACCCAAAGGCAGCGACAGCCGCATTTTCTGGAGCAACGTGCATTTCTGGTGCGGCACGCTGGTGTTGTCCCTGGCTGTGCTCCGCCTGGCGTGGCGTCTGTGGCACGGCGCACCCGCTGAGATCGCCGACGCCCGCGTGCTCACCTTCCTTGCCCGCCTGGTCCATCTCGCGCTGTATGTGTTTATTTTTGTTCAGCCCTTGCTCGGAATCTTGATGATCAACCTGGGCGGGCATCCGGTGGTGCTCGCCGGTCTGGGCTGGCAGATACAGCTCGTTGGCGCCGATCCGGCCGCACGACCCGTCATCAAGGAAGCCCATGAGTTCCTC
>Ga0302302_1002279_pt1 | contig 11291 bp, 10 predicted proteins | sample III_Palsa_E1_3_FD_198766 | JGI IMG/M metagenome (GOLD analysis project Ga0302302, IMG submission 198766) | Peat permafrost microbial communities from Stordalen Mire near Abisko, Sweden - III_Palsa_E1_3 | ecosystem: Environmental > Terrestrial > Soil > Palsa > Peat permafrost | place: Sweden...
AGTCTGTGTAGCTCAGTGATAGAGCACTTGTCTTACTGTCCTCGACTTATTCCCCGGCCTATAAACCATCCAGTAACTCTGGATAGAAAGTGAAGCTTGCAATGGGCAGGCCTTATATCAAAGGAGGAACGCCGATAGGCTCCGACTCCTTATGCAAAACCTGTACTTGGGCGCAAATCATGGCAGGCTTCCGCGAGTCGGAGTTAGTCACCATCTGCCACGATCCCACCCCGTACTTCTTCGTGCCCTTCAATATCTACGAGTGCACGCGGTACTACGACAAAAATCGGCCGAGCTACAACCAGATGCAGAAGCTCGCCATCCACGTCGAACCCAAGACCCTCAAGCCCGCTGGCTTCCGCACCGGCCTCGGCTTTCAGGAGTCCGTAAAAGTCACCGTAGGCACCACCGACGACGATGACGACGAGTACGACGACGACTAACCCATTCGCCGGTGGCGAAGAAGACAGCTACTTCGGAGAGCGCCGTCCGCAAGGACGGAGGTCGCGGGTTCAAATCCCGCCGCAGCCGCAAGGCTGACGTGGCTCAGAGCATCACCGCTGCCTTCACCAATTCCCCGGCGAGCACCACCACCACCCAGCCACCTTGAAAGGAGGTGCGTCATGAAGCTAAACATCCTGAAGTTCTCCCACCTCGCGCGTCCCCGCACCCACGAGCGCGCGCCCGCCGCCGTCCTCACCCCTGAGCAGTCGCTCCGCCGCAGCGTCCTCGCGTGCATGCTCTGGGAAGACGAGTTCTACGAGTCCGGCGCCACCATCGCGTCGCGCCTCCGCGAGCTCGTCCCCCAGGTCGCGCCCGCCACCGTCGCCGCGCTCGCCATCGAGGCCCGCTCGTCCATGAAGCTGCGTCACGTCCCGCTCCTTCTCGTCCGCGAGATGGCGCGTCACGCCACCCACCGCAGCCTCGTGTCCGAGACCCTCGCCTCCGTCATCCAGCGTGCCGACGAGCTCTCCGAGTTCGTAGCCATCTACTGGGCCGACGGAAAGCAGCCGCTCTCCGGGCAGGTCAAGAAGGGTCTGGCCGCCGCCTTCCCGCGCTTCGACGAGTACGCGCTCGCCAAGTACGATCGCGCCACCGTCGTTCGCCTCCGCGACGTCCTGTTCCTCTCGCACGCCAAGCCGCGTGATGCCGAGCAGGCCGCCGTCTGGAAACGTCTAGTCGACGGCGAGCTCGCCACTCCCGACACCTGGGAAGTAGCACTCTCCGCCTCGGGGACTTCGGGAATCAGCGCCTCGATGGAGACCAAGCGCGACACCTGGGAGCGTCTCCTCACCGAGCGCAAGCTAGGCGCCCTCGCCCTCCTGCGCAACCTTCGCAACCTGAAGGACGCGGCCGTGTCGGAACACCTCGTCGTCAACGCGCTCGCTGCGATGAACGCCGAACGCGTCCTCCCGTTCCGCTTCCTCGCCGCCGCGCGCCATGCGCCGCAGTGGGAAGAGGCACTCGAAGCCGCAATGTTCCGCGCGGTTTCCGAAGGAAAGCGCCTCGCCGGACACACCGTCCTCATGGTCGATGTCTCCGGGTCCATGATCGCGCCGCTCTCTCGCCGTTCGGAGATGCACCGCGTCGACGCCGCCTACGGTCTCGCCATTCTGCTGCGCGAGATCGCCGAGAAGGCAAGCATCTTCACCTTCTCGAGCGGCGCGAAGCTAGTTCCCTCTCGTCGTGGATTCGCTCTACGCGATGCGTTGGAAGCCAGCCAGCCGCACCTTGGAACCAATCTCGGTGCGTCACTCGATGCCGTGCACAAGGAGGTCCCGCACTACGACCGCCTCATCGTCATCACCGACGAGCAGTCGCACGATCGCGTCGCCGCACCCCGCAATCGCGGATACGTAATCAACGTCGCCTCTGCGAAGAACGGAGTTGGCTACGGAAGCTGGACCCACATCGATGGCTGGAGCGAGTCCGTCATCGACTACATCCGCGAACTAGAAGCCGCGGTCTAACCCACCAACCGTGCTCGCGCAATCCCCATTGCGCGGGCACGCAAATCCCTACGCGCTGATCGCGAGAAGCCCCTCGCCATCCACACCAGACCGCACACTCACCTGCGCCAAACTCCTCGCCACCTGCCCCAGCATCTCCGTCGGATGCATCGGCTTCGCCATCAACGGAAAGTCGTGCCCCGCATCATAGGCCCGTATCAAATCCACACTCCGCGCATGCCCCGAGAACAGCACTACCTTGCACGCCGGCGCCATCGAAACCATACCCAGCGCCAACTCCACGCCATTCATCTCCGGCATCGCCACATCGCTGATCAGCAGATCCGGCGCCCGCACACTCGCCATCTCCAGTGCCGTCCGAGCGTCATAAGCACGCATCGCCCGATACCCCGCATGCGCCAAAATCATCGCCAGCGTATCCGCCACCAACGGCTCGTCATCGACAACCATAACCGTAAGCCGACCCTCTAATATCTCTGCGGAATCGTCCACCGGCACCTCAGCCATCGAAACCACTTCAGAACCGCACGTTGGGGACATCGGGAACACCTCTAACAACACTCTAGGCGCCTCGTTCTGTCATGGGTTAACTCTTTTCCACGATCATTCGTCTATTCCAGTCAGGTCACATCAAGTCTAGTTAAGTTCGGGCAGATCAATTACCCGTACGAATCGTTAGACAAACATTTCGTTTTGTGCTCAAATTCCATCTGAATTAGGCAACGCATCGTTACGATAAGGCGTCGATTACTAAGCAGCAGTTGGCAAACGGAGGCCAACCATGGACGACAACGAAAATATCCCTCGAGCTGCCATGCGCTTCGACTCCATCTCGCAAGTGGATGTCCCCAAGGGACGCGACGGTAAACACAAGAAAATAATCACCCTATTGCTCGGCGACATCGCCCAGCTCAAGGCCGGTTCCGCGCTCAAAATCCCCCTCGCCGAACTCCCCGACACCAAGGAAAACATCCGCGCCGCCCTCAGCCGCGCCGCCGCCCAGAAGAAGCTCGCCATCGCCACCTCCAGCAACAGCGACTTCCTCTACGTCTGGAAGACCGACGAACCCATCAGCTAGCCGCTCCCCCAGCGCAACCTGATTCGAGTACGCTTATCACGTACGCGAATCCAGACACCGCTGCGCCCCCCGCGTCTCTCCGCGCCCAAGCCAGCCCACACGAGAGGACACCATGAACATCGCCGCCAACGCCACCGAACTCATCGGCAACACGCCCCTGGTCCAACTAAACCGCGTGGCTGCCGGCTGTAGCGCGCGCATCGTCCTCAAGCTCGAGAGCAACAACCCCGTCGCCAGCGTCAAAGACCGCATCGGCAACGCCATGATCACCGCCGCCGAGCGCGACGGCAAAATCACCCCCGGCGTCACCACCCTCATCGAGCCCACCTCCGGCAACACCGGCATCGGCCTAGCCTTCGCCGCCGCTGTCAAAGGCTACAAGCTCATCCTCACCATGCCCGAAACCATGTCGGTCGAGCGCCGCATCCTCCTCCTCGCCTTCGGTGCCGAAATCGTCCTCACCCCCGGCCCCAACGGCATGAAGGGAGCCATCGCGAAGGCCGAAGAGCTCATCGCGGCGACGCCCAACAGCTTCATGCTGCAGCAATTCAACAACCCAGCCAACCCCAAAATCCATTACGACACCACCGGCCCCGAAATCTGGAACGACACCGACGGCACCGCCGACATCCTCATCTCCGGCGTCGGCACCGGCGGCACCCTCACCGGTGTCAGCGAGTACATGAAGTCCCGCAAGCCCGGCTTCTTCACCGTAGCGGTCGAGCCCACCGACAGCCCTGTCCTCTCCGGCGGCAAGCCCGGCCCCCACAAAATCCAGGGCATCGGCGCCGGCTTCATACCCCAGATCCTCAAGACCGACCTCATCGACGAAATCATCCAGGTCACCAACGACGAAGCCCTCACCATGGCCCGCCGCCTCCCCAAAGAAGAAGGCCTCCTCGTAGGAATCTCCTCCGGCGCCGCCGTCCACGCAGCCCTCAAGATCGCGAAGGAACCCCGCCACGCCGGCAAACTCATCGTCGTCATCATCCCCAGCTCCGGCGAGCGCTACCTCTCCACCGCCCTCTTCGAAGAGCTCCGCCAACAAGCCCTAGCCACCCCAACCTCCACCGTCACCCTCTAGCCCCGACAGCCCCCGGTCAGTCAGCGCGCTGCGTTTCCGATTCCTGCATACGGTGTGACCACGACGGTCAGGTTGGCGGAATGAGAGAGACCCGTTATAGGATCGGTCGCCGTAATCGGGATCACATAGGTTCCGGGTGCAGCTCGTTGGAGCGGGATAGCAACAGTGGTGCATCCGGTAGACGAGATAAGCAACGCGCCCGCCAGGAAAGCAGGTAGCGCACAGCACAGCAGTTTTCGACGTTTCAGCGCAAGGGGAAGCGCGAGCAACGCAGCAAAGAACAGGGTCATCCGCGTCTGCTCGAAAGGGCGTTCCAACCGTGCAGTCTTTGCGCCGCCGGTGTTGACGGTCCACATGGAATAGTAGGTTTTACCAGCCGGCAAAGGCACCGCCGCCGGACTGAAGGAAACCGTGACGTACTGCGGCGTCGCGCCCGCGCTCAGGTTGAGCGTATCCGCGAAGTTTCCCAAGCTCGTCAGCACAACATTTCCCTGGCCTTGCTGCCCCGAGCTCACGCTGATCGACGGCGGCTGCAATGTAATCGTGAAGTCGTTGATCGCCACCACCACCGATGCCGTGGACGCTCCTTCCCCCGCACTTCCCCCATACGCTGCCACAATGGTGTGGTCTCCCGGTGCGAAGTTTGTGACCGTCAGCGTCGCTTGGCCGTTGGCCGCTGGCGTCAGCGTGCCGAGCGGCGCACCATTGTCGGTCAGCACGATCGGAGATGGAATCGATCCGTCATCCGCGATGGCGTACACCGTAAGCAAAATCGCCGTCCCAGGCGGCCCGGACGCAGGCGTAGCGACAATGTTCAGGTGGGTCTGACTTAGTAAAAAGTTAAGCACAAGCTTCAGGGAGGTAGCCGGTGGAAACGAACCTTGGCCGCCATAGTCGGCTTCAAACTCATGCACCCCCTCCGCTGTCGGAATGGCTAAGCTGAACACCGCCGTGCCATCCGCTCGCGCTGACGCCGAGCCAATCTTCACACCATCTTCCACGAACGTGATCGTCCCTTGCGGCGCACCCAGAGCCGAAGAAAGCGCCGCTGTAAACGTAATCGGTTGCGACGCCAACGGCGTATACCGCGAAGGAGTCAGCAACAGACTAGTCGGCTCAGCATCGGCCGTGCCCGCGTACTCATACGCTCCCCGATCGAGAACAGGATAACCAAGGCTGGTGCCATCCAACGGCCGCGGATTGCCGTCATAATCCGCCGTGAGCGAATCACCGAACAGCGAAAGCTCCGCAAGCAGACTGTTGTTGCCGCTGTCGATCGCAGGAGATCCCTTCGCCAGATGAAAGTCGCCGCCCGCCGCATTCACGAACAGCGGATCACCCATCGCATTGCCGCTGGCCATGATCTGCTGCCGGCAAGTGGGGTCGAACATCGGTCCCGACGGCGCACTGAAAAGGTTGTGGTCGAACTGCAGCGTATCCGTCGCGGGCGGATTGGTGTCAGGCTGGTCCTGTGGGCAGTAAATGGCCGGCCCCGGTGAGCTCGTCGCGAAGATGTTGTTCACCAGCAGCGATTGATTGCCGGTGTACGGAGTCGACTGGGTAGTCGGAAAGACGATTTGTGCTGCACCGGATTGTGGCAGGCAGGATGGCGGCGTACAGCCGTCCTGATCCCCGGGCGCGGCATTGCTGGACACGGTGTTGTTCGCAAAGGTGTTCTCAGCGATCACGGCAGAGGGTGGCCCAGGTCCGGTCCCGCCAAGATACAAAAGGATCTGGTTGGAGTTCCCGTAGACGACGTTCTGAAGAAATACACCGCCTGTGGTCGCCACAAGTGCGTTCACCGTCCCAACGTAGTCGTCGCCGGGAATAATGGAGTTGTTCCGTATGACGTTGCGTTCAAATAGCCCGCCAAATTGGATGATCCCCCTTCCCGCATTTGGATTGTTTTCGATGAGATTGTCGTGAACATGGCCTCCGTCAAAAACCATCATGCTCACGAAGCCTGTGAAGTAGTTGCCCGCAATCTCGCCCCCCGCTAACGACACTCCATTCAATCCCTGCACAAAGCGATTATTCGTAATCGTCGGGCTGGCCGTGAACACGTCACTCGTGTTGGGCGCACCATATACCGAAGCCTCGTACCCGAAGTCTGGCGTAGTGATCGGGGCGTTAGGATTGGGAATGACTGTGCCTGCCGTGAGGGTGAAGCCGTTCAGCACACTCCCCAAACCTTCCCCCGATTGAAATTGGACGATCGCCAGCGTGACATCCGCAGGTGTCAGCGTGGTCGCAGCAACCGCTGCATCCGTGTAACTCGTAGCGCCCGTCGTTACCGTGATGGCCTTGCCCTTGAAGTCGAGGTTGACCGCATAACTCCCCGGCGATACCAAAACAGTGTCCCCGTTGTTTGCCGCGTCGATGCCCGCCTGGATCGTCGGCTGATCCTGCGGAATGTGAATCGTCGCCTGACCCCACGCTATCGAACAGACGCTTGCAGCGAAGGAAAGCAATACCGGTATGGCTGAGACAGCACGCATCGGGCCCCGCAGATACCTGCGAAAATACATGGCGCACCGTATCACGGATGATCTGAAACGTTCAAGATGCCTCGCGAGCGCTTCCTTTCCCCACGCGGGAGTGACCTCTCGAACAAGAGATTCCTGCGCCGCCCGCGCTATCATCAACCCAACCATGAACCTCTTCGAACACATCCGCGAAGACACCCGCTGCATCCTCGAACGAGACCCCGCTGCCACCTCGCGCCTCATGGTCCTCACCTGCTATCCCGGTCTCCAGGCCGTTTGGGCCCACCACATCAACCACTGGCTTTGGTGCAAACATTTTAAGCTCATCGCCCGCCTCGGTTCTCAGGTCGTCCGCTTCTGGACCGGCATCGAGATCCACCCCGGCGCCGTCATCGGCCGCCGCCTCTTCATCGACCACGGCATGGGCGTCGTCATCGGCGAAACCGCAATCGTCGGCAACGACGTCACCATCTACCAGGGCGTCACCCTCGGCGGAACCGGCAAGATCAGCGGCAAGCGCCATCCCACTCTGCGCGACAACGTCTTCGTCGGCAACACCGCCAACATCCTCGGCAACATCACCATCGGCGAAAACTCCCGCGTCGGCGCCGGCTCCGTCGTCCTCCGCGACGTCCCCCCGGACTCCACCGTCGTCGGCGTCCCCGCCCACGTCATCTATCGCGAAGGCAAACGCGTCCTCATCACCGACCCCCGCGAAATCAACGACCCGCTCTCCGACGTCATCCTCACCCTCGCCGACCAGATCCGCACCCTCCAGGCTCGCGTCGAGCATCTCGAAGGCGACATCCACCAGGTCGTGTTCCACGAACCCGTCCTCTCCCTCACCACCGAGCAGGAGGAGAGCGCCCAGTACCGCACCGACCTCGAATCCCGCCCCGGCTTTGTCGTGGACGGCGAGGGAATCTAGCTCCACAAACCCGCAGACGCACCAAAGGGCGCCCGCTACCCGAAAAGTAGCTAAAGCGCCCTCTGCGTTACCCGAAACGCGGCTAAGTCAACTCTCAAACCCACGCGTTTCCAGCCAAAACAGGGATTACTGCTTAGGAGTACCCGACGTAGCTGTCTGTGGCAACATGCTCTTTGGCACCGGCGGCGGCGTCACCGCGTATTCCACGTTCTCCTTGTTAGCAGAACCGGCAGCCGACAATGGCCACACATAAGGAGCTGATGCTGTGTCTCCGTAACCCATACGAGGGTAACGGCTTATCGCCACAACCGAACGGTCGAGACGTACATAGACATCCGCCTTGCTCTTCCGCTTTTCCAACAGGCTGCTGCCATCGTTGCTCAACTCCACGCTATGCCCATCCACAGTGAACGCCAGCTTCTCGCCGTCAAACGCATCCGGCACCTTCACGCCGTCCACCAGCGGCTCCATCGATACCACTGCCGTCCCTACCCCGGGCACGAAGAAATACATATACCCAGTGTGCTGTATGTCATAGTTCAGCTGGACTTTAGCCACCATGCCATCGATGGTCAACACGCCATCGCGAACCCGCGCAGAGATGAGATGACTCGGCATAGTGTCCGCCGGCTTAGATGTCGTCGATACGGGAACAGCCTTTGCCTGCGCCTGGGCATGGCCTGCAGCCGTCACCGAAAGCGCCGCCACCAGCGCCACCATTGAGCAAAACTTGAGAGAAGATTGGGACATGAGAACCTCCATCGATTTCCGTCGTAGATTTATAGGATTGCTACAACGTCCATAGAGGCATCTCTATAGCCAAACCCCCTATCAGTGCAATCAATCAGTTATCAAGGGAAACTCTTTAGTACTGTGCAAACTTTTGCGTGTACATGTGCGAAAGATTTCGCGTTCTAACCCTTAGTCGCTTCGCCCAATGTATGCGTCGCGGGGCCTACGCCCGTTCCCAGTAATTCGATCGCGTGGAGCATCTTCGCGTGCGGCAGCGGTCCACCGCTCATCATCAAGGTGATGCGCGAGACACCCCCGAGCGCGTCGTTGACACTGTGCATCTTCCGGGCGACGGTATCCGGATCGCCGACAAAGAAGGCTCCATCTTCCGATCGCTGGGCATCGAAGGCTGCGCGCGTTGTGGGCGGCCAGCCGCGCTCGCGGCCGATGCGGGTGAAGGTCGTGGAGTAGGCGGGCCAGAGGATGTCGGCGGCTTCCTGGTTAGTATCGGCGAGGAAGCCGATGGCGTGGACGGCGACGTCGAGCAACTCGGGCGCATGGCCTGCGCGGCGAGCCGCTTCGCGGTACAGGTCGACGAGTGGGCGGAAGCGATGGGGTTCGCCTCCGATAATGGCTACCGTCAGCGGCAGGCCGAGCGTGCCCGCGCGGACGAAGGATGCTGGTGTTCCGCCGGCGCCGAGGCGGATTGGGAGCTTCGACTGCAGCGGGCGCGGCCAGACGCCTTGTCCGGTGAGCGAAGGACGGTGTTTGCCCTCCCACTCGATGCGGGTTTCATCGCGGAGGTGGAGGAGGAGGTCGAGCTTCTCGGAGAAGAGTTCGTCGTAGAACTTGGTGTCGTAGCCGAAGAGAGGATAGGACTCGATGAAGGAGCCGCGGCCGACGATGATCTCGGCGCGACCCTGGGAGATGAGGTCAAGCGTAGCGAAGTCCTGGAAGACGCGAACGGGATCGTCAGAGCTCAAAACAGTGACCGCAGACGTGAGGCGAATGTTCTGCGTGCGCGCAGCAGCAGCGGCCAGCAGAACTGCGGGCGAGGAGGCGATGTACTCCTCGCGGTGGTGCTCGCCAATCCCGTAGACGTCGACGCCGGTGCGATCGGCGAGTTCAATCTCCTCAAGGAGCTGGTGAACGCGTTCTGCGGCGAGCTCGCCGGGCGCGCGGCCGGAGCCGAGAGGGGTCTCTACGAAACTGTCTATTCCGATTTGCATGATGGTGATTGGATGAGCGAGGCATACGGAGCGACTCATGGCAGCGATTGCGTGCGCATGTTCCAATAGATAGAGAAAAGGAATCGTCTGAATCATGCCTCTGAACTGCGGAATTGTCGGGTTGCCGAACGTCGGTAAGTCCACCATCTTTAATGCGCTTACAGCCTCGAAGGCTCCGGCGGCGAACTATCCCTTCTGTACCATCGACCCGAATGTGGGCATTGTGCCCGTTCCGGACACGCGCATGGATCGCATTGTGACGATGGTGAAGCCGCACTCGATTGTGCCGACGACGATGGAGTTTGTCGACATCGCGGGCATCGTTGAAGGCGCGAGTAAGGGCGAAGGTCTGGGCAACCAGTTCCTCTCGCATATCCGGCAGACGGACGCGATTCTCCATGTGGTGCGTTGCTTTTCAGATCCTGAAGTGATCCACGTTGCAGGCAGCGTCAATCCCATCCACGACATCGACATCATCAACACGGAGTTGCTGCTGGCGGATCTCGACACCGTGGAGAAGCGGCTCAACAAGGCGGAAAAAGCCGCGAAGTCGAACGCCGCGACTGCCGCAGCGAAGACCGAGCTTAGCACCATCCAGAAGCTGCTCGAAGTGCTGAATGCCGGCAAGCCGGCGCGCACGGCTGAGCTTGAGGAGCCGGAAAAGCTGGTCGCCCGCGACCTGTTTCTGATCACCATGAAGCCGCAGCTTTACGTTGCCAACGTGGATGAAGATGGCATCGCTGACGGTAATGACTTCACCAAACTGGTGGAGCAGCGCGCGGCCGAAGAGGGCAGCGAGGTGGTGCGGATCTGCGGCGCGATGGAGGCAGAGATTGCTCAACTGGAACCCGCGGAGCGGACCGAGTTTTTGGAGGCTGCAGGCCTCCAGGAGCCGGGGTTGAATCGGCTGATCCATGCGGCGTACCGCCTGCTGGGACTAATTACGTACTTCACCTCGGGCGTTCAGGAGGTTCGCGCGTGGACGATCAAGCGCGGGACGAAGGCTCCTGGAGCTGCGGGCGTGATTCACTCCGACTTCGAGCGCGGATTCATCAAAGCTGACTGCTATGCGTGCGAGGACCTGTTCCGGTTGGGCAGCGAGCAGGCCGTTAAGGAAGCTGGGCTGCTGCGGTCTGAGGGCAAAGAATACGTCGTCAAGGACGGCGACATTCTGTTCTTCAAGTTCAACGTGTAAGTCCTCGTCCAAACCGGACGGCGAGGCTAGGGGTGCCCCCTCCCCCCTTGGAAGTGTTTTTTGGCTATAAGTACCTCAATACAGACCGTTTAGATGCCAGGATTTTTGTGTGTTTGGAGATGAAAATCGCATGTAACTCGCTGTATCCAGGGAGTTTACGGGTAAAATAGCTGATTCAAAGAACTTAGTACCCTGTGGAGCAACGGGCGGGTACAGAAGCGGTTCTAAGGAAGCAGGCGAGAACAGAAACATCCAGCTGGAGAGATCCCACTCTTTAAGTATAGCGAGTTGGCAGGGGTACTATGCCAACTTTGGCGAACTATTATCTGCCCTGTTTTCATTGAGTTGGATCGAGACGGGGGCGTTTGGGGTCTTGACAGGTTTTGCGCTCCCCAGGCTTTGGCGAGAGGTGTGAGTGGCTGAACAGGGTGTGGCGGAAAAGCGGTGGGTGCCACGGGCGAATCCCTGGGTGATTGCTGCCACGGTGGCGCTGGCGGCGTTTATGGAGGTGCTCGACACCTCGATTGCCAACGTTGCGCTGCCGCACATTGCTGGAAACCTTGGCGCCAGCACGGACCAGGGAACTTGG
>Ga0302302_1002282_pt1 | contig 11282 bp, 9 predicted proteins | sample III_Palsa_E1_3_FD_198766 | JGI IMG/M metagenome (GOLD analysis project Ga0302302, IMG submission 198766) | Peat permafrost microbial communities from Stordalen Mire near Abisko, Sweden - III_Palsa_E1_3 | ecosystem: Environmental > Terrestrial > Soil > Palsa > Peat permafrost | place: Sweden...
GTCGCCGAACTTCTTCGGGACGATTGAGGATGTCGCGGCGATTGCGGAGATCGCTCATGCGAAGGGTGCGCTGCTGATCGTGTCGATTGCAGAGGCCGTGTCGCTGGGCATCGTGAAGCCGCCGGCTGAGGCAGATATTGTTTCGCTTGAGGCTCAGTCGTATGGCGTGGCCGTGGGTTACGGCGGACCGTACTGCGGCGTGATCGCCTGCAAGGAGAAGTTCCTGCGGCAGATGCCGGGACGACTGATCGGCGAGACGAAGGATAAAGATGGCAAGCGTGGGTTCGTGCTGACGCTGTCGACGCGCGAGCAGCATATTCGACGTGAGAAGGCGACCTCGAACATCTGCACGAATCAGGCGCTGGTTGCGTTGATGACGACGATCTTTCTGACGGTCTACGGCAAGCAGGGAATGAAGGAGCTGGCAGAGCAGAACCTTGCGAAGGCCGCTTATCTCAAGAGCGTGCTTGGTGCGGAAGCGAAGGTGCTGTTCGACGGTGCGCCGCGCTTCCATGAGTTTGTCGTGGAGCTTCCGAAAAGCGCGGAGGAGACGAACGCTGCGCTGCTCGGAGACAAGATCATTGGCGGATTGCCACTGCAGAAGTGGTATCCCGAGCTTGGCCCAAATGCATCGCTGTGGTGCGCGACAGAGCTGACGACGCGTAAGCAGATGGATGCTGTCGCTGCGGCGCTTGCGCGCAAGAAGGCTTAACGATGGATGTGTCCGCAATCATCGGTGAAGAGCTGAAGGCGGTTGAGTTCGTCGAAGATTTTCTTCAGCTTCGCTTCGAGGCTCCGCTGCTGATTTTTTATGCATGGCCGCATGTGTTGTTTCCGGAGTTTTCGGTGGCTTACGGTGAGCCGGAGTATCGCAATGCACTGTGCGCGCAGATCGGCGATAAGGTTGTGCAGGCTTCGCTCGAAGAGGGCGACGCACTGACGATCGAGTTTGAGAACGGCACCGTGTTTGGACTTTCGTTGCGTGAAGAAGATGTGGATGGCCCGGAGTCCGGAAGCTACTCGGAGACCGGCGATGCAAGTGATGCGCAGGAGTTTTAGCGATGGCAGATGAGAAGTTTATAGGCACGCCGAAGAAGGCGACGACGCACGTCAACCAGAACGAAGACCTGATGTTTGAGAAGTCGTCGCCAGGCAAGAAGGCGTATCGGCTGGCAGAGCTGGATGTTCCGGCGGTGGATGCCGCTTCCCTGCTGGGTGCTGAGGTGCGGACCGACCTTGGCGTCATGCCGGAGCTGAGCGAGATCGAGATTATTCGTCACTTCACGCGGCTTTCGACGTGGAACTATGCAATCGATCTGGGCATGTATCCGCTGGGCAGCTGCACGATGAAGTACAACCCACGCGTGAACGAGGCGGTGGCTCGGATGGAAGGGATCGCCGAGGCGCATCCGTATCAGCCGGAGTCGCTGTCGCAGGGCTGTCTGGGGATCATGAAGACTCTGTCCGATGCGCTGATCGAGATTACCGGCATGGACACGATTACGCTGCAGCCGGCCGCGGGTGCGCATGGCGAGTTCACGGGCATCCTGCTGGTTCGGGCGTATCACGAGAGCAAAGGTAATCCGCGGAAGAAGATCCTGATTCCCGACTCGGCGCATGGAACGAATCCTGCGACGGCGGCGGTCTGCGGGTATGAGGTTGCCAATCTGAAGTCGAACGCTCAGGGCATGGTGGACCTTGCCGAGCTCGAAAAGATGGTGGATGAGGATACGGCGGCGCTGATGCTGACGAACCCGTCGACCATAGGCGTCTTCGAGTCGGACATCAAAAAGATCGCGGATATTCTGCATGCGAAGGGCGCGCTGCTCTACATGGATGGCGCGAATATGAACGCGCTGGTGGGCAAGACGCGGCCTGGCGACTTCGGCGTCGATGTAATGCATTTGAATCTGCATAAAACGTTTTCGACCCCGCACGGCGGCGGGGGCCCAGGCTCTGGCCCGGTGGCGTGCAAGAAGATACTGGAACCGTTCCTGCCAACTCCCGTCGTCGTGACCAAAGCCGATGGAACGCTGGGGCTGGAGTACAACCGGCCGCAGAGTGTTGGTCGCGTGCGGATGTTCTATGGCAACTTCGGCATGTTTGTGCGGGCGCTCGCGTACATTCTGGCCAATGGGCCGGATGGGCTGCGCCAGACGACCGAGGACGCCGTGCTGAACGCCAACTACATTCGGGCGAAGCTGGAGGGTACCTTCGAGCTGCCGTACAAAACGCAGTCGCTGCATGAGGTCGTCTTCTCCGACAAACTGCAGGCGAAGAATGGCGTGAAGACAGGCGATATGGGCAAGCGGCTGATCGACTACGGCTTCCACGCCTATACCGTCTCGTTCCCGCTGGTGGTGCAGGGCGCGATGATGATCGAGCCGACCGAGAGTGAGAGCCGCGAGGAACTGGACCTGCTGATCGATGCGCTGAAGCAGATTGCGCGAGAGGCAGAGGAAAACCCCGAGCTGGTGCAGACGGCGCCGCACTCGACCAGGCTACAGCGGCTGGATGAGACGACGGCGGCCCGCAAGCCCATTCTCCGCTGGAAGGCTCCGGTTGCCGCGACGCCGCTGGTGGCCGATACCGCAGCGAAAGAGTGGTAGGCCGTGTCCGTCTTTTACGATCGGCAGCAGGAGCTTGAAAAGTACGAGTTCATGATGGGTGAGGCGCGCGGACGGCTGGCAGTAACGCTGGATGTTCTTACCGATGCGCTGATTCTGGTGGGACAGCATGGCGTGTACTGCACGAGCGCACGGAACCCGACGGTTCCGGCGCTCGATCTGCAGGCTGTGCTGGCGAATATCACCGGGGCGAAGGAACTGGTGGCTTCGGTGATGGAACGGTTGCGGCTGGAGAAGGAAGCCACGGAGTAAAAATTACTGCGCTTCCACCTTCACGTATTCGTCCGTGGTAGCCCACTTGACGTGAAGTTCGGTGCTGGCCCCTTTGGTGCGCTCGAAGGTGATGGACATGTTCTCCTGCGAGGCGGGGAGGGTTTTGGCCTGCATGGGGGTGCGGCCAAGGTCCATGTTTTTGCTGTATTCGGTGCCCCACTGGCCGGTCTGCTTGTTGATGATGAGCAGCCACTGGTCGGCGTTGGGCAGGGTGTAGATGGTGTAGGTGCCGGCGGGGACGTCGAGAGTGCCGATCTTCAGGTTGGTTGCAGTGATGAGGGTAGTTGCAGGGTTCGCGCCGGTGCGCCAGATCTTGCCGTAGGGGGCGACCTCGACGCCGACCGTGCGGCCCTTGATTCGGGGGGAGTTGTAGTGAATGGTGACGGCTTTGCCGTTCAGGGTGACGTCAGCAGTGGCGGAAGGGCTGAGGAGAGGCTGGCCTTCAGCCTGCAAGGCTGGCTTGATATTGCCCGTCTGATGACTCATCTGGGCGAGACCTGCGGTGGCCAGGAGGGTACAACAGGCAGTGGTTGCCAGGGTGCGAAGGAACATGCGTGATCTCTCTTTCTGGGGTGCGAATGGCGTTGACTGCAGCAGCGAAACGACCTTTAGTGCTGGACTTGATGCTCAACCGGGGCGGTATCGGCTGTCAACCGGGGAGACGATCGTGCTAGGCTAGAAGAGCGCGCCCGTAGCTCAGCTGGATAGAGCGGCAGCCTCCGAAGCTGTAGGTCAGAAGTTCGAATCTTCTCGGGCGCACCACACTCATCTTCCCACCAACGAATGCTTCCAGCCAGCTGGAAAGGCAATCGTTATCTGAGTTCAAAATTCCTGTTTCCGGGGGCTGGTTTAGCCCACCTGGGAAAGAGGATATTTTGAACTCTTTGTATTTTTGGGTCGAGACCTGCCTTCGCCCAAACGGTTGAAGCGCAAAATAGTTTGCCGGGCCGTGTCACGAATGACTCACATTCTGCGCTTTATGTAAGTGAAGGCGGTTATGCCTACTGCCCCTGCACCATAGCGCTAACTGACACAGATGGCCGTGCCTCCGGCCAGCTGTTAACTTTGGCGGGATACGCCGCGGCTGGTTGCCTGCTCCAGGAAACAACCAGCCTCCTCAAGTGGACCGTCATCTGAACAGGAACTTACGATGAGTACCTACAAGCTTAGCTATTCCGCCGCGGATGGATGCCACAGCGTTAATCTTGACGGTGACTCTATGTCGATTGGCCGCTCGCCCGGCCAGGATCTGGTGCTGGCCGATCGCTGTGTTTCGCGTCAACACGCGATGATTCTGCGAGAGGGTGATATCTACGCAGTCGTGGATCAGAGCAGCACCTGCGGAACCTTTCTGAATGCCGTGCGCGTTAAGCAGTCAATACTGAGACCCGGTGATGTGCTGCAGATCGGCTCGCTCAAGGGTCCGCAACTGCAATTTCAGCTCCAGCAGAACAGCGAAAAAGAAAGTGGCATTTCACAATCACCGCTCAGTGAACTACTTTCTTCGCGCAGTGAACCTCGCCTGCCTGGCAACGAAATTCGGTCTACCGCACGCGAGATGGAACGGCTGAACTGGCTTCTTCGTGCGGCAAGGCAGCTCAACGAAAGTGGGGCCATCGAGGAGATCCTCAGCGTATTTCTTCATATGACGCTGCAGCTTACCGGCCTGGAGCGTGGTTTCGTCTTCCTTCGAGAGGAAGATGGGATGCGGCTTAAACGAGGACTTGGTGCCGACGGAAAGATACTGGAAGAGGACACAACCATCTCGCGCCGAGCCATGCAAAAAGCAATCGAGAGCGAGTCAACGTTTTCGATCAGCGACACCCTGGCAGACAACGCAGCATCAGGATGGTCCAGTGTGATGGCGAACCAGATTCGCAGCATCTATTGCATTCCACTGCGCATGCACGCCTCGGCGAGGGGGCCTGGCAAGTTGCTCGGACTACTTTATCTCGACAGCCGGATTGGGTTGGGCGATCTCACTGAGGTCGATCATCAACTGCTCGACACAGTCGCCTCGGAGGCGTCTGCATTGCTGCACAATTCGTTACTCGCAGAGGCGGAGTTCAGGGCGCGACAGGCATGCGAGGAGCTTGCCGTTGCGGCAAAGATTCACAGGAACCTGATGTCCATGACGCTTCCAATGCTTCCCTATGCGGTACTTCAGGCGAAGACTGTTCCCTGCCTTGCGATTGGCGGGGACTTCTACGATGCGGTGGCGCTCAAAGACTGTGTATGCGTCGCCATCGCTGATGTCTCCGGCAAGGGCGTTCCGGCCGCCATTGTGGCCGCAACACTGCAGGGAATCATTCACGCCGAGTTGCTTGCGGGCCAGAGCCTGCCGTTGATCGCTGCACTGGTGAATCAGTTCCTGTGTACTCACAACGTTGGCAAGTACGCGACGATGATCCTGCTTAAGCTCTTTCCGGACGGCCGCGTCGAATATATAAACTGCGGTCACATCCAGCCGGTTTCGATTCTGGGAACGGAGGTGCGGCGCCTGACGGAAGGCAATCTGATCGTCGGACTCATCCCCGACGCGAGCTATGCGTCGGCTCGTTGCATATTGCAGCCGGGAGAGCGGCTCCTCCTTGCAACGGACGGCATCACGGAGGCGGAGAACAGCTCCGGCAAGTCGTTTGGCGACTCTGGATTGAACATCGTCGCGCATTACGAGAATCCTGATGCGATCCTCGATCATGTCGCGAAGTTTCATGCGCCGAATCAGGCGCAGGATGACTGCACTTTGCTTGCGATCCAATACGTGGGTACTACGTAAGCTCTGGCAGCGCGCATCAGGGCCATGCCGCTGAAGTGTACGTTTCCAATGGCCGCGAGACGAAAGAGAGCAGGACGAAAGTGCCGGGCACAGCGGCGTATCCACGGTGAACTTGTCGAATTGGGCCCGAAGGTGAGTAAAATGATGCTACCGTACAGCGGGTGAAACAGGCCCTGTATCAATCCCGATAGTCGCTGGAGAGATTGCTTCGATTCTTTCTCTCAACGCAGACACCATCCCGCTCCCCCGGTACTGAAGCCTGGGCCATTTTTGATACTTTCTGTGCCCGACTTTTGAGGCGACCAGAGTTTTCCTTCGTAGTGCTGTCTTTCAAGGGCATAGGTCTTCCCTGGTCGGCGCTTTATGGGATGGAGAATTATGGCTGCTCAACGAGAGTTGGTGGAACGACTTTTCGAGTCCGCACTGGCGCTCAACCCAATGGAGCGCGAGGCCTACTTCGATCAGGTGTGCAGCGGCGACCCGCAGCTGAGGCACATGGTCGAAGACCTGCTGGCCGAGGATGCGCGCGCTGGCAGCTTTCTGAGGCATCCACCCTTTGATTTTCTGGGCAAAGCGAAGGGAGACCTTCATCTCATCACCGAGGAAACTCTTCCTGTCGACGGCAACGGCACTCCTGCAGACGCTGCTCCGGCGGGACGACTCAAGCCTGGCCAGACTCTCAGCGATCGTTTTCTGGTTGTCCGTTTTATAGCAAAAGGGGGCATGGGCGAAGTCTACGAGGCAGCGGATCGCTTTCTGCAAAGCGACCATGTTGCCCTGAAGACAATTCGTCCTCACATCGCCGGCGATCCGGACTCGCAGCAACGTTTCGAGCGAGAGGTATTGCTTGCCCGAAAGGTTATCCATCCCAATCTCTGCCCGATCTATGACATCTTTCACTGTGAAGAGCCGCCACCCGGTTTTCTGTTCTTAACCATGAAGCTTCTTCCAGGCGAAACGCTGGCGGCGCGTTTACAGAGACCGGTTCCAATATCGGTTGAGGAAGGATTGGCAATCCTCAGGCAGATGGTCGCCGGCTTAGCTGCCATTCACGACGCTGGCATCGTTCATCGGGATATCAAGCCGAATAACATCCTGCTCGATGGCATCGGCAGGGATGTGCGGCTGTATATCACCGACTTTGGCTTAGCTCGCGCATATGAGTCTGAAATAACTACTACAGGTCAGGGTGTGGTAGCAGGAACGCCCGGTTATATTGCCCCGGAATTATTACAGGGGCACCCGCCCTCGCAAGCCAGTGATCTCTTCGCCCTTGGCGTTGTTCTGCATGAAATCTTTACGGGGGAAAAGCCGACTGCAGATCCGGCCAACTCCGCTGCTATAGCCAGTCCACGATTGAGTACGTCAGGTGCCCCTTCGTTTTGCGTCCAGTTGGTAAGGGAATGCCTCAATGCGGATCCGAAGCGAAGGTGCGTCGCTTTTGAGCATGCGCTGGACTCACTCAATCTGAAGAAGCAAACGAAAATATTCTGGACTCGGCGTCGCTTTGTGGGCACGGGAGCTGCCGCTGTTTGCACCCTTGCCGGAGGCGCATGGTGGAAACGGGACGAACTGGAGGATCTGCTGCATCCGCTGCCAGGAAAGCGTTTTATAGCACTGCTGAACTGGCCGAGAACTTCGGATAACTATGTAGCGCCCATGCTGACGGGAGTTCTGAGCGCAATCAAGAGTGAACTGGCGCGTGTAGAGGCGTTTGACCGGGACCTCTTTGTAATTTCGCCTGAGGATGTGGGCAGAGACCTTGCGGCGGCTGGCCACCTGAGAGAGGTCTGCGATCCTCTGGGAGCGAATCTGGTACTGGCAGCGTCCGGCTCGCCTTACTCCAAAGGCTTCCAGCTATCCCTGCGATTGTTGAATCCGGTCTCAGGTCAGTCGCTTCGGGAAAGGAAGCTTACCTGTACTCTCGCTGAGATAACATCCCTGCCAACCAAAGCCGTCCAGGCAGCAGCATCGTTACTTAGTTTAAGCCGCTATCTGAGAAGCAATAAACAAATGGAGCCCGGAACGCAGTCAGCCGCCGCCTTTACGGCCTTCCAGTCAGCCGAGACGCTGATGAAGCAGCCAAACGACACGGGACTTAACGCGGCCATCGAAAAGTATAAGCAGGCGGTAGAACTTGATCCTGGCTATGCCATTGCCCATGCGAAGCTGGCGCTGGCGTATGGTCGTTTCTATGGCGTTCGGCGTGATCCCGGGGCTCTCGACCTTGCCCGCGGAAACTGCGAACATGCACTGGCACTCGATCCGGACCTCGTGGATGCCCGGCTCGCGCGGGCATATCTGCTGGAACAAACGGGAAACGTGCGCGGTGCATTAGACGAGATTACAAAGACACTTGCGCTCGATCCTTCGAACCCACGAACGCTGTTGTGGCAGGCGCGAATCTACACTCGTTTGAATCGGTGGGCCGATGCAGAAAAGACATTTCACCGGCTTTTGCAGGAGCGGCCTAACTACTGGGTCACTTACAACGATCTGGGTTTTGCCTTACACCAGGAGGGGAAACATCAGGAGGCGATCCAGGCCTTTCGTGCTGCAAGCGTTGCCGCTCCCGGGAGTTCTCTCGCGTTGAGCAACCTCGGCGTCGAATATCTGCAGATCGGCGATTTCTCCAGGGCAACGGAAAGCCTGAAAAAGAGCCTGGCTTTGCAGCCGGACTTTGATGAGGCGGCGGTGAACACTTCTCTTGCGCTGCGTTACCAGGGCAAGAATGAGGAGGCGCTGCCATTTGCTCTGAAAGCCGTGGAACTGAATCCGGCTGACGATGCTAACTGGTTAGAACTCGGCGAATGCTATTCCTCTTTGCGTAATCACCAGAGCGAGGCGAAAAGCGCCTATCTTCGAGCTGCGAAGGAAGAAGAGCGGCATCTCCGAACCGATGCGACCGATGGCCCAGGATGGATGCTGCTTGCTCTTTACCAGGTCAAATCGGGTAACCCTCGGAATGCTCTTTCCTTCATCGAAAAAGCCGATTCACTAAAAGCCGATGACATGGATTCGCAGCTGTATAAAGCAAGGACATTAGAACTCCTGGGAAACCGTGAGGAAGCCCTGGCCACCCTGGCGGTCTGCTTTGGGATGGGCGCCACAGCCCTCCAGGTTGAGTCTTTTCCCGACATGCAATCGCTTCGAAAGGATCCCCGTTATCAGGAGATACTGCAGTCGAAATCCAGCACGACTGCAACCACTTAATTGCCGGATTCGGCTCGCGATAATTGCCTACGTCGTGCGTCTGTGCTATAAGTTTTGCGAGCGATCCTATCAGCTTCAGCTACCCGGGCCAAGTGCAACCGCATAAATCTCCCAGAGAGCGAGGCTACTATGCCAAACAACCCTGAGCCTGACAGCAGACCCTGCAGTGTAGTCATCACAGTTCCCGATCCCGATAGCATGCCGGTTTCGAGCAATGTCGAGCAGGGAGGCACCATCGAATGGCGAACGGACACACATAACTATCCGAATTTTGAAATACGGTTTCAAGGCGCCAATCCGTTCGATACAACGCCGGACCTTGTACTTACTGGAAGCGATGAAAAGCCAGTGATCCTGCGCCTCAATACGCTTGGCCATGATTATGCGTACATGGTTCGTCATCACCACAAGAAAGATCGGTCCCATAGAGATACAGGAGTTTTTAGATTTAACGTCAACCCGTGCCGGGGCTGTCCGTAGTTTCTGTGGGAACTGATACAGGAGAAGCGCCAGGAGCCGCTGGGGCTTGCCAGAATCAGGTGCGCCTTCCCGAGGAAGCGTGCAGGTGGGCAAGGAAGTCACAGAAGTGCCGGGGGCCGCTCCTATGATGAGCGATGGCGGAGACGTTACACAACTCCTGAAGGCGATGACGAGCGGCGATCCCGCTGCTGCGGAGCGGCTGCTGCCGCTGGTCTACGCCGAACTGCATCGCCTGGCGACGGCCTACATGCGACGGGAGCGGCAGGACCACACGCTGCAGCCTACGGCGCTGATTAATGAAGCTTACCTGCGGCTGGCCGGAGACAATGTCAATTGGCAGAATCGAGAACACTTCATCGGTGTGGCTGCGCATGTGATGCGACGGGTGCTGGTCGACTATGCAAGAGCGCATAAGGCGGAGATGAGGGGAGGCGGTCTCAGGCGGGTGGAGTTCGACGAGGGAGTTGCGATCTCTGTGGAACGCTCGGAGGAGCTTCTATCGCTGGACGAAGCGCTCAACAGATTGATGCAGTTGAATCCTCGGCAGGCAAAGGTGGTGGAGTTGCGATACTTCGGTGGGCTGTCGGTGGAACAGATCGCAGGCATTCTCGCGATTGCTCCACGATCGGTGAAGCGCGACTGGGCTTTGGCGAGAATCTGGTTGTTTAAGCAGCTTCGCGTGAATGTCGAATAGAGAGAAGTTCAGAAGTTCAAAGGAGTGCAATAAATATTTTGCACGCCTTTGGCCCTTTATAGAGTGCGGCTGCGCCTTCTATGGTGAAGGCAGTCAGAAAGACGGCCTTCCCACAAGGAGATAAGGCCATGACAAGCGTATTCGTTTCTAAACTTCAGCGCAGTCTTTTTACAGGCGTCCTTGCCATGGGCGTCTTCGCATCAGCTTCTCACGCAGTGGCGCAGGAGGCAGCGATCGTAACTGTGCCGTTTGCCTTTCAAAATGGCGCACAGCACCTTCCAGCGGGTACCTACCGTATTGATATGAAGCCTGGGCATGTCATGCTCCTGCGCGGTACCGGCCCCCACTCGTCCGGATTTGCGATGATAGCTCCAGAGGAACGGTTGAAGGCGCCTGAGACAGGGAAGGTCGTCTTCCGGAGGTATGGCAATCATGCTTATCTTCGCGAGCTCTGGATAGCGGGCGAAACCACTGGTTACAGATGCTTTACGAGCAAAGCAGAGAAGTACGATCAGGAGCAGCTTCAGACTGCGAGGACCACAACGGTTCCGACCAATGTTGAAGTGGCGCTGAATACAGCTCGGTAGTTTTTTGAACGGGAGAGTGGCTCGGAGAATATTCCGGGCCACTTTTTTTTGCGTCCCGCAAACTATTTCGATCAAAAAAAGTTCGGAGGCTGGTTGGGTGGTGTTTTCTGCTGTTTTTCGGGCGTTTTTTGAGGGGGGTTGGGGAAAAACAGGGGTAAAAACGTGGTGTTTCGATGGTAAAAACGTGGTGAAATGTGTCATTTTCGTGGACGCTAAAATGCGTTTTTCGGAAGGCTGAAACTACGCCATTTTTTTGAACTATTTTTTTTTAGTATGAAAGTATGCAACAACGCCAAAGCGGCTCCGGAAGATCCGGAGCCGCTTTGCGTTGGTTGAAGGATGGAAGATTCCGTCAGGATTCAGAAGAGTCAGGGTTTAGAAGAACAGCTTGGCGACGAACTGCATCTGGCGGGCGCCGTAGAAGGTGCTGCTGGTGCCCGAGGTGACGCCGAAGGCCGAGAGGCCGGTGCCGCTGTAGGGCGAGATGCAGCCCTGCAGGGCGGAACCTGCGGGGACTGTTCCGGCGGTTGCCGAGCCTGCGGCTGCGCTGCAGGCGGAGGTTGAGGAGGTGGAGGATGCGGCGTACTGCGAGAAGGTGCCGTTCACCCCGGAGATGATGGTGTGGTTGA
>Ga0302302_1002283_pt1 | contig 11279 bp, 12 predicted proteins | sample III_Palsa_E1_3_FD_198766 | JGI IMG/M metagenome (GOLD analysis project Ga0302302, IMG submission 198766) | Peat permafrost microbial communities from Stordalen Mire near Abisko, Sweden - III_Palsa_E1_3 | ecosystem: Environmental > Terrestrial > Soil > Palsa > Peat permafrost | place: Sweden...
AATCGGTAACGGCAGCCGTCTCCGCCGTCTGCGCGAACGAGGCGAGGCCGGTAATCATACTGCTGGTCGCCGTGGACTGCTGATTGAGCGTCCCCAGAACGTCGGACAACGTGTACGGGCGGTACACCCCAGATGCCACGGGCTCCTCCTAGATGCGGACAGCGGTGATCTCGGCGACACGGTACCCGCCGTCTGAGAAGGTGATGGAATTGGAGATGACAATGAACGTGTCATTGATCCCCGGGTTGTAGCTGTTCTGCGAATCGGGAACGAAGCTGTTGATGACCGTGCACGTCTGACCCGCACGCACCCACCCCAGGAACTCCTGCGTGGTGTTGAAGGTGATGCGCTCTACAGCGTACGCGTACTCTGTAGTCTCCCGCTGCGCGCGGGCGAGTGCCATGGGAACCGTGGTCAGTGATGTGTCGTTGATGTACTCTGCATACACACCGCTGTTCGGGCCCGTGTAAAGGGTCTGCGAGGCGTAGTCGCTGGACGCGGCGACCACAGGGACCTGGTAGGAGTACCATATCTTGATAGAGGTACCGGCTGCCGGAGCGCCCGTGGTGGAGGTGAGGAAGAACCCTCCTACGGCATTCTGCTGAATTTGCCACTGCCCTGTGCCGGTGTCGCCCGCAGCCACGGTGGTGACCGTGACGGATGCCCCGTTGATGTACAGGGTCGGGGATCCGGTCACGGTGTACCGCAGGGGCCAGGACGTCTGCGCCCCGTCACCCCTCCAGGTGTCGGTGGGTGTGCCCGAGGTAGGGCCTGCGGGGATCGTCTGGTTGGCCCCCTGGACCAGGACCCTGTTGTGGATTGTGGTTCCGTCCCACTCGTACCCGAACTGTGTGTCCTGGGAGAAGTGGCCTTCCGTGATCGAACCCCCGCCGGAGGTGGTGGGGGACGTCGTGAACGTGACACCACTGCTGATTGCCGTGGTGGCGTCGTAGAAATGGAGCGCCCGGTTCTGGTCCACATACCATCCGTAGGGCGTGATCTGGCCCGCCAGCTGAGCGAGGTTCTTCCATGCGTTGGACAGGGAGTCGTAGTTCTGCACGAAACTCGCCAATGTCGGCCCAGGAGCGACGAACCCGCCGTCCTGAACCGTGGCCGCACTGATTCCGCAGCTCGCCTGTTCGGTCAGTGCGACCACGATCTGATCCACGGTGTACCCATTGAACGTCCCCTGGACAATAGCGTTGTCCGCGTAGAACGTATAATCAGTGCAATTCAGGTCCCATTCGTTCTGGGTAGGACCGACCATGGTGAAGACAGGATCGTTCACCACTCCCGCGAACAAGTTCTGCGCCGCGATATTGTCGTACAGGGTCACCTGGGACAGGACGGGTATATGGAACGTGGGCCCCGAAAGCCCCTGGTAGTCATCGATCAACGGAATAACAGCCGTGTCCCCCTGGCGACCGAAATTCTGCGTGATGGACATCTGCTGATTGGCATTCGCCCACGCCATCTTCGTCGTGTAGGTCGTAGGGCTCCCGCCGGGGGGCGTGACAGTGAGGGTAAGGCTCGGTGTGGCGACCATGGGCTACCTCACATCCGGATGTGTACGCCAGCCTGGGGGAGGATCTTGGTCGCTACGGCGCGGCCGATCTTTCCCACCAGGAGGTTGATGTCGTTGTCGGACATCACCGACGCGCCCCGCAGGTCGACGTAGAGCTCTATCCCCCCGCTTCCCGCAGCGCCTCCGGAAGTCCCTCCAGGGAGTGCGGAGAGGCCGGACGAGGAGACCGCGAGGGTGCCGCTCACGGCTGTCTTGGCCGTGGCAGTGAGGCCGCTGGACAGGCCCTGGACGGCCTTGTGCGCCAAGGCTGCGTTGTCGTTGATGCCCTTGGCAATACCCTCGGGGATGGACAGGCCGACTTCGTCGGCGAACAACTTCGAGGGCGAATTGATGCCCAGGAAGGATTTCGCTGCCTTGAGCGCGCCGCCAGCGAGGTTCTCCAGGCTGCTGAACAGGGCGCCTCCGGCGTTCTCGACGCCGCTGATGATGCCGTTGACGATGTCCGAGCCGATCTGAAGGAACCATGAGCCGACGTCCTTCACCGCGTCCCAGGCTTGGTGCAGAGCCCCGCTGATGGCGGAGACGATGTCCCCGCCGATCTTGACAATGGTCTGCCAGATTTCGGTGATCGGGTCGATGATCGCGAGCTTGATTGCAGCCCAGACCGTACTGCAGACGGACTCGATTGTGTGCCAACAACTAGAAAGGAATGACTCAATGTCGTGGATAATCGGCTGGAGCTCCGCCCACACCTGCTGAATCGGTGTGATCACGTACTTCTTGAAGAGGTTCCAGGCCGTGTCGGCTGCCGAGGTGATGTCGTGCCAGATTCCGACGAAGAATCCCGATATTGCATTCCAGGTATCCTGTGCGGCCGACGTGATATCGCCACCGAAATGGTTCCACAGGGCGACCAGCAAAGCGATAGGCGCGGCGAAAATCACGAACAGCAACGGCCACCATTTCTCGAAAAATCCGGAAATGGCATTCCATACAGTCGACGTCACCGACGCTATCGCGTTCCAGACGGCCTCCAAGGCGTGGCCTACAGCGAGGGCCGCCGCGACCAATCCGCTCCAGGCAGCCTCCACCGCGTGGCCTACAGCGAGGGCTGCTGTGACCAATCCGCTCCAGGCAGCCTCCACCGCGTGGACCACGGACATCACAATCATCTTGAAGAAGCCGAAGACATCGTTCACGATGTCGCGGAATGTCTTGAAATGCGTGTACGAATAGATCAAAATTGCCACAAGTGCAGCGATAGCGATAATCACCAGGGTGACAGGGTCAGCGTCTAGCGCCATGTTGAACAGGTCCACAGCGCCCGTCAGGAGTGCGGTCTGGATTTCCGCCAGCTTCATCATGACCAGCGCGATACCGATGGCACCCACGACGGACAGGATCAACCCCACCAACTTCTGGTTGTGTGCGATCCACGACACGATGGGCCCGAGGACGTCCGCGATAATCCCGGCGATCTTCGAGACGACCGGGAGCAGCCGCTGGCCGATCTCGATTCCAGCTGCCTCCACCGTGGACTTCAGCACGTCCATCTTCTGATTGAACGTCCCCTGGATCGCACTCCAGTTGCTCACGTTCTTGCTCGTGCTGGACGTCGCCTTCCCGACCGTGGCGACGTTCTTCTCGAACGTCCCCAGGTGACCTCCACCGATCGTCAGGACCGTGGACAGACCTACAGAGCCACCGACCATCTTGGCCATAGCTGCGTTGTATGTCTGGGCGGCAGGGGACCCCGATGTCAAGAGGCTGTTGAACTGCTTGGTCTGCTCCGCGACCTTGGAGAATGCTTCCATGTTGGCGCGTTGAATGGGGGAGAGGTTGTTCAGTGCGGTGTTGTAGTTCGTCTGCGAAATCGTGCCGTTCAACACCTGCTGCCCCAGGGACCTCATGGTGGGGTCCATGGCGGACAACAGGGTGTTGGCGTTCTTCGATGCCTGCGCGGCATTGTTGTAGGTCGAGATCAGCACCTGGCCTCCCTTGGTGTGGGTGGCGATGGCGCTGGTCAACTCCTGAATGGTGCCGGTAAGGCCCTTCTTCCCCAGGTTCTGCGAGACCGTGTTGGAGTTGAGGCCCATAGCAGCCATCTCCTTGGTCTGCACCGCCGTGGGGTTCTCCAGGGAGCTGATCGTGTGCGCGAGGTCCTGGGTAGCGCGCTGCGCAGAGATGTTCTGGGACGTCATGGTGGCGATAGCGCCACCGATCTGGTCGAACTGGATCCCCGCAGATGCAGCGATGGCCGCGACATTGCCCATGGAGGACCCCAGGTCCTCCATCTTCATGTCACCCGCGCCAACGGTAGCGATCAGCCCGTTCATGATCTGGGTGGCCGATAGGTTCTGCTTCTGGAAGGCATTCATGGTGCCGGTCAGCGCTTGCGCTATGGTGTTGAGGTCGGCCCCACCCACCTTTGCGCCCTGGGCAGCCACGGTGAGGACCTGAATGCCCTGGGCCCCGTGGAATCCCGCGCTCTCCACGTGGTACATGCCGTTGGCAATATCCGTGGTACTGGTGCCCGTGGACACGGCCAGGGCGAGCATCTTGGACTGCACGCCTGCCAGGGCGCTCTGCGACTCCCCCGCGTCGGTCACCAGGTGCTCGGTCAAGGACTGCCAGTTGCCCGCTGCCTTGACGCTCTCGTAACCCACGGCCGCGATGGCGAGGCCCGTAAGCCCGAACGCCTTGGAGGCCAGACCGGAGCTGGAAGCGGACGCGTCGTTGGCCGCGTCCATCCGCGCCTGCGCAGCCGCCACCTCGTCCGTACTGCCTGCGGCCTCCGCGTTGGCTGCGGCCTGGGCGCGTGACGTGGCCTCCTGGCGCTCCTGAGCCTCCGTGGCGACGTCCGTGGCCGCAGCCGTCTTCTTCTCCGCCGCTGTGAGGGCGTTCGCCGCGTTTGACACATCTGCGGAAGTGACCAGGGCCGACTGCCGTGCCTGGGCGTCCGTGAGCGCCGTGGTGGCCACCGTCGCCCGTTCCTGGGCAGCTGTCACCTCCGCCAGGGAGACCGCCAGGGCGTCCTCACTCGCCCCTGCGGCCTTGGCCGACTCCAGCCCCGCCTGCGCGGTGGAGAGCCGCTCAGTGGCCGCCGCTGCCGCGTCCTGGGCCACCGCCAGGTTCTCCGCAGCTGTGGCCAACTCCTCTTCACTGGCGATGTTGGCCTGCGCGTCCAGGAGCTCCTTCTCTGCCGCAGCCTGGCGTTCCGTGGCAGCCGTCAGCTGATCCTGTGCGGCGGACGCACGAGCCGCCGCGAGGTCCAGTGCGTCCGCTCCGGAGGCGGTCTGCAGCAGTGACTCGTCAATGGCTGCTCCCGCCCGCTCTGCGGACGTGGACGCCTTGTCTGCGGCACCGGAGAAGGAATCGAGAGCACCGTCGATACGCTCGATCACGCTGGAGATCTTGTCCGTGGCGTCGATCACTGCCATGACGGTGAATCCCTCAAGACCGATTCCCACGGCGTCCGCCCTTCTTCTGCTGTGCCTGCCTCTGTTGCTGGGCCTGCTCTTCGCGTGCGATCAGCTGGATAAGGAGGACGTAATCCTCAGCTTCCTTCCACGGGCGCTTGAGGAACTCCTCCCGCGTCTGCCCCAGCTGCCGGAATATCTCCTTCTCCATCAGGAAGAACGCCAGGCTCGCCGGTCCCGATCCCCCCGACCGAATCGCTGCCTGCGCTTTCGACAGGAAACCCACGCCGCTCCTCGGGGGACGGCTGGCTGTTGAGCTCGTCCACCTCGGTCCAGAGGGTGTCGAAGACGGTTCCGGGAAGCCGCTTCACGTTCATGAGGTTGATGTCCCATACCTTCGATGTGCCGTTGGGCAGTTCGTCATCAAAGTTCCAGGCTGCGACCGACGCCAGGACCATCAGTTGCCGGTACCGTGCGATATCGGGTGTGGGAACGGCACGCCCGTTGTTCACCACGATCTGGGACAGCGCCCGCTCGCTGGCCTCCTTGTCGCCCTGGGAGACGTTCTCCTTCAGGTCGACCCAGTACTCAGCACCCGGGTGGTTGATCGTGATCCGCTTGACGCCGTCGTACGCGGAGAGAAAACCGGCCATCGCTGCCTCTTTCCAAGGGAACTTGTACAAGGAGAAGATCCCGGGCACATGTCTGGGATCTGATGTGCGCTTAGTACGGGAGGAACACCGAGTTGACCACGGTGGCCTGAATGGTGTACTGACTGGCACCCGACAGGGGGCGACTGGCCTCGTAGGTGAGTGTGGACATGACCACATCGTCCATCTTCAGATCATTCGCGTACTTACTGAGGACGATCTGGGGCTGCGAGATGGTGATAGTGCCTGCGCTGGCCGGGTGTGTCAGCGTGAACGTGTAGGCACCGGTGGTACCGTTCGCCATCCGGGTGAAGTCACCGTACGTGGAATCGTTCAGCGAATCGAAGACGAGGTCGATCGTGCCCGAGGTGTGCAGTGTCACCGGGGTGATGAAGGAGGGTCCGTGCTGTCCGCTGTACGTGTACGTCTCCTTCAGTCCGTTGTCGATCGACACGGTGGTGTTGGAGACCTCGGACCGCAAGGAGCCGAAGATTGACAGTGTTGCCTCGGCGAATACGAAAGGGATGTCCGGCGTGAGGACGGAGACCGTGGTGGGAGTGGTGAGGATCGCCACCGACTGGCCGACCATGTTGGCGCTGATGGACACGGCCTCATTGCCCGTAGGGGCCTTGAGGTCGAACTTGCCCACCTTGCAACCGGCGAACTGGAGGCTCTGGTAACCACCGATGTTCTTTTCGACCGTAAGCGAAGAAAGTGTGTTCTGCTCCTGGATCGTGTGCGTGTACGGTGCCACGACACCCACCACTGCCGCACTCGACAGGTGTGCGTAGACCAGCGCTGTCGAGAAGCTGATCGTCGTACTCACGATGGTGGTGATGGCCCGGCATTCCGCCGTGGTGGTCGGACCGGTGCCGTTGACATCGATTTGGATCACCTGGCCCACGGTGAACCCGGAAGCGGAGGCCACCGTGATGGAGGTGGCACCGATCGACACGCCTGCGGACAGTGTGGTGGACCCGGTTCCCGCAGCGCCGGTGACACCCGCTCCGGCGAGGTTGTCCGCCCCGATGGACGAGACCAGGAGTTCCATGGCGTTGGCGGGGAACAGGGGGCCGTCAATGGCACCTGTGTAGTGCGCCTCGCCGTACAGGTTGTACACCTGCAGGTCGCGTAGGTTCTGCATCAGATGGGGTGCGAACCAGCCCGGGTCCTCCTCCATGGTGTTCCCGGTCATCGGAAGGAACGTCGTGGCCGCAACCGGAGTGCCGAAAGTCGCCTCCTTTGCGAGTCCGGTGGCGCTGAGGGATCCATACTTTTCTGTGATCGTGGGAAACGCCACCTTGATCTCCTCCTGAGAACTGTGGTAGAATTCGGCATTAAAGCGCTTAAGAGGCGCGGCCTTATGTCCGAGGACTACGGAAACTTGTTAGACCTTCAAGGCGAGGTCTGCGCTGCTTGTCGTGGGATCCCGACGTTCTCCTGAGCGTGATCAGCTGCCCGGCGTCTCCTCCTGCTCGGACACGGTGGGAAGACCAGCTGATGAGGCTGTGTCAGGAGTGTCTTCGGACACAGCCTCATCAGCTTTCACCGGCCTGCGCCGTGGCGGTGCTTCCTCGGTTACCTCGGAGATGTCCGCACGGACGAGAAGACCGGTAGTCGCCTCGTCCGACACCTCGAATTCGTCCCCCGGACTGACACTGATTCCGAGGGACATGAAAGTGACCGGGAGTGCCCCGGTGTAGAGCAGCCTCATATAAGCCCCTTATTCGAGGAACTGCGCTTCAACAATGTCCGAGAACGTCTGCTGGATGTACGAGACCATGGGGGTGACAGCGCGTTCCGGGAAGTCGTTGGGCTGCGTTCCCGGATGGTTGACCTGCTTTCGGAACATGATCTGACCCTGGCCCGCAAACCGCAGGAAACGAGCGTTCCGGTAGCGGATGATGTGCGGCTGCGTTCCGTCGATGACGTACCCGGCGTAAGGGACCGTGGAGTAGATCAACAGCTGCGCCGACCCCGCGCCCACACTTCGCTGGTAACGGATGGACTTCTTCAGCCGCCCCCCCTCCGGGGAGACCAGGGTGGCGGGAGCCACAGGGGATTCGTCCTTGACCGCGTCCCGGATGACGGGTCCCACCTCGTCCGCCCATTCGGCAGCGGCCGTCATCCAACTGAATGCCTGGAGGCTGTCCCGTATCTGGTCCAGCCCACCGACGGTAAGTTCGAACGTCACGCCTGCACCGCCTCGTAGATACTGAGCCCGAGGCGTCCTCTGAAATACAGCATGCGCAGGGTGGCCGGAGCGCGGGCTGGTGGTGTTTCGAGGTCGAATTCTTCACCGATCTGAAGAATCTGCGTCTGCAGTCCGGTCGTGAGATCCTCGATGTACCAGGGCATGGCCGTGGTCCAGTAGGCGAGCATGATGGCGTCCGCGATCACCGCAAACTCCTGGTCCACGGTCTGGGTGTCGGCGTTGGTCTCGTACGCGAGGTGGACGTCTACGTACCAGTCAAGGCGCTTGAAACCGGCCGTGGTCGGTGAGGGCGCGGAGCTGATGCGCGGGGCGGTCTGCCGCTTCCCGCGCATCCGGGACGCCTGCACGATGGCGATCGGGCCGTCCAGGTTCTCCACAGCGTCAGGGATCGTATGGGCAATCAGTGGTTGCGGGATGCCGGGAATCTGCAATCCGTCAATGATGCCCCGGCAGTACTGCTGGACCGAATTCATTGGCACGGCGGCTACATCCCTATCCTCGGAATACGCGTCGCCCGCGTGTCCGTCTTCACGGACTTCTTCCGCTTGTCCACAGCTGCTTTCTTGGCCATGGCTGCGGAACTGCGCCTGACCTTTCCTTTGGCCATAGAGGACCCTCCGTCAGATCACGCGCCGGTAAGGCTTCAGGAGTTGCTGGTACTGCAGTTCAAGATCGCTGACGCCGTGTCCTCCCGTGGTCATGGAGCCCGGGAGGTTCTGAATGGCGATGGCGGTAATGCCCGACTCCAGGGCCTGGGTCGCGGAGGCCAGGACAGCGGCCCACAGGATGTCCTGGGGCAGGCTGGAGACGACCGTGCCGATACTGTGGCCAGCCGTGAGCGGAGAGGCCAGGGAGAGCGTCCCAGGACCCGCCTGGGCCGTTCCTCCGCTGTTGGGCAGCACGAGGGGCGTGGACGCGTCGGTGGCGTTCGCCACGACCGTCTCCGTGTTCGCCCCGTCGTACACGAACGCAGCCGCGCCCGTGAACCCTGTGACGTCGTCCACGGTGAGCGTCGTGTCACCCGTCGTCGCAGCTGCGGTGAGCGCGGTGTGCGGCCAGCCGTTGACGTACGAGACGGCCAGCCGGTAGCCCTCGCGGCCCAGGCCCCAGCTCATGTACCCGGGGGCGACCAGGATGGACTGACCCCCGTCACCGGCGGCAGAGGGCGAACTGGTGCCGTAGATCCCGATGGTGGGGTGCTCGATGTCGTACATGCCCGAGGGCACGTTGGTCCACTGCCGGGGGAACACCGCGTTGGAACAGGTCTGCACAGCGAGGATCCCGGTCACCGGCCATCGCGACATGATCGCACGGACGTTCCCCGTGGCCTGCTGCATGTTGACCCGGAAATTTCCGGGTCCGGACAGCGTCTCGTTATCGACCGTGGCACGGAGTACCTGATTGCAGTAGGCGTCCACGATGCCCGTGGCCCGCCAGCAGATGTTCAGCTGCTCCGCGTACTGCTCTGCTGTGGAACTCTTCGGGAACGGAATGATGTTCCAACTGATGCCTGTGGGAGCATTGGCGATCATGCTCGGTGTTACGTAGGGGGTTGCGATGACTCTTCCTCCCTCTTGATCCGGAGGCACCGGGAACAGAGCCAGCGGCTTTCCGACCACAGGTAGTGCAGGAGGCACGTGGGTTTCCCGCAGGTCCAGCAGTCACCCACGGGGTCGCCCCGACGTTTCGTACACAAATGACAGGTAGGACGACCCCGACGCACAGTGCTCCCTACTGCTGGGCCGCCCGGATGAGGGCGATCTGGTCCTCGCGAGAGCGTGTCGTCCTGACACCGAGCCCTGCAGCCATGTCGCGGAGCTCCGGCAGCGTCATCGACTCCAGGTCCGGCGCTGTGGACAGCTCCTTGAACGGGTTGGGGTCCTCGTGGCCCACAGCAGGGGCCGTCAGGGCGGGTCCCCGGCTGCTCGGGACGCCCTTGGCCAAGGAGGTGCCGCAGGTGCCGCAGAAGGCCCCTGTAGCAGCGTTCCGGTGCCCGTTGCCGCACAGGAGGTCCATGGTGTCTGCGGGGGCCGCCGTGAGCTGCCCCGCCATGATCTTGGCCAATTGGCTGATCGCTTCCGGGAGGTTGCCCAGCTTGGCCAGTTCACTTAGTGCGAGGGCGGTGGCGTCGCCCTGCTCCCGCTGCCCGCGCTTCTCCTGGTCCTCGCGCTGGATCTTCTCATCGTGGGTCTCGGGGATCTCGGAGATTGTGGACGACCAGAGCGCGTCGTGGCGCAGGAAGTCTTCGCACCCGTTGTGGCAGGTGAGCGCCCACAGCTTGGCGGGCGCGCCCTTGACCACAGGTCGGGAATGCGAGTCTCCGCACCCTCCGTGATCACGGGAAATGCCGACGTACACGACGTCGCTGGCTGCGTAAATGGTCATGGCGACCCTTTCGTTTTTGGTGAGGTACTACACGGGGGCGGTGTCGCCCCCGCACCTGGGGCACTGCTTGCTCCACACGTTCCAGACACGTGCGCAGGCAGAGCACTCCCGCCCTTTCTTTGTACCGAAACTCACCGCGCCGTCTGCACGGACGAGTCCGGTGTCCCCGAACTGTCCCGAATTGATCGCCTTGGCATGCCGGGAGGACACCTCGATCGTCCCGCCGGGCTTTGCGGCGGTGTACTTGGTGCCGTCCTTGCAGTCGAAACCGGAGCAGCCCGGCGGGAGGTTGACCTTGGTGCCCATGGGCGACCCCTTATGAATCCGTGCTGATCAGCCAGCTGGCGGTGCCGGTGATGGAGCCGGAACCCGCGATGATGTTGAGCTGAATTCCGGCGGAGTTCCGGAACTGAGTGAGGTGGAAGAGCGTGCCCGTGGGTACCTCGAAACCATTGGACGTCGTCACGGCATTGGGGCCCCCGATGAACACGTTGACGCCACTGGAGTTTGAGATGACGATGTCGCTGGGTCCCGGTGGCACGTCGAAGAACGCAGCCGAACTGGTGGTCGGTGTAACCTGGCCCGCTGTCAGCATTAGTTCAGTCCCACCCAGTACGCGTACGCACCGGTCGCGGTGTTGCTGGACATGGTGATGGACGTGGGCATGGCGGTCGTCAGCGAACCGGTGGCGGAGACCGAGAACGGGTACTTCGCGGCGGTGCTGCCGAACGTGGTCGCGGAACCGAAGTGCGCCACGCTGGTCGTCACCGTGACCTGGCCACCGAAGCAGGTGAGGACAGGCTGGGTAGCCGCGTTGAAGAAGAAGCCCACGTAGTAGTTGCCGCCCCCCGACGGAACTGTCCACGTGGTGGACAGGGGGGCCTCGATCGGCCCCGTGTTGGTGCCGATGGCGGTGGACAGGTCCGCCGTGGTGGCCACCAGCGCGCCCGCAGAGGTATAGATCCCGCCGAAGTTCTCGCCCGTGGTCGGTGTGGCTGCAGCCGTGGCGATCGAGAACCACAGGTTGGTCACCACCGTGCCGCCCGTCAAGGGCACCTTGGCCAGGTAGAGCGCACCGGCGGTGG
>Ga0302302_1002306_pt1 | contig 11221 bp, 10 predicted proteins | sample III_Palsa_E1_3_FD_198766 | JGI IMG/M metagenome (GOLD analysis project Ga0302302, IMG submission 198766) | Peat permafrost microbial communities from Stordalen Mire near Abisko, Sweden - III_Palsa_E1_3 | ecosystem: Environmental > Terrestrial > Soil > Palsa > Peat permafrost | place: Sweden...
CGGAAGATCGGCACATCCAGCGCACTCTGGAGCCGCGCGATGGCATAGCTGACCGCCGACTGGCTCCGATGCAGCGCTGCGGCGGCCGGGGCAAAGCCCCCCTGATCGACGACCGCTGCGAGTACGGCCCAGTGGTCGAGCGAGCTCCGCGGAGGGCTGCCTGTTACATCAACTTTCTCGATCATATTGATCCTAATATTGCGCTTTTTAATTCAATAAATCGACCATATGCTACATGCCAACCAGGAGGCTTCGCATGAACACCACTCAGATCCGCCGCGGAAACGAACGGGGCTTTGCCGATCACGGCTGGCTGAAATCGTTTCACTCATTCTCTTTTGCCGACTATTTCGATCCGCAGCATGTCGAGTTCGGCCCGCTGCGCGTGATCAACGAGGACCGCGTCCAGGCGGGCGCCGGCTTCGGAACCCACGGCCATCGGGACATGGAAATCATCAGTTACGTGCTGTCCGGTGAGCTGGCTCACAAGGACTCGATGGGCAATGGCTCGACGATCCGCCCCGGCGACGTGCAGCGCATGAGCGCCGGCGCCGGCGTGCGCCATAGCGAGTTCAACCCCTCGAGCAGCGAGCCGGTGCATTTTCTGCAGATCTGGATCAGTCCGAACCAGCAGGGCATCGAGCCGAGCTACGAGGAAAAGACTTTCGAGCGGGCAGAGAAACGCGGGCGGCTGCGGCTCATCGCTTCACCCGACCGCGCTTTTGGGTCGGTGCTGATCCATCAGGACGCGCGCGTCTATGCCGGGCTGTTTGACGGAGATGAGCGCGCTACGCTCGAAGTGAGCCCCGCACGGCGAGTCTATGTGCATGTCGCGCGCGGAACCGTGCGTGCCAATGGCGTCGCGCTCGAAAGCGGCGATGCGCTCAAGCTTAGTGAGACCTCGGGGCTGACGCTGCAGGAGGGCCGCGAGGCCGAGGTGCTGGTGTTCGATCTGCCCGCGGGCGACTGATCGGTCGGCCGGATCGAGCTCTCGTCAGGGGGGCTCGATCTGGACAATCGGCAGCGTGGCGACGGCTGCGAACCCCACCGACTCGTACAGTCGCCGCGCGCCCACGTTGCTCGCGCTCACGTGCAGGAAGGAGTGCAGGCCCAGCTCGCGGTGGCGACGCAGCAGAGCGCGCGTGAGTCCGCCGGCATAACCGCGTCCCGTGAAATCCGGATGCGTGCAGATCCCACTGAGCTCCTGCATCCCAGGCAGCGCCATCCGCTCTCCGGCCATCGACAGCAGCCGTCCCTGTTCGGAGATGCCGATGAAGGTGCCAAGCTCGGCGCTGCGGGCGCGAAAGAAATCCGGAAAGGCAATCTCGGCCAGACCGTTCATGGCCTCGCGATCGGTCGGTCCGAGTAGCACATGCGCCGAGGGCTCCCACAGCGGCGTGCCTCCGGCGAAGGTCATCTGCAGTACCTCGGATCGGGCGTGCACGCGCCAGCCGCGCGGCCAGTCAGTCGGGAGCACGCCCACCAGGTAAGCGTTACTGCGCAGCCCCAGGCGCTGTGGCAGATCCGGTTCGAGTGGGGTATCGGCGGATGGAATGGCGAAAAAGGGCGCCACATCCTGCGGATACCACTGCAGCGCGCCCTGACCCTGCGCCCAGTGCTGATGCGGGCCGTTGAGCGCGTGCCAGATCGGGTTGTCGAGTCGTGGATCGCGCATGATGGCGTCGCGCACCTAGGCGCGCCGTCCGCCAGCCACGAACACCGTCTCGGCGGTGTCATGCAGTACCTGCCGCCGCTCGCGTTTGCCCAGGCCCGCCGAAGCCTGCACCATGCGGCTGACCATCTCGGCATACAGGCCGGCCGAGTTGCCGATATCGGAACCCCAGAGCAGGCGGTCGGCACCCATCACCGCAACGTAGTGGCGCAGCGCATCGCGGGCACTCACCTGCACCACGCGCAGTGCCTCCAGATTGACGGTGGTGAACTTGAAGAAAATATTCCGATGCGCGATGAGCGCGCGATGCGCATCGTCCAGACCATAGTTGGGCGGCCCATCGGCGATCGGCCAGCCGCAGTGATCGAGCACCAGGCGCGCCTGCGGGTATTGCTCTGCCAGGCGCCCGTATTCAGCCAGCGCTTCGGGGGGTGAGCCCGGGGGCAGCGTCATCAGATCCATCGCGAGCCCGGTTTCGTTGACCGCGGCCCAGGTGCGATGCGCCGCCGGCGAACTCAGCCACGACATCGCACTGGCGCTGCCGCGCATTCCGGTCAGCCGCACACCGGCCAGGCCATGCTGCTCGATCAGTTGCCGCACCAGATCAGGGGTCTTGGGGTCTTCCGCATCGAGCACCACGACCGGCACGAGGCGCGTCCGGTATTGATCCGTGCTGTCGAGCAGGTAGCGATTGTCGACACCGTACGTGCCGCGATGCTGCACGGCCGCGCCCGCTGCCACGCCGTTCTGATCCATCCAGCGCAGCACGCGCACGACCTCGGGCGTCTCACTGGTCGGCTGGGGCGGGGGTGGCCCGGGCATCGGCGCTGCGGCCGGGGCGCGCGGGTAGCGATGCAGATCGTCGGACTTCAGGTGCGCGTGCGCATCGAACAGCGGAAACGGCAGGCCGCTGCCGCTGGCGCGAGCCCACGCGGCCAGTGGCTGGATTGCCATGGCGGACGCTGCGACCAGCCAGGTGCGGCGCGTGAGCATTGAGAATTCTTCAGGCGCGTTGCGCGCGCAGCACCCGCTCGAGTTCGGGCACTATCTGGAACAGATCGCCGACCAGCCCGATGTCCGCCACTTCGAAAATCGGCGCCTCACCGTCTTTATTGACGGCGACGATGGTGCGCGCGTCCTTGATGCCCGTCAGATGCTGGATGGCTCCCGATATGCCGAGTGCGATGTAGAGTTCGGGGGCAATGATCTTGCCGGTCTGACCGACCTGCATTTCGTTGGGCACGTAGCCGGCATCCACGGCCGCACGCGAGGCGCCCACCGCGGCCCCGAGTGCATCGGCGAGACCATAGAGCAATTTGAAATTCTCGGCGCTGGCAAGCGCGCGCCCGCCGGACACCACGCGCCGCGCAGTCTGCAGATCCGGCCGATCCGACTTCGCCGCGGTGCGCGACAGGAAGCGCGTATGGGTGGGCAGGGTCACATCCGCGGTTGCGGCCTCGACGCTCGCTTGGCCGCCGTTTGCGGCCGGCTGGAAGGAAGCCGCCCGAACCGTCAGCACGACGATCTGGCCCGCCGGCGCTTCGACCGTGGCGAGCGCGTTGCCGGCATAGACGGGGCGCACGAAGCGGTTAGCGGATTCTACGGCCATGACATCGCTGATCTGCCCGACCCCGAGCATTGCTGCGACGCGCGGCACGAGGTCCTTGCCGAAAGTGGTCGAAGGGCCCAACAGATGGGTATAGCCCTTGGCTACTGCTGCGACTTGCGGCGCAAAGACGGCGGCCAACGGTTCGGCGTTCTCGGGGCGTTCGAGCGTGCGCACGCGCCGCACCCCCTGGATCGCGGCCGCTTCAGCCGCCACCGCACCGGCACTGGCAGCCAGCACCAGGATATCGATGGCCTCGGCGCCAATGCCCAGCGCGCAGCTCACGCACTTGGCCGTGCTCTGATTGAGTCGCCCGTTGGCGTGCTCGGCAATGATCAGGATCTCGCTCATTTATATGACTCCGCGCTGCTTGAGCGCGCCGACCAGCTCTTCAACGCTCTTGACCATGATGCCGCGGGAGCGCACCGGAGGCGGGGTGAGTTTCACCACGGTCGGGCTGGTCGCGGCCGGTTCAACACCGAGCTCAGACAAGCTCAGCAGGTCGAGGGGCTTCTTTTTGGCCTTCATGATGTCGGGCAGCTTGATGTAGCGCGGCTCGTTGAGCCGCAGGTCGGTGGTGATCACCGCGGGCAGATCCACCTCGATGGTTTCCAGTCCCACATCGACCTCACGTGTCGCGCGCGCACGGCCGCCGTCCAGTTCCAGCTTGGAGGTGAAGGTGGCCTGCGGACGATCCCAGAGCGCCGCCAGCATTTGCCCGGTCTGGCCGTTGTCGTCATCGATCGCCTGCTTGCCCAGAATCACGAGCATGGGCTCGTGCTTCTGCGCCAGTTTGAGAAACACGCGTGCGGCCGTCAACGGCGCCACGGTGCCCGGGGCCTGTACCAGCAGCGCGCGGTCCGCGCCCATCGCCAGCGCGCTGCGCAATTGCGCCTGGATGTCCGCCGGGCCGATCCCCACGGCGATGACTTCCTTGGCAAGCCCGCGCTCCCTGATTCGCAGCGCCTCCTCGAGCGCAATCTCATCGAAGGGATTGATGCTCATCTTGACCCCGTCGGTGATCACACCGGAGCCATCGGGTTTGACGCGCACGCGTACGCTGTAGTCGATGACGCGTTTGATGCCGACCAGAACGATACTCATCCACCGACTCCCTTGCCGGAACTGCCCGCGCTTAAGCTGCGAGCGCGGCTGCAAAGGATAGCCGATAATGCAGCGCCGAAGCGCCGGGGCTATCGGGAAACCGACAGGAGCATGACGGGTTTATGAAATTCGCTGGTATCCGCGCTTTCATCAGCGGCGGCGCTTCCGGTTTGGGCCAGGCAGTCGCGACCCGGGTCATCAGTGATGGCGGACAGGCGGTGCTGTTCGATCTCAACCCTACCCAGGGCGCGGCCACGGCTGCGGAACTCGGAACGCGGGCGCATTTCTTTGCCGGTGATGTCACCGATGAGGCCGCCGTCGCGGCCGCCATGGCGCAGGCGCGCGATCGATTCGGAGGACTGGACCTGGCAGTCAGCTGCGCGGGGATAGGCACCGCCAGCCGGCTGATCGGTCGCGCAGGGCCCATGAGCGCCGAGTTCTTCCGCCGCATGATCGAGGTCAATCTCATCGGCACCCTGTTGTGCTCCAAGGCCGCGGCACTGCTGATGCAGGGCAACGAGCCGAACGCGGAAGGCGAACGCGGTGTCATCGTCATGACGGCCTCGATCGCGGCCTTCGACGGCCAGATCGGACAGGTCGCCTACTCCGCTTCCAAGGGTGGCATCGTCGCCATGACACTGCCGATGGCTCGCGAACTGGCCTCCTCGGGCATTCGCGTGGTGACGATTGCGCCCGGGATCTTCCATACCCCCCTGCTCGCGGCACTTCCCGAGGCCGCGCAGGCATCGCTGGGGCAGCAGGTGCCGTTTCCGCCGCGCCTGGGCCGACCTGAGGAGTACGCGGCACTGGTGGTGCAGATCGCCGAGAACAGCATGCTCAACGGCGAAACCATCCGGCTCGACGGCGCGCTGCGTATGGCGCCGCGCTGATGAGCTTTACGACTCGCCGCATCGTGACCGGGCACGATGCGCAGGGCCGGGCCATCGTCGAGAGCGAGCGGCGGCTGCGCGCGCAGCCGGTACCGAACGACACGGCATGGTTCAACAAGATCTGGAGCACCGAGTCCTGGCCCTGCGACAACCAGGACAGCACCGACGGTGCCGAACGCGACACCGGACTCGCCAGCACCAATGGCAGCGTGCTGCGCATCGTCGAGATGGCCCCCGGCCACCGCTCACCCATGCATCGCACCCAGTCGCTCGACTACGGCATCGTGCTGGCCGGGGAGATCGATCTGGAACTGGACGAAGGACGAATCGTCAGCCTGAATGTCGGGGATGTGGTGGTTCAGCGCGGCACCATCCACGCCTGGATCAACCGCGGTAACTCGCCGGCCCGCATGGCATTCGTGTTGCTCAGCGCCGCACCCCTGGCGTAGGACTTCATCCCCGCGCTCAGCCGCGGACTCCGATTGCGGCTTCGGATGGCTCGCTTAAGCTCCACCCATGTCGAAATTGCGACGACACCTTGCATTGTTTGGGCATGCCGGACAGGCCTGGCTGGCGGACAATGCGCCGAGCATGGGTGCGGCGCTGGCTTTTTACAGTGCGTTCTCGCTGGCACCGCTGCTGATCATTGCCAGTGCCGTGGCCGGAGTGGTGTTCGGCGCCACCCAGGCGCGCACGGCGGTGGTGGCGCAATTCCAGCAGCTGATCGGACCGATCGGTGCCGAAGCGGTCGAGCGACTGCTGAATGCCACCGCGCATATCGGCACCGGGGTGCTGGCGACGCTGGTGGGCATCGTGCTGCTGCTGATCGGAGCGAGCTCAGTCGTCATCGAGCTGCAGAATGATTTGAACCGCATCTGGCGCGCGCCGAAGCGCGACCACTCGGGCTACACCAAGCTGATCCGGACGCGACTGCTGGCCTTTGGACTCATTCTCGGCTTCGGCTTCCTGTTGCTGATCTCATTGATCGTCAGCGTCGGCCTTTCCGCCCTGGTGCAGCATTCGCGCATGTTCGCGCAGCAGGCGCTGCTGCTGCATGCGCTGAACCTATCGCTATCGATTGGTGCCTACGCGGTGCTGTTCGCCATGCTCTTCAAGTTCCTCCCCAACGTCTCCTTGAGCTGGCGCGATGTCTGGCGCGGTGCCTGCGTGACGGCCGTGCTCTTCAGCCTGGGGCAGCTTGCCATCGGCTACTATCTGGGCCGCAGCGCCACCACCTCCGCTTATGCGGCCGCGGCATCGCTGCTGGTATTGCTGCTCTGGCTGTACTATGCGGCGCAGATTTTCCTCTTCGGCGCCGAGTTCACCTGGGTGTACGCACAGCGTCGACGGCGCGAACCGGCCACCAGAACCGCGTAGGATTGGCATTCTGGACAACGTGATCTAGGGCTGGGGAACAAGGCGTGCAGGCTCACCAATGGCTACTGCTGTCCGTAACGGTCGTCGCAGCGGTGCTCCAGCACTCGAGCGCCGCCCCGCCCCGCCCTCGCCCCGCGCCGCCGGCCCCGGTGGTGAGCTTCGGTTTTGACTCGATCCAGCGCCTGGCGCAGCAGCGAGCCGACCAGCCTTATCGGGAAAACGGCGAAAAGTTGCCCGAGTCGCTCGCCAAGATCAGCTATGACGACTACCGGGACATCCGCTTTCGCCCCGACAGCTCGCTGTGGCGCAACCAGTCGCTGTTCGAGGTCGAGTTCTTCCATCGCGGCTCAAATTATGACAAACGGGTCAACGTCAACGAGGTTACCGACCAGGGTGTGGTCCCGGTCCGATACAACCCGGCGCAGTTCGACTTCGGCAAGAACGCCGCGATCGCCAAGAACCTGCCCGCGGACCTGGGGTATGCCGGCCTGCGCGTTCACTTCCCGCTGCAGACCGCCGACTACAAGGACGAATTAATCGCCTTCCTGGGCGCCTCCTACTTTCGCGTGCTGGGGCGCGGTCAGAGCTATGGGGCCTCGGCGCGCGGTCTCGCGCTCAATGTCGCCACCACGGACGGCGAGGAGTTCCCTTACTTCAGCGATTTCTGGCTGGTCCGTCCGGGCCCCGTCCAGAGGACCCTGACCGTGTATGCGCTGCTCGACAGCCCGAGCCTCGCCGGCGCTTACCGATTCGAGATCCGCCCGGGTGCCACCACGGACGTGGAAGTCACTGCCACGCTGTACGCGCGCAAGAACGTCGAAAAGCTCGGCGTCGCGCCCATGACATCCATGTTCCTCTACGGCGAGGAACACCGGCGCCAGTTCGACGACTTCCGGCCGGAAGTGCACGACAGCGATGGCCTGCTGATGCAAACCGGCGGCGGCGAGTGGCTGTGGCGGCCGCTGGTCAATCCGAAATCGCTGCGCGTCTCGAGCTTTTCGGACGAGCATCCGCGCGGCTTCGGACTGGCCCAGCGCGATCGGGACTTTGCGCATTACCAGGATGAGGAATCCCACTATCAGCGGCGGCCGGGCTACTGGATCGCTCCGCTTGGAGACTGGGGCAAGGGCAATATCGAGCTGGTTGAAATCCCGACCGACGAGGAGATCCACGACAACATCGTCAGCTACTGGGTGCCGTCCGCACACCTGGTGCCGCACAAGCCGGCGAGTTTCATGTACTTGCTGTCGGCCTATGGAGATTCGGATCGGCTGCCGCCTGGCGGTCGCTCGATTGCGACACGCACCAGCGCGGTCCGCGGACGCTCGGATAATTCCCGGCGTGTGCTGATTGACTTTGCCGGCGGTGATCTCGATACACTCGGTCCCAGTCAACCCGTCAAGGCTGAACTGAATGCACACAATGCGGATGTCGATAGCGTGTCGGTGCAGCGATTGTCGGAAAATGGCGTGTGGCGAGTGTCCTTCCGGATCGCGCCGAAGGGAACACAGCCTGCGGACCTGCGGTGCTATTTGACCTTATATGGCGAAGCCCTGACGGAGACCTGGACCTATCTATGGACGCCCTGAAGGACAGCAGGCCAACGGAGCAATGGCTCCTGCGCCAGGCGCACTGGCGTCGCGCTGCATTCTTCACGCTGACATTCCTGACCGCCTTCGGCGGCGGGTTCCTGATGCTCGATATTCTTCGCACGAACGGCTTCGGGCCGCTCGAGCTCACCGGGCTCGCCTTGTTCGTGGTGCTCTTCATCTGGATGTCAGGCGCCTTCTGGACCGCAGTCGCCGGATTCGCCGTACGGCTGGCGGGCCGGGATCCGGCAGCGCTGCATCCCGAGGGCGATCCGCTGCGACCGCTCAAGGGCCGCACGGCCATCGTCTCGCCCATCTATAACGAGGACACGGTGCGCGTGTTTGCCGGCCTCGATGCCATCTGGAACTCGCTCGCCAGGATGCCACAGGCCATGAGCTTCGATTTCTTCGTGCTCTCGGACACGCGCCGTGCCGAGATCGCTTTGCTCGAGGAGCAGGCCTGGCGGGAGATGGTCGCGCGTCATGGCGCCAGCGGCCGGCTCTTCTACCGTCGCCGCACCGACAACGTCGGTCGCAAGGCCGGCAACATTGCCGAGTTCGTGCGCAATTGGGGTGGCGCGTACGACTATATGATCGTGCTCGATGCGGACAGCATCATGTCGGGCCAGGCGCTGGTCACGCTGGCGCAGATGATGGACGATCACCCGAAGGTCGGCATCGTGCAGGCGCTGCCGTTGCTGGCGGGGCGCGAAACACTGTTCGCGCGGCTGCTGCAATTCGCAGTGCGCCTGAGCGGACCGCTGTTTGCCAGTGGCCTGACTTTCTGGCAGCTCGGTGAAAGCAACTACTGGGGGCACAACGCCATCATCCGGCTGCGTGCATTCGCCGATCATTGCTCATTGCCGCGCCTGCCGGGCTCGCCGCCCTTCGGCGGGGAGATCATGAGCCATGACATTGTCGAGGCCGCCTTCCTGCGCCGCGCCGGTTACGCCACCTGGCTGGTGCCGGACATCGCCGGCAGTTGGGAAGAGGTGCCGACCAACGTCATCGACTATGCAGCCCGCGACCGTCGTTGGGCACAGGGCAACCTGCAGCACCTGGGCGTCATGACGCTGCCGGGCCTGCACTGGCTCAATCGCCTGCACATGCTCACCGGTGTGCTCGGCTATGCGACCTCGCCCATGTGGTTCGTGGTGCTGATCGTCAGCTCCATCCTCACGAGCATCCAGGCAGTCATGGGGCATCAGTATTTCCAGCCTGGCTCACACACCTTGTTCCCGGCATGGCCACAGTACCGCGACGGCGAAATAGCCGCCGTGCTGAGCATGACCGCGGTGATGCTGTTCATGCCCAAGCTGTTCGGCACCTTCCTGGCGCTGCGTGACTCGCGCCTGCGCGCAGCGTACGGCGGCGCGCGCCGAATCCTCGGCGGCGTGCTCTTCGAGCAGCTCATGAGCATGCTATTGGCACCCACGATGATGTTGTTTCATACGACCTTCGTGGTCAGCGCGCTATTTGGCCGCAGCGTCGGCTGGGATGCGCAGCCGCGCGGCGATCGCGGCATCAGCTGGCGCGAAGGCCTGGTGCGGCACAAATGGCATCTCATGCTCGGGCTCGTCTGGGGCGCCGCCATTCTGGCGCTGGCGCCGAAATTCATCTGGTGGATGATCCCGGTGCTCGCCGGCATGATTGTCGCGGTGCCCTTCACGGTACTCACGAGCCGCGCCAGTCTCGGACGCGCGCTGCGCGAGCGCGGCTGGTTGGTGACGCCCGAGGAGAGCGCTCCGCCGCCGGAACTCGCGGCGCTGAACGCCAATCTGGCGGCGGCAGAAGCGGCGGCGGCGGAAGCGGCGCAAGCCGCAAGTGTCGGGCCGACGAGCGCCGCTGCGGCGCCGGCGCAAATTATTCTGCCGCGGGAAGCCGCTCCGGCGCCGCTCGAACTGTTCGTGCGCGTGCCGCAGCCCGCGCCCCTGGTCATGGAGTCTGGCGGCCAGTCCAAGATTTCCCTCGCCACGCGCGCGGCCTGATCAACTACACCCGATACCGGCCGCCGCCGCATCCAGCTGCTGCGAGGGCATAAATTTGTGCCCCGGTCAGCGGCAGCACGGCGATGTAGAATCGCCCCCAATACGATGGAGGTGACTTTGAAAATTCTGGGTCCCGAGGCTCTGGTGTTCGGCGTCGATGATCTCGATGCCTGCTTCAAGTACCTGACCGATTATGGTCTCAAAAAGGTTGATTCGGCGCCCAGCGGCGCCACGTTCGAGGCGCTCGACGGTACCTGCGCGGTGGTGCGCAAGTCCGGCGATGCCGGCCTGCCGGCGCCAATTGCAGCCGCGCCCAACATCCGCGATCAGATTTATGGCGTTGCCGACCAGTCGACGCTGGAGGCGATTGGCGCGGAGCTGAGTCGTGATCGGGAGGTCAAGGCCGGCAGCGATGGCGTGCTGCGCTCGCTCGATGACACCGGCTATCCGATTGGCTTCCAGTTGAGCCGCCGCCGCAAGTTCAGTGCGCCGAGATACTTTAATGTTCCCGGCATGGAATCACATCGCGCCGTCAATGCGATTGCAGCGGTCGACGATGCCCCCATCCCCATCTGTTCGCTGTCGCACGTGGTGCTGTTCGCGCCCGATATCGAGAAGGCGGAAAAGTTCTATACCCAGCGGCTCGGATTTCGCACCGTTGATGTGTTCACGAATCTCGGCCCCTTCATGCGGCCCGCGGGCACGCTCGAGCACCACACCCTGTTTCTGATCAAGGCACCGCGGCCGGGACTGCAGCATTTCACTTTCCACGTGCCTGATCTCAGCGACATGCTCAAGGCCGGCTGGAACTTCGTCCAGAAGGGCTACAAGTCATTCTGGGGTCCGGGGCGCCACATCCTGGGCTCTAACAACTTCTGGTACTTCAACAGTCCCTTCGGCGGGCTCATGGAATTCGATTCGGACATGGATCTGCACGATGACAGCTGGAAGCCGCGGCACATCCCAGCCAATCCGCAGACCTCACAGACCTTCCT
>Ga0302302_1002309_pt1 | contig 11210 bp, 10 predicted proteins | sample III_Palsa_E1_3_FD_198766 | JGI IMG/M metagenome (GOLD analysis project Ga0302302, IMG submission 198766) | Peat permafrost microbial communities from Stordalen Mire near Abisko, Sweden - III_Palsa_E1_3 | ecosystem: Environmental > Terrestrial > Soil > Palsa > Peat permafrost | place: Sweden...
GACCTTCCGGGGCCTGCTGGTCGGGGCGGTAAGCCTGCGCTGCTCGGCGGGCGCATCGTGCCCCGTGGTCCTGGTCAAACTGCCCAGCGACACCCAGCCGGGATAGCGGGACCGCTCTTGAGGTGATCCCGGTGACTGGCGTCAGTTGCTGATAGTCCCGAGTAGTCCCCAGCGGTCAGTTGCTCATGGTCCCGAGTAGTCCCGAGTAGTCCCGAGAGTGCGCAACTGCTTGGACGCGAGCCCAATCATCGTTTGGTTGTTTCGTGACGACTGGGTATATAGACCGCCTGAGTGCGTTAACAGCAGTGAAACACCTCGCGGGGACGATGAGTTGGATGGATTCCGGCGGCCCGCAGCACGCCTCGAAGCAATGGGCCCAGGCCGGAAGGCGGGGAGGGACCGGATAATGCTCGACTCCGGGGTGCTCAAGGCACCCCTGCTTGATCACCGCGCGGTGAACCTTGATAACGCCGGGCACGTCACCTACGTTCTCGAGCAAAGCTTCCGCTACGACTACGACGCGCCGGTGAGATCGCTGCGGCACCGGCTGGTCGTCGTGCCGCCCCGCCGCCATGGCGACCAGTACCGACGCGCGCACCGGCTGGAAGTGCACGGTCCCGCGGCCCAACGGCGCCTGCGCCGGGACGCTCGCGGCAACGTCATCGCCTTGCTCCGCGCCGAACACGTGGCGGTTACCGCTGAGTTCCGGTTCGCCGCCGTCATCGAGCGCATCCGGGACCACGGGCCAACCGTCGTTCCGGCGGCGGCCCTGAACAGTCCCGGCCTGCTGCGGCCCACCCGGCTCACCGGCGCCGACGACCGGCTGCGCGACCTGGCCACCGGCCTGCGCGGCTGCGCCGAACCGTCCCTGGAGACCGCCGAGCGGATCTGCGCCCTGGTCCACGACGCCATCCGTTATGAGGACGGTGCCACCTCGGTGCGGACGACGGCCGCCGAGGCCCTGGCCGGGGGCCGGGGAGTCTGCCAGGACTCAGCCCACGTGATGCTCGCGCTCTGTCACATCGTCGGGTTGCCGGCCCGCTATGTCTCCGGCCATCTGCTCGGCCAGGGCGGTACCCACGCGTGGGTGGAGGTCATCATGCCGCGGGCACACGACGCGATCGCGGTGCCCTTCGATCCCTGCAACGGCCGCCGGGCGGACAGTGGCTATGTCACGGTGGCGACCGGTCGCGACTACAGCGACGTCGCCCCGACCTCCGGCACCTACATCGGCACGTCCCGCAGCCGCCTCACCACCAGCCGCCGAGTGGGCGTACTCGCCGCCGCCTTAAGGCCGGCAGCCGTTACCGAGCACCGCCCGGCGCGCAGGAAACGGAACGACGCGGCCGATCGCGCCTATCAGTTGACCGGCAGGGTCAGCAGCGGGACGAGCTGGTCCGCGGGCGCCAGCGAGCCGTGCATGCCGACCAGCGAAGACTCCCGCGGCTCGGACTGGGTGGCCACGATCGCCCAGTTGCCGGCGGGGGCGGCGATCACGTCGCCGATGCGCGCGGTCATGGCGGGGTCGACCGGGCCGAACCAGCCGTCCTTGATGGCCTCGTCGCGGGAGACGACCCAGGCCCGGCGGCCGAGGATCTCGTGCCACGCGGCCAGGACGTCGGCGGCGGCGCCGGGCTGGGCGTATACGTGCCGGGCGCGCCCCTCCCCGCCCAGCAGCTCGACGCCCTGCCACAGCTCGGTCACTTCGTCGACGTCGATCCGGTCCTCGGGCGGCACGTCGACCATGCCGTGGTCGGCCGTGATGTACAGGGCGGTGTCGCTGGGCAGCGCGCCGGCGATCTGCTCGGCCAGCTTGTCCACGTGCGCCAGCTGGTAGTACCAGGCGTAGGACCCGACCCCGAGGACGTGCCCGGTCGCGTCCAGGTCGCCGTGGTAGACCGTCACGATTGCGTTGTCGGCGTCCTCCAGCACGGCCGCGGCCTCCCCGGCCAGAGACCCCATGCTGTCCGCGGCAACGTACCGTGCGCCGCGGCTGGAGGCGCGGGTCAGCCCCGACACGCGAAACGCCCGCTGCGCCACGTAGTACGCCGCGATGTCGGCGGCCACCGCACGCTCGTAGATCGTCTGCCGGGGCTGCCAGTCCTCCGGCTCGATCCGGCTGTCCCAGCGCAGGCCGTTCAGCAGCCAGTGCTCACCCGGGACGGCGACCTGGTAGCCGAGCATCCCGTGCTGCCCCGGCGGGGTGCCGGTGCCCAGTGACGTCAGGCTGGTCACGGTGGTGGCGGGAAACCCGGCCGCGAGCGGCTGGGCGTTCATGGCCAGCTCGGACAGGAACGGCGCCGCGGCGGGGTGGGCCCGCAGCAGCTCCCAGCCGAGCCCGTCCACGACGAGCAGGCAAACCCGCGGGACCTCCGGCAGCCCGAGGACGTTGTTTCCGGAGCCCCCCACCGAGGCCAGAATCGAGGCCCCGAGCTCGGCGAGCGTCCGGTGGCCGTAGGACGGTACGAGGGGCGCGCTTCTCGGCTCGGCGGTCATGCGGAGGTGGTCCTTTGCCTGCCGTACTGCTTCGGGCCAGCCAGCCGCGCGAGCACTTGGCTGCTGCCGGGACATGCTGCCATTTAAAGGAGCGTAATGGCAATACACCTCAAGCGCACTATGCGCATCAGCGTGCCCAGTTATGCCCTCATTTGCGGGACCCGGCGTCATGACCTGACCACGTCCCGCAGCCACCCGGACGCCCGGCACGGTTACTCTAGCGGCCGGTTCCTGCCGTCGCGTCCGCGAGGGCGGTGGCGAACGCGAGCACCTGGCGGACGCCATCCTCGCCGTCGGCCGCCTCGCTGAACCGCAGCGTCAGGTCGTCGGCGGTGATCGTGCCCATGTAGCCGTGGTCGGCTTCGCAGTTCTCGTCGCCGCAGTGCGCGGGCTCCAGTTCCACGTGCGACAGCACGTTCCAGCCGACGGTGAGCACAACCTCGCTCGGCATCGTCACGCCAGGCATGTAGGTCCCGGGGTCGGGCACCACCCGGGTCACCGCCACCGAGGAGACGCGGGAGAACCGGACCGCCTCGGTGCTGGTCTCCGCCTGCGCCCGGGTGTCGGGCTCCTCCGCGGGATGCTCGTCGGTGTGGGAGTAGATCAGCCGGGTCGGGGTGAGCGCCAGCACCGTGATGTGGCGGCGTACCTCCATGCCCGGATCGAAGATCGCATCGTGCTGGACCACGTAGGCCTGGACGGGCTCGGGGCCGAGCGCGGACCAGACGGCGTCAGTGACCAGTCCGGGGTAGTAACCGGTCCGCTCGATCGCGGCGCGCAAGTCGTCGGCCGAGACTCGTGTATCCCTCATGCTTCCATCCTGCCCTGTGCCGGGCCATGGATTCACCCGGCAGGGGAAACGACCTGCCCCGCCAGGTCACAATCCGGGTGGTGGCGCGGTGCCCGGCGCGCCCGTCCGGACAAGATCCGGGGACTCCGGCGGGCTGGCTTCCATGACGTCCAGCCGCCGCTCTTCCTCGGGCTGCGTGCGGGCCAGTGCTCCCGCGCTCGGCTTGGGGCCGCGCCGCCGGGGCCGGCGGGCACCGGAGGAACCGCCGCGGCCACGGTAGATGATCAGCCCGTTCACCGGGTCGGGGGCCGCGTCGAGGGCGGCCCGGACGGCGGGCAGGGCCCGGAACGCTTCCCACGCGGCGTCATCGTGGAACTTGAGCTCCAGGACCACGCCGGTGCGGTGCTCGTGCCACTCCCACTCCAGTACCCCGTTCGCGAGGGCCGCCTCGATCAGCGCGTCCTCGTACGAATCCTTCCAGCGCCGGGCGGGCAGGTCGGCGTGAAAGACCTCAATTGACCACCATTCCGCCATAGTTGAGATAGTACGTGTTTCTTACGGGCGGCGGAAGGGTGTAACCGGGCCGGGCTGGGGCCCTAAGGTGAACCGCCATGCGCCGTGATGGACTCACGCTCTCGATCACCCTGCTCAGCGTGCTGCCCGCGGCCGGCGGTGGCTCCGCGGGCCCGCGGAATTCAGCCGCGCCGGATGCCGCGCCGGATGCCGCTCTGGCCGGGCCGTCCCGGCAGACCGCGGGGCAGGCCATGGCCTGGGCCCCGGTGGTGGGACTGCTGCTCGGCGTGCTGGCCGCCGCCGTGCTGTACGTGTGCGACCACCTGCTGCATACCGGATCGCTGGTCGCGGCGGTGCTGTCGGTGGGCTCGCTGGCGGTGCTGACCCGCGCGCTGCACCTGGACGGGCTCGCCGACCTGGCCGACGGGCTGGGCAGCCGGCGGCCTGCCCCGGCCGCGCTCGAGGTCATGCGCCGCTCGGACATCGGCCCGTTCGGCGTGGTCACCCTGGTCCTGACCCTGCTGCTGCAGGTCGCGGGGCTGACCCAGGCTGACGCGGCCGGCCGGGGCCCGGCCGCGGTGATCGTGGCGGCGGTGACCGGCCGGCTCGCGCTGACGTGGGCGTGCCGCGCGGGGGTGCCCGCGGCCCGGGCCGACGGGCTGGGCGCGCTGGTGGCCGGGACCGTGCCCCCGGTCGTGCCGGCGCTGATCACCGCGGGCGTGCTGGCGGTCACCATCGGCGGGATCTACCTGGCCGCCGCGGTCGCCGCGGTGCCGGTCGAGTGGATCCTGCCGGTCGCCGAGGCGGTGGGCCTGCTCGTCGCCCTGGTCCTGGCCTGGCACGCCGTCCGGCGGCTGGGCGGGATCACCGGCGACGTGCTGGGCGCCCTGGTCGAGACGGCCACGGCCGCCTGCCTGATCGTCACCGCGATGAGCTGAGCGCCGCCGGAGCGCGGCCTGGCACGAGCCGCAGCGTCGGGACGATCTACAACAGTTAGCCGCTCGCGCTGCGCCGCGCCGTCGCTATCCCTTTTCCGCGACGGCGCGGCGCAGCGACCAGCCGAGCGCGGCGAGTACGCAGACCGGCAGCAGCCACCAGGCGTTGACGTGGGCCAGGTGCACCAGCAGCGCGGTGACGATAAGGGCCGTCACGGTGACCACCGCGCCGCGCCAGTCGTCGCCGACCACGAAGTCGTAGCCAAAATCCCAGGCTGAACGAAGCCTGCTCAACGTTTCACCTCCGTGGGACGGTTACCGCTGGGGGCCGGCACGCGCATGGTCAGCTCACCGTCTCCCCCGGCAGCCGAGCCGCCCCGGCGGGCTCAGCGGCACCGGGCCCGCCGCGGCCAAGCACGGCCGTGTACCCGAGCGAGACGAGAGCTACCGCGGCGATCACCCCGAGCAGGGACGCGTCATTGCCCGGCCAGTGCACCCCGGCGCCTTCAGCGCCCCAGAACGTACCGAACGAGGTGAGCATGATGCCGACCGCGAACTTCATCGCGTTCTCCGGGACCCGGGCCAGCGGGGCGCGGGCCGCTACCCCGACGCCGGCGATGACCAGCACCGCCGCCGCGGCGCCGAGGACCGCCACCCCGATGTGACCCTGGTTGGTCCCGAACGTGAGGACGATGAACACGACCTCGAGGCCCTCCAGCAGCACCCCCTTGAACGACAGGGTGAAGGCGTACCAGTCCCGGACGCCGCGCCGCGACTCGCGGGCGGCGTGCTCGGCCGCGGCCACCTCGCGCAGGTAGGCGCTGGCCTCGTCGTGCAGCGCCTTGTGCCCGGTGGCGCGCAGGATCGCCTTGCGCAGCCACTGGATGCCGAAGATGGCCAGCAGCGCGCCGACCACCAGCCGCAGCGCGCCGAGCGGGATGAGGGTGAGCGCCGGGCCGAGCACAGCGACCACGACGGCCAGCACGACCAGCGCGGCCGCCATGCCCTGAAAGGTGGACCGCCACTCCCGGGTCAGGCCGGCCGCGAGCACGATCGTGAGGGCCTCGATGGCCTCCACCGCGCAGGCCACGAAAACGGTCAGGGCGAGGGCGAGCTCGTTCACGGAACCTCCAGGCTGGCGGCTACCGGTTCGACAATAGCCGGGCAGGTAAGGTCATCGACTCCTCAGCACGGCCAGGGCAAAACGGCCAGGGCGAAGCAGCCGCGCGGCTCGTGCCGAAATATCCCGGCCAGCTGAACAGCAGCCGCAGCACGCGGCCGCGGTCCGGTGCCTGGCCGGCGCGACGGGAACAAGGGTTAATGCGGGGAATGGTGTGGCTATTTGTGCGGGGCTTGGGTAGTTAGCGCTGTAGTGAAATAAGGTCTAATTCAGCAATGCGCCAGTCGTCCCGCTGGTCCCAGGCGCCGCTCTGTCGGCATCTGCCCCCTGCCAGCGCATGCGGCACGCCAGCCCGTGTCATGCCGTTCCCCCGCACGCGCCGGATTTCATCGCAGCAGGCGGCGGAGCAGCCCTGATGCCCCGGCAGCCATGGCGGGCGCGCACCGGGTCAGGCACTAGCATCGGCAGGGTGAGGATGACGATTCACACCAGCGAGACATCGGCCCGCGACCTCGAGGCGGACGCCCTCATCGTCGGGGTGGTCCAGGCGGCTGACGGCCCGCGGCCCGCCCCCGGTTCTGCGGACGTCGATGACGCGCTCGGCGGCACCCTGACGGACCTGCTGACCGCGCTCGACGCGACCGGCCGGGCCGAGGAGATCACCAAGATCCCGGCGGCCGGGCAGCTCCCGGCACCGGTCATCGTGGCCGTCGGGCTGGGCGCCCCCGGCGCGGGCGGCAGCAGCCCGGATGAGCAGTTCGATCCGGAGACGCTGCGGCGCGCGGCGGGTGCGGCCGTCCGGGTGCTGACCGCGGCCCGGCCCGTCGGCCTCGCCGCCCCGCGGGAGGACGGCGGCAACGGCCACGTCCCGGGCAACGGGAAGCGCCGCATCGCGCTGGCCCTGCCGGCCCGCGACACCGCCGAGATCGAGGCCGTAGCGATCGGCGCGCTGCTCGGCGGGTACGCGTTCCGGCGCTACCGGACCACGGGCGTCAGCACCGACGCGGCGCTGACGCTGCTGACCGCCGTGCCCGGGGCTGAGGCGCAGGCGGCCGCGGACCGCGCGCAGATCCTCGCCGACGCCGTGACCCTGGTCCGCGACCTGGTCAACACGGGCCCGTCGGACCTGGTCCCGGTGACCTTCGCGGCCGAGGCAGAGCGGGTCGCCGCCGCCTGCGGGCTGAGGATCGAGGTGCTGGACGAGGCGGAGCTGGCGGCCGGCGGCTACGGCGGCATCCTCGGCGTCGGCCAGGGCTCGGTGCACCCGCCCCGGCTGGTCCGGCTGGAATACAGTCACCCCAACGCCACCCGGACGCTGGTCCTCGCGGGCAAGGGCATCACTTTCGACTCCGGCGGGCTGTCGCTCAAGCCGCCGAAGTCGATGGAATGGATGAAGTCGGACATGGGCGGGGCCGCCGCGGTGCTCGGCGCGCTGCAGGCCATCTCGGTGCTGCGGCCCGCCCTCAACGTGGTCGGCTACCTGCCGCTGGCAGAGAACATGCCGAGCGGGTCCGCACAGCGGCCGTCGGACGTGATCACCATCCACGGCGGCAAGACGGTCGAGGTGCTGAACACCGACGCCGAGGGGCGGCTCGTCCTGGCCGACGCGCTGGCCCGAGCGGCAGACGACTCCCCCGACCTGATCATCGACGTCGCGACGCTCACCGGGGCGCAGCTCGTCGCGCTCGGCCCCCGCGTGGCCGGCGTGATGTCCAACGGTGACGCGCTGGCCGCCGAGGTGGCCGCGGCCTCTACCCAGGCCGGCGAAGCCGCATGGGCGATGCCGCTGCCCAGCGAGCTGCGCAAGGGCCTGGACTCGGCCGTCGCCGACCTGGCCAACGTGTCGGGCGACCGGAGCGGCGGCATGCTGGTCGCGGGCCTGTTCCTGCGGGAGTTCGTCCCCGCGGACGTGCCGTGGGCGCACCTCGACATCGCCGGGCCGTCCTTCAACGAGTCGGACGCGTACGGTTACACCCCGCGCGGCGGCACCGGCGCAGCGACGCGGGCGCTGGTGCGAATCGCGGAGGACCTCGCGGACGGCAAGCTCACGGCGGAGTGACCGTGGCGGCAAACGCCGGGGTAAGGGCGCCCCGGATGGGCAGACTCACTCCGGTAGGGCGGCACGCGCTGCGGAAGCGCGCCTTCGGGCGGTCCTGCCCGGGTGAAATGATGGAAGCAACTTTGAATGACAGATAGGGAGCGTTCCGTGGCAGAGGGCGGCTACGACATCGTCGTGCTGGGCGGCGGCAGCGGAGGGTACGCCTGCGCGCTGCGTGCTGCCGAGCTGGGCAAGCGGGTGGCACTGATCGAGAAGGACAAGGTCGGAGGGACCTGCCTGCACAAGGGATGCATCCCCACCAAGGCACTGCTGCATTCCGCGGAGATCGCCGACCAGGCGCGGGAGAGCGAAGCGTTCGGCGTCAGGTCCAGCTTCGAGGGCATCGACATCCCGGGCGTGCTGGCCTATAAGAACAAGGTGGTCGAGCGGCTCTGGAAGGGCCTGCAGTCGACGATCGCCAGCCGGAAGATCGACACCATCGAGGGCTACGGCAAGCTGGTCTCACCGACCCAGGTCCAGGTGGGGGACACGGTCTACGAGGCGGAGCACATCGTGCTGGCCACCGGCTCGGTGCCGCGGAGCCTGCCCGGCCTGGACATCGACGGCGAGCGGGTCATCTCCAGCGATGACGCGCTGCGCTACGGGCGGGTACCCAGCTCGGTGATCATCCTCGGCGGCGGCGTCATCGGGGTCGAGTTTGCGAGCGTGTGGCGGTCGTTCGGCTCCGAGGTGACGATCGTCGAGATGATGCCCCAGCTCCTGCCGCTGGAAGACGAGTCGAGCGCGAAGCTGTTGCAGCGGGCGTTCCGCCGCCGGGGCATCGCCTTCGAGCTGGGCGCCCGGTTCGAGAGCGTCAAGCACACCGACGGCGGCGTGACGGTCACGCTGGCCGGGGGCAAGACGCTCGACGCGGAGTTGCTCCTGGTCGCGGTCGGCCGCGGCCCGGTCTCCTCCGGGCTCGGCTTCGAGGACGCCGGAGTCGAGATGGAGCGCGGCTACGTCAAGGTCGACGAGTACTGCCGGACGAGCGTCCCGGGCATCTCCGCGGTGGGCGACCTCATCGCCACCCCCCAGCTCGCCCACGTCGGCTTCGCCGAGGGCATCCTGGTCGCCGAGCGGATCGGGGGCCTGGACGTCACCCCGATCGACTACGACGGGGTGCCGCGCATCACCTACTCCGAGCCGGAAGTGGCTTCGGTGGGCATCACCTCGGCCCAGGCCGCTGAGCGCCGCCTCCAGGTCACCGAGTTCGTCTACCCGCTCGGCGGCAACGGCCGGAGCGTGATCCTGCAGACGCAGGGCGCGGCGAAGGTCATCGCGGCGGTGAAGGAAGACGGCACGCCCGGCGAGGTGCTGGGTATCCACCTGGTCGGCAGCCGGGTCGGCGAGCTGATCGCCGAGGGCCAGCTCATCTACAACTGGGACGCGGAGCCGTCCGATGTGGCGCAGCTGATCCACCCGCATCCCACCCAGTCGGAAATCATGGGCGAGGCGATGCTGGCGCTGGCCGGCAAGCCCCTGCACGTACATGCTTAAGCACGGATCCATCCTCCGCGCGCTTTCGTGAGCGGCGGACAACGAAGGAGTCACGGGAACAATGTCGGTCTCGGTATCCATGCCCCAGCTCGGCGAGAGCGTCACCGAGGGCACCGTCACGCGCTGGCTGAAAAAGGAAGGCGAGCGCGTGGAGGCGGATGAGCCGCTGCTCGAGGTGTCCACCGACAAGGTCGACACCGAGATCCCCTCCCCCGCGGCTGGTGTGCTGCGGGGCATCGCCGTGGGCGAGGACGAGACCGTTGAGGTGGGTGCGCAGCTCGCGGTGATCGAGGAAGGCGCGGACGTGCTGGCCGACGGCTCTGGCGCGCCGGGCGGTCCGGCTGAGCCCGCCCCGGCCCCGGCCAGTTCCCAGGCCGAGCCGGCCGCCGCCGAGCCGGGCGGATACGGCGGCGACACTTCCGGCTCCCCCGCCTCCGGCAACGGCTCGGCCGCAGGGCAGGGCGGCAGTTACGGTGACGGCTCCGCTTCCCCGGCCCCGGCCCCGGCGCCGGCCCCGGCCCCGGCGCCCGCCCCGGCCTGGTCGCCGCCCGCCCAGCCGTCGGCCCCGTCCCAGCCAGCCCCGTCCCAGCCGTCGTATCAGTCCCAGGGCGGCCAGGGCGGACAGATCACGACGCCCACCCCGCTGCCCACCGGCGACGGGCCCTACGTGACGCCGCTGGTCCGCAAGCTGGCCGCCGAGCACGGCGTGGACCTGGAATCGGTGTCCGGCACCGGAGTCGGCGGCCGTATCCGCAAGCAGGACGTGCTCGACACCGCCCGCGCCCGGCGCGAGGCCGAGGCGGCCCGGCCGGTCGAAGCGCCCGCCGCGCCTGCCGCACTGCCCGCGCCCGCCGCCGCGGCGACGGCCGCTCCTGCTGGTGACGGCGCGGCGCGGCCCGCGGCGCCGTCCCGTCCGGCGCTCGTCCCGTCGGGACTGCGCGGTACCACCCAGCGGCTGTCCCGGCCGCGCCAGGTGATCGCGCAGCGGATGGTCGAGTCCCTGCAGACGTCGGCGCAGCTCACGACCGTGGTCGAGGCGGACGTGACCGCCATCGCCCGGCTCCGGGACCGGACCAAGGCTGACTTCGAGGCCCGCGAGGGCGTCAAGCTGAGCTTCCTGCCCTTCTTCGCGCTCGCCGCGGTGGAGGCGCTCAAGGCCTACCCGATGGTGAACGCGGTGATCGACACGGCCAACGCCCAGGTGACGTACCACGACGCCGAGCACCTCGGCATCGCGGTGGACACCGCGCGCGGCCTGATGGTGCCGGTCATCCACAACGCCGGCGACCTGAACCTGGGCGGCCTGGCCCGCAAGATCGCCGACCTGGCCGCGCGGACGCGATCCGGGCAGGTCAGCCCGGATGAGCTGTCCGGCGGGACGTTCACGCTGACCAACACCGGCAGCCGCGGCGCGCTGTTCGACACGCCCATCATCAACCAGCCGCAGGTGGGCATCCTCGGCACCGGGACCGTCGTCAAGCGCCCCGTGGTGGTCGACGACCCGGCCCTCGGTGAGGTCATCGCGGTGCGCTCGATGGTGTACCTGGCCCTCACTTACGATCACCGGCTGGTGGACGGGGCCGACGCGGCCCGGTTCCTGACCGCGGTCAGGGAGCGCCTGGAGGAAGGCAGCTTCGAGGCCGAGCTCGGCCTCTAGTGCAGCCGCTCATTAGTTCCTTACTGGTTTCTGGTTACGTTCTGTGGTCACGCTGCCCTGGCGTGGCGGTCCTTCACGCTGTCCCGGGTGGCGGCCGCGCGGGT
>Ga0302302_1002311_pt1 | contig 11204 bp, 6 predicted proteins | sample III_Palsa_E1_3_FD_198766 | JGI IMG/M metagenome (GOLD analysis project Ga0302302, IMG submission 198766) | Peat permafrost microbial communities from Stordalen Mire near Abisko, Sweden - III_Palsa_E1_3 | ecosystem: Environmental > Terrestrial > Soil > Palsa > Peat permafrost | place: Sweden...
TCGAAGCTGGCGTCGGCATACGCCTTGGGCAGCAGGCTGGCGACATGGTTGATGGTGTGGAAGGTGAGATAGGCCTTCCAGGTATCCAGCGGCTCGCTGGCGACCAGTGCCGATTCGGCGGTGATGGCGGCGGGCTGCCAGACCACGATCTGTTTCTGGGCGTCGAGCCCGGCGGCCTTGAAATAGGCCGTCCAGTCCAGGCCCGGCGCCTTGCTGGCGAAGTCGGCCAGCGCCCAGGGATTGTTCGCCTTGTGCACGTCCTCGCTATCGACCAGGCTTTCCTGCGCCTTCGCGATCCGGGTTTCCAGATCGAACACGGCTTTGGCCTTTTCGTCGGCATCGGCGATGCCGGCGTTTTTCAGCTGGGTGGCGATATAGCTCTGGTACTTGGCGCGAAAGGCCGCCATGTCCTTGTCGGTATCGAGGTAGTAGTCGCGGTTCGGCATGCCCAGGCCGCCCTGCAGCAGATACGGCACGCTGCGTGAGGGGTCTTCCAGGCCCTGCGTCACGAACAGCCCGAACAGGTGTTCGGTGCTGAAGTTGGTCGCATTGATCGGGTCGACATCCGCGCGCAGTTCGCTGCCCAGCTGTGCCGCCAGCGCGGCTTTGGTAGTGATTGCAGCGATAGCACTCAGCTGCGGCTGTAGCGGCGCGAGGCCGCGCTTCTCGATGCCGGCGGTGTCCATGAAAGCGGCGTAGTAGTCGGCGATCTTGCGCTGGCTGGAGCCGACCGGTGCCTTGCTAGCTGCGATCGTCTTGATCAGTTCAGCGTTGCGCTTCTCGGCTTTCTGAAACACTTGCAGGAACACGCCGGTGCTGGAGCGGTCGGCGGGAATCACCGCGGTCTTGCGCCAGTTTCCGTTGGCGTAGCCGTCGAAGTCATTGCCGGGCCGGATGCTGTGGTCGATTCCGGCCAGGTCGATGCCCGAAGGGCCGCGCGGCGCATCCGTCGCGCCGGTAGTCGTAACGCCTAGGCTGCAGAGAATGGCCGCGGCAAGAATCCATCGTTGGGTCGACATGGTTGCTTACACCTCGAGGAAAAGTGCACCACGATAAACCGCCCGGCAGTATTTGTGTGCATGACGGATGGGCTATCCATCATTTGGCGCTTGCTGCTTCAGTGCGCCTCGGCTGATGGCGCGGTATTGGAGGCCGGTCGGCAGAACGGCACCATCACCAGTGCCGCGATGAAGATCCAGGCCATCAGGCGGAACACGTCGTTGAAGGCCAGCGTCAGCGAATCGCGCGCGACCACGCGGGCGATCTCGCCTTGCGCCATCAGCAGCGCATGCGCCGGATCACTGGTGACGTTGGCGATGCGTGCGGTCAACGCGGCTAGGAAGTCCGGCGCGATGCGTCCGGATTCGCCCAGCGTTTCACCGATGCGCAGGGCGTGGATGCGCGTCTGGTCCTGCAGCCAGGTGTTGACCACGGCGATGCCGATCGCGCCGCCGAGATTGCGCATCAGGTTGAACAGGCCGGAGGCGTAGCGCAGCTCGGCCATGGCAAAGCCGCCGAGCGCCATGTTCACGCTCGGCACAATGCACAGCATGATGGCGAAGCCGCGCAGCAGTTGCGGCGCGAGCAACGCGGTAAAGCCCCACTCCGGTGTCATGTAAGAGGCGAGCCATAGACTGGCAGCAAACAGCGGCAGGCCGACGGAGATCATCCAGCGCGGATCAAAGCGTTGCGACAGTCGGGCTGCCAGCACCACGCTGAGAATCTGCGCCAGTCCGGTCACCACGACCGTGGTGCCGATCTGCAAGCTGTTGAAGTCGCGCACGCGGCCGAGAAACACCGGGATCAGATACGTCGCCGAATACAGTCCGAAGCCGATCACCAGATTGAACAGGCAGGCGAAGGCGAAGGTCGGTTTTCGAAACGGCGACAGCTTCACCACCGGCATGGCCGAACGGAATGAGCGCTCCAGAAAAAGTACGAAGCCGACAAAAGACAGCCATGCGGCGGTGGCGATGGTCGAGTCGCCGAACCAGTCGTGTCGTGGGCCTTCCTCCAGCACGTATTCCAGGCCGCCGAGAAAGGTAGCCATGGCCGCGAGATGTACGTAGTCGATGCGCTTGAGCATCGGCAGATTCGGCTTGTCCACTTTGACGAACAGGATCGACATGCCGGTGACGATGATGCCGGGCACGATGTTGATATAGAAGATCGAGCGCCAGCCAACCGCCGCCGTGAGCCAGCCACCCACCGTCGGCCCCAACGTCGGCGCAAGCACCGAGACCATGCCGAGGATCGCCGGAATCATCGCGCGGTCCTTGCCGGTAAACAGGGCAAAGCCGGTGGCGAAGACCGTCGGCACCATGGCGCCGCCAACGAAGCCCTGGATCACCCGAAACGCGATCATCGAATGAATGTCCCAGGCCATGCCACACAGCGCGCTGGCCGCCGTGAACAGACCTGCAGAAAGCGCGAACAGCCAGCGCGTGGAAAGTGCCTGGGTCAGAAACGCGGCGAACGGAATCATGACGAGCTCGGCCATCAGATAGCCGGTCTGCACCCAGCTGATCTCGTCCGGCCCGGCAGACAAGCCCGCCTGCACATCGTTGAGCGAGGCGGCGACGATCTGGATATCGATCAAGGCCATGAACTGGCCGAACGCCAGGATGCCGAAGATCAGGTATTTGCGTGCCAACGGCAGGTCGGCCGGTGAAGTGGAAATGGTATTCATGGGGTCACTTGCATCGACTGGCGTTTGTAATATGATGATGATCATATAAACAGAGCGACAAGTCCATGCGCTACGACAACGAGCACAAACAGCAGACGCGTATCAAGGTGCTGCAGGCGGCCGCCAAGGCTATCCGTGCGGATGGGCCACACCGTATTGGCGTCGCCAGTGTGATGGCCGAAGCCGGCCTCACGCACGGTGGTTTCTATGCGCACTTTGCCTCGAAAGACGAGCTGGTCGCGGCAGCCATCGGCCAGATGTTCGATGAATCGGGCCGTCGCTTTCAGCGGGAAACGGAAGATCGCACGCCAGCCGAAGGGCTGATCGCGTATGTCGATTTCTATCTGTCAAAAAAACATCGCGATGCGCGCGGCGCCGGTTGCCCGATGGCGGCGCTGGCGTCCGAGGCGCCGCGGCTGGATGAAGCCGCGCGCGAACAATTTGCCGCAGGCGCGCGCCGCCTCACTCGCGCGCTGGCCGAAAAACTGGCGGCGCTGGATGGCGCTGATGGAAAGCGGTCCCGCGAAGCGGAGGCAACGCTGGAAACCAGCGCGCGCTCAATCGTGGCAGAACTGGTTGGCGCGCTGTCACTGGCGCGAATCGAGCCCGAGGCAAAGCGTTCGGACAACATCCTCGCGGCATCGCGTCAGCAGATCAAACAGCGGCTCGGACTGGAGTCAGTGCAATGAGCATGGTCGAAGACATCGGCAAGGGATTGAGCGGACTCGAACAGCTGCGCGCCTTCATGGCATCCGGTCAACGGCCGGGCATCGCGGTATCGCTGGACTTTGATCTGGTCGAGGTGGACGAAGGTCGCACCGTATTCGCTGGCGTGCCAGGGCCACATGCGTTCAACCCGATGGGCATGGTGCACGGCGGCTATTTCGTCACGCTGCTCGATTCCGCGCTGGGCTGCGCGGTGCACTCACGGTTGACCGCGCATCAGGCCTACACCACGCTGGAACTCAAGGTCGCCTTCCACAAAGCGTTGACGGCCGAGTCAGGGCTGGTGCGGGCCGAGGGCCGGGTCATCTCGATGGGTCGTCGCGTCGCGTTTGTCGAGGGCAGCATCACGGATGCGAGTGGAAAACTCTACGCGACGGGTAGCTCGACGCTCCTGGTGATGGATCGGTGAGCATCGACGTAGCTAGCGAAGGCGTTGCTCCCGTCGATGTGTTGCCCCGTCGGCTGGCGCTGTCGCGGCGACCGCTAGTGGTTGCCGCCGTGGCCGTGGTGATTGCCGTGGCTGGCGTGGCGTATATTGCCTCACCGAATCGTAGCGAATCGACCGACAACGCTTATCTGCAGGCAGATAGCTCGATTGTGGCGCCGAAGGTGCGCGGTCTGGTCGCGGCCGTTTTGGTACAGCATGACCAGCGCGTGCATCGCGGCGACCCGCTGGTGCGAATCGATCCCGAGGAGTTTGATGCGCGGGCCGCCTCCGCAGCCGCTGCGCTGCAGAACGCACAAGCTGCGGTGCAAGCCGCGCAGGCGGCGCTGATCGCACTCGACTCGGAAGAAAAGCTGGCTGGTTCCACTATGCGTGCAGCGCAGTCGACGATCCGTTCCTTCGAGGCGCAACGCGTGCTGGCCGAAGCCGACCGCAAGCGCTACGACCAGCTGATCGCCAGTGGCGCGGTGGCCAGGCGCGATGCCGAACAGTTTCAGACCGCCGCAGTGACCGCGCAGGCCAACGCTGAGCATAGCCGCGCCGAATTTGCAGTGAGTGAGGATCAAGCATCCGTGACGCACGCCAAGCGGCTCACCTTGCAGGCCAGTCTGGCGCAGGCGCAGGCATCTGTAGCGAGTGCAAAGGCTGCACTGGATCTGGCGCATCAGGATTTGACCAACACGCTGATCCGCTCGCCGATCGATGGCGTGGTCGGTGATCGCCAGATAGAGCCCGGCGACTACGTGCAACCCGGGACGCGCCTGCTCAGCGTGGTGCCGGTGGATGCGCTGTACGTGATCGCCAACTTCAAGGAAACCCAGACCGCCCGCATGGTCGTCGGTCAGTCGGCCAGCGTGGAGGTCGATGCCCTGCCAGGTCACGCACTGACCGGTCATGTGGAGAGTTTTGCGCCGGGTTCGGGCTCGCAGTTCTCGCTACTGCCGTTCGAGCCGGGTACCGGCAACTTTACCAAGATCGTGCAGCGCGTGCCGGTGCGCATCCGCTTCGATGCCGGTCAGGTGGCGCTGGAACGGCTGCGTCCAGGTCTCTCGAGCACGGTGACCGTGCAATTGCGCAAGACAACGTCCGAGCAGGCTGCGCGCTGAGGGAAAGGCTCTGCGAGTGGCTACGAATGCCTGCGGGCAAATGGAACTCAGTGACGCGAGAATCGCGCGCCATTCTTAAAACAACTTTCAAGGTAGGCATTCATGAAAATCAAAGGCAGCACGGCATTGGTAACCGGTGCCAATCGCGGACTCGGTCTGGCTTATGCCAAGGCACTCCTGGCCGCCGGTGCGAAAAAGGTCTATGCCGGCGCGCGGGATCCGGCCTCCGTCACGCTGGAAGGTGTGGTGCCGATCAAGCTCGACGTTACCAGTGCAGCAGACATTGCTGCTGCGGTGGCGCAGTGCGGTGACGTTGATCTGCTGATCAACAATGCCGGCGTGACCGTACGCGGTGAAACGCTGCTGTCCGATGGCGGTGTAGATGCGCTGCGCGACTTGATGGAGACCAACGTCTACGGTGTGCTGGCCGTCAGTCGTGCGTTTGCACCTGTACTCGCCAGCAATGGCGGTGGTGCACTGGTCAACATGCTGTCGGTATTGAGCTGGATTACGCTGCCGGGCACCAGTATTTATCCGGTGACCAAGGCCGCTGCCTGGTCGTTGACCAACGCGCTGCGCAACGAGCTGAGTAAACAGGGCACCCTGGTGGTTGGTGTGCATGCCGGCCTCATCGAGACCGACATGATCAAGGGCATTGGCAATGTGACCTTGCCCAGGTCGCGGCCGGAAGATATTGCAGCCGCCGTGATCAAAGGTATCGAGGCGGGCGACAGCGAAGTGATTGCCGATGACACGTCGCGGAACGTCAAGGCCGGTTTTACCGCTACGCCTGCTGCGTATCTTGTTACCAGCGGTGCATGAAACAAAAAAACGACTCATCTGATCGAGCCGATGTCCGAAGATATCGGCCGAAACAGTCAGTCGTTTCGTTGAACGATCACGTCAGAAACCGCTGTGATTTGTTGCGAGCTTGAGTGCCATCCGTGGCATTGCAGCTGACGCAGGGTCAGCTGTCCTCAGCGATGGTCATGCTTGTCCTTGTCGTTATGCTTTTGAGCGGGATGCGCAGCCGGGCGTGCAGCAGCGCTGTGCGCCTGCGGCTGTGGACGCGCCGCCTGCTGACGGGGCTGCTGCCTTGGTTGTTCCATCTGGCGCGGTGCAGCCGCCTGGTGCACCTGCGGGGCCTGCCGCGCAGGTTGACTGAAACGCTGCGCTTCAGCAGGTCGTGCTGCCGCGTGCTGCTGCGGTACGGCGGCGTGAGTCTGCTGCGCCACATGCTGTTCGGCAGCATTGGACCGGTTCATCACCGCGCGGTTCTGCTGCACGCCTGCTGCACCGCGCTGCGTGTTGGCCACGTTGGCGCGCGCCGGATTGTTCGGCGCCGCGTGACCCTGCGCTCGCTCGCTCTGCGCGGTGGTCACGCCGCGCTGCGGCACGCCATTGAAGTGCGGCATGCTCATCGGCGCATGCGGTGCGCCGGCGGCATTGGTACGGGCGGCACCAGGGTTGCCGGCGATTCCGCGTGCAGCCTGCTGGCCGGCAACGCCTCGCTGCGCCGCGTTCGCGCCAAAGTTTGGCGTGGTGGCAGTACCTCGCTGTCCGATGCCGTTTGGACGTCCATTTGCCATCGCGCCAACCGCGCCGGCACCAGGGCGATTCACCGTGGTGTTGCCGACGTTCCGGTTGTTGTTGATGTTATTGACGGTACGGTTGTAATTGTTGTTGGTAACGTTGCGATTGATCACCGTGGTTGAACGCGACACATAGTTGCTGTTGTTGTAGACCACCGCAGGGCGGCCGCCGCCACCGTGACCGCCGCCATAACCGCCACCACCGTGGCCGCCCCAGTTCATGCCCCAGTTGTTCCAGCCGTAGCCGCGATCGTGGTGATGATCGAATAGCGAACCAACCAGGATGGCGGCGCCGAAACCGATGGCGCCTGCCACAACCAGGTCACCACCGCTGTAGCCGCTCGGCTGCTCGTAGGTGTAGCCGGGATAATAGGGGACCTCTTCACCGTACACGACCTGCGGGTTGTATTCCGGTACGTACACTGCATCTGGGTTGCTGGGCTGGATCTCGATCACCTGGGTCGGCGCGGGTACCACGGAGTACACAGGCTGGCCACCGTCGCTCTGATAATCGACGGGCGTTGCTGTCTGTGTTTGCACGGTAAGTTGCGTGGAGCTGCGCAGGCTGCCATGTGAGGACGCGCGCTGGCGCATCACCTGGATCGCGTTCATCACATCGGTCGGGTCGTTGACATAGGCTTCGCCCAGCGAGGTGGTCCAGTCGATGTTCTTGGCCATCTGATCGAGCACGCTCGGAAAAACCGTCAGACCCTTGACGCTGGGATCCCACGTCTGCTGCGCGATTGCGGTCTGCAGTGGATCGCCTTTGAGGTTCGGGTTCTGGTCAACCACGCCGTCGGCGGCGGTGATCTGATCGGGATAGGTCGAGCCGGCAAGTACCTGCGCCACGAGCTTGTCAGGAAACAGCGCGATCGGCGCGACCATTTGATAAAGCTGGTCGGCGGATGGCGGCGTGTAAGCAGCCTGCTGCGCGCCAGCGGCCGTCTGCGCCGGTGCCGGGGCCGAGGCTGAACTCGCGGGAGGCTGCGCCGGCGTGGCGGGCTGATTGCAGCCTGCGATCGCTACAAAGCTTGCGCAGAGCAGGGTATACATTGCGTTTCGTGCAAGTGGCATGCGGGTCACGGGACAACCTCTCGGTTCAATGGGTAAAAGTGCAGAAATCCAGTTCTGCGCTTCCTTTAATCCGAGACCGTGCCGTTTGAGGCGATGTCTCGTCGGAAACTCGCAGCATTCTTCGTCCGCACCCGCTATTTCAAGCGAAAGTGTGGCGTGGTGAGGATTATCAGGGCGTGATTTGAACGGTAGCTGTCGCAGTAGCTAGCGTTCGTATCGATAGTTCAGGCTGGCGCGGTTGAAGTCGGTGGCGTTTTGCGCCTCGAAGTTCCAGCGCTGGGTCAGCCGGTAACGCAGGGTAATCACCTGGCCCGGTTCAAACAGGCCAATGCCATAACTGAGATAAAGCCTTGGAGACAGGTACTTGCCAACGGTGAATGCGGAATTGCCATTAAGCGCATCGCTGCTGCTTACACCGATATCGTCCACGCCGAGGCGCGTGCCGATCCGCTTGGCCAGCATATTGCCGCCGGCTGAACCCAGAGCTTGGGCAGCGGAACTTACCGCACTGCCTTCGCCGCCTTTTACGTCGGATAGGGGTTTGCCCGTAATTAAATACGACAGTGCGTCGGACTGCTCCATCACCGGATTGGAGAATACGGTGACGCTGGGCCGCTGCGCGGTGCCTGCGATCTGCAGTCCGACCACCTGCCCATCGTCGACCGTGGCATTCGGGTTGATCTTGCGCACGGCGCGAATGTTGAGGCCGGGGTTGTCGATCGGCGTGCTGGCAAACAGCAGCTGGCCGCCCTCGATCTGCAGGTTCTGACCATAGGCTTTATAAGTGCCGTTCACGGCAATCTGGCCACGGCCGGTAGTAGCGCGACCGGCCACGTCACTCACCGTGAGCTGGCCGGTGAGGCGGCCGTCCAGACCCTTTCCAACCAGGTGCGTTTTGGAACCGAGATCGACCTTCACCTGCGCGCTGATTGGCAAGCTCGCAGCGGCTTGCTCCGGCTGCTTCTGATCGACCACCACGATGTCAGGCGAAGGCTTGGTCGCACCAGCGCCGGGTAATTTGTCCAGATTGATCTCGGCGCTGTCCAGTATTACGCCGCCTCCGACGTCGATGCCCTTGGCATCCTGCTTGATGATCAGATCGGGCGAAATCACCACCTTGGCGGCGGGAATATCGGCTGCGGTGAACTGACTGCCCTTGAGCGTGATGGCCGTCTGCGCGCTCGCGCCAATGCCGGCAGTGCCATCGATTGCCAACGCGCCCTTGCCGGACTGCACGTTGCCCGCGATGCGGAAGTGTTGCGTATCGAGTGCGCTGACCACGAGCTTGCCCTGGGTCAGCTTGAGCCCGGCTACCGGCACCTCGGCGGCGAAATCACTCAGCGTGGCACTGCCCAGAACGGAGGGCTGCTTGATCGTGCCGCCGATACGGAAGCTGCCGCCAAGCGCGCCTTTCACGTTGGCCACCTGGCTGGTCAGTAGCTCGATAAAGCCGAGCTTGTTGAGGCGCAGATCGAGCTGACCGGCCAGCGACTGCTGCGCACCGCTGATGGTGATTTGGCCGTCCAGACGTCCGCCGCTGTCCAAGGCGCTGTGTATTTCAACATGCTGACTGTCGGGCGACAGCTTGGCGTTGATGCCGAGCTTGTCGTAGGTCACCAGCGGCGCTTCCGCATGATCGGTGTAAGTGACGCTGCCGTGCGCTGAGGTGATCGAGGCGGTGCCGCTGAGTGCGCCGGCGGCGTTGCGCTGAATGCTGCCATTCCCTTCCAGCGTACCGTCGGCGCGCATCGGCAGGTTGGCTTCGCCGGCGGCGTTCATCAACAACGCCAGCGGCAATTGGCGCAGGCGATAGCTGGCGTCGAGGTTGCCAGCTTTATCCTGCTTGGCCTGCACGCACAGCAGCGGATCACCTGCACTGAGGCAGGTCTCGGTAATGCTCATGGCGCCATCGAGGTAGGCGAGCTGTGCCGGTTGCTGCAATCGCAGGCCTGGCAGACCTTGCGGCTGCAGCGTCAGCTTTGACAAGGTGCCGCGCCAGTCGGAACCCTTCAACGCACCGTTCAACGCCAGCGAGGCTGAAAGCTGCGTGCCTTGTGCATCGAGATTCAGGCTGTGCTGCGCAGCGGTACCGCTGGCCAGCAGGCTGATCTGCGAAAACTGCAGGCCACCGGCATTGGCGCTGTGCAGCTGCAGATTCAACTTGCCACCGGGGTTGCTGATATCCGGCACGTTGACGTCGAGCTGCAGGCCGGCGACGCGTTGCTGCTGGTAGGCGACGGACTGCCCCTGCAGCTGACCATCGACGCTGAGCTTTGGCTGCCGGCCGCGCACGTGGAAAGCGCCGTTTAAACGGCCGCTGGCGTCAGGCAGCCAGTCACCCAGCGAAGCGACGGCAAGATTCAACGCGATATGGTTATTCGCCGTGCTGCCATTGCCTGTACTTTTTGCATCGATACGCACCGAGCTGCCGCCTGAGGCCACATTGAGCTGGCCATCGATGACTTGGTTCGGCGCAAGGTGCAAGGTGCCGTCGCCCTTGATCGCACGCTGGCGCAGCGTGCCGTTGAGCTTGCGGATCTCCAGCGTCACGTCGGGGCGGTTTTGTGGCAGCGTGCCGCGGCTGGCGATATCGAAGTTCAGCGCGCCGTTCCAGCCGGCCAGCAGCTGGCCAGGATCAAGTTGATTGGCCGTGGCGTCGACCTGCCAGGCCAGCGCCGGCTGCAGGGTCAACGCGCCGTTGATCTGCATACCGCCGCGCGCCTGTTTCAGCGCCAGCGTGTGCAGGGTGATCTGCTGTGGGGTGCCGTCGAGGTTCAGCGCCAGCGATGCCAGTTTGCCTGGCGGGCCAATCGCGATATCGCCTGCGGCGTGGTAGCTGTTGGGGCTACCTCTGGCTTTCAGTGTGCCGTGACTGGCCAGCGCCTGGCCGACCAGTTCGGCCGGCAGCTGCAGATCGTTCCACTGAATGGCTAGATCGGCGCTCACCGGCTGCGCGTCGAGCTGCACCGTGCCACTGGCGGCCACGCTGCCCTTGATCTGCGGTGAGCCGAGATTGAGCTGGCGCAAAGTCAGCGTCTTGAAGTCGTGATCGAATCGCACACTTAGCGGCTGGAGCAGCAGCTTGTAGTCGTTGAGGTTGAGCGTGCCGTTGAGATCACCGTTGTAACGATCCCCATGACCCTGCAGCGAAACCGCCAGCGCCTTGAGCGAGCTTTCGCCGAGCAGCGGTTTGGGATCGAACGTGGGTGCATCGAGTTTGGCCGTCCATGCGTAGTCCTTGCCCTGGCTCAGATCCATCTGCAGTTGTACGGCCGTTGGCTGGGTTATGTTGAGATCCACGTGTGCATGCTGGCTGTCGCTGTGCGCACTGAGGTCACCCGCATAGTCCGTCGTGCCAACTTTCCACGCAAAGCTGGCGCTACCGTCGCCGAGGTAGTTCTTGCCAATGGCGAGTTTTCCGGCAAGCGTGGCATGACCATCCGGTGCCTGCAGATTGAGCTGACGCAGTTCGATGCCATTGCCGGTCCAGCTGCCGGCCAGCTCAAGCGTGTTCGAGGCAAACACGGGTTGCCCGGCCTGGGTGATGTTTACCGAACCGACGTGCACGCGAT
>Ga0302302_1002319_pt1 | contig 11194 bp, 5 predicted proteins | sample III_Palsa_E1_3_FD_198766 | JGI IMG/M metagenome (GOLD analysis project Ga0302302, IMG submission 198766) | Peat permafrost microbial communities from Stordalen Mire near Abisko, Sweden - III_Palsa_E1_3 | ecosystem: Environmental > Terrestrial > Soil > Palsa > Peat permafrost | place: Sweden...
CTGCACCTGGTATCGATTCCGTGAAACATCCGTGGTGAGATGAATACATTGACGAAGCGCTGCTTCCGCATCTGCCTGACGGTTTGTAGCGAAGTAAATCTGCCCCAGATACAGATACGCATCGGGGTTTTCTGACCCCAGCAGAACCGCCTTTTTGAGATAGGTTTCCGCCTCTGCGTAGTTATGGCTCGTCGCCCCAAGCTCCCCAAGCGCCGCGTAAGTCTTCGCATCGTTCGGCGAATTGACGAGCTCTTTTTTCAGCTCCTCCTTTGCCTCTTCCGCGTGGCTTTCATCGCCGCCCGTCGCCAGCAAGACCGCTGCGAGCAAATAATGCACCTCCGGCAAACGCGGATTCTCATCAATCGCCCGCTTGAACTCCGTCACTGCCCGAGGCTGGAAGTCGGATTCGCCATACGCGCGTCCGAATGCCATGTGTAGTTCCGCAGTATCTCCAAACGATCTCTCCATCTCGGCAAAAAGCTGCACAGCGCACGTCTCATCCCCTAGGTCGAGACATGCCACGGCCAGATCATAGCCATTGGGAAAAGTGGCATCCAACGCCACGGCAGCTTCCAGTTCTTTCCTTGCCTCCTGAGTCTCATTCAACTTCAGAAGCGTACGGCCAAGTAACTGATGGGCCTGAGCAAGTCTCTGTCGATCGCCCGGATATCTCTGTATAAACTCCGCTGCCAGTACCTTAGTATCGGCAAGATTACCCGCAATCAACGCAGCCCGCGCATCATCGAGCAGCAGACTAGGTGAATCGGGTTCCAACGCCAGAGCTTCCTTGAACAGCGGAGACGCCTGTGAATAATACTGCGCCGCCCCATATCCAATTGCCAACTGGTCCAGTGCATCGGCAACAAACGCCCGATACTGCCCCGCCGCTTCGTCCAGCTTGCCCTTGCTCTGCAACTCCTGAGCTGCGTTATAGTGCTCGTGCAACGAATTGCTGTCAGCAGTTCCATGGACTCTGCTCTGTCCGCCATGCAACCCAGCAGGCATCAACAGGAAGAGAAGACATGTACCACGGAGATTAGATCGAATCGACATGACAAGTCCGCTTGCCGGTGAATAATCGGCAGTTTCGTTGACATCCTATCACCCGCCGCCTCCTCTAATCGGACTTCAGGGTGTGGCCGGCCAAACACAGCTTTCGAAAACTTAAAAAGAAACGGAAGGTGGACATAAGCCACCTTCCGTTTACGGAGGAGTAATTAGAAGGAGTACTTCACATTCAACTCGATAATCCGCTGGTAGGGAGCCGCCGTCTTGGTGTCCATAACACCGAACGTATTCAAGTTGTAGTTGGGCGTGATCGCTTTGCTGCCATAGTCCACGTTGTAAGCCAACGTGAGCGGTGTCAGAGAGCTATAACCCGGTAGAGGATGATTGAGCCAGTTGAAGGCGCTGGCCCGGAACTGGATATGCTGATCGTGGTAGATGCGGAATGACCTGTAAAGTGCGAGGTCGTTGTTGAAGTAGGCCCCAGCGCTCATATAGGGATACTTCTGACCACCCTGCGTTCCGACTGCGGGAGCCGCAAAGCAGTTTCCATTCACGCGCTGGTAATGCACAAGGCCGCTGTTTGGGTTGCAGGTCAGCACGGGCATAATCGGCAGAGGAGCATCCGTACCAAAGTACGTAGCACTACCGATACCAGTGGTAATACCCTGGGCCTTCGCATTTGCCGGCAGACCGGTATACGTCAGTCCCAGACCGTAGTTTGGTACTCCGTTGCCAAGAGCAGCCGGGATATATCCACCCGCCTGCCAGGTTGAGATGCCGGAGATCGTCCATCCGCTACCCAGAGCATTGACGATTGAGCTGCCAGTATGGAGGCCTTGCGTCTGGTAGTAGTAACTGGAGTTGAAGACAAACGGTCGATCCACCGAAGCAGGTCCGTAGTTCAGTCTTACGTAGAACGGGTTCTCCTGTAGGGCGGTAGCCAGCGTCTTCGACCACGTGGCGTTGAGGTTGTAACCCAGATGCCCCGTTGTCTTGATCCACGCCACCTGTAGCGCGTTGTAGTTGCTATAAGAGGTACCTTGGATCATGTAGGCGGACGCGGTTTGGTACGCATAGCCGTAGGGATGGTAATCCGCAGCAGTGTTTCCGGTCGCAGTGCTGCCCGCACCATTCGGGTTCGCTCCCAGGTTTTCCGGGTTCGTGGAGACTACGCCGGTGATGGGATCGGGTTTGAAAAAAGCTCCGATCGGAGTCTTATTCTGATCGGCGAGTGCTGAGAAGCTGCTGCCTTCGATACTTTCGCTGTCATCGGAAAGCTGGCTGGTCTTGCTTCCAACATAGGCAATATCCACTATAGAGTTCCACTTCACTCTCTGGTCAATCGTAAAATTGTACGCATAGGTGAGAGGCTGGCTATAGTCGCCCGGGTCGAAGCCTGTCTGTGATCCGCTTACGCACTTCACCGTACAAGGCACATAAGCCAATTGGCTGAGCTGCGAAAGCAGGAGAGTCTTCGAACCTGGCAGGTTGTAGCCCAGCACGTCCTGCGCCGTATTCAGGGCACCCGAAACGTCATTCACTTGCGTTACGAAACGGTAGACTCCCCATCCTCCGCGGAGCAGCGTCTTTCCGCTTCCGAAGAGGTCGTAGGAGAAGCCCACCCGCGGATCGGGATAGACAAACCGGTTCGGCTGGCCGCTAAGCGGAACGCCTGCATCAATGGCATGCCAGTAGTATCCCGGCGCATACTTTCCGCTGTTGAAATCGGACTGCACACGGCCTGGATAGAAGACGGCCATACCAACGTGTTGACGGTCATACCAGTGGCCGACGTGCTCGAACCGCATGCCCAGGTCGAGCGTAAGCCGCTTCGAGAACTTCCAGGTATCGGAGACGAAAACCGCTGTCGCCTGGTAGGCCGTATCGGCAATTGGAGACGAATTGTTTTCGCTATAACCGTTCAGCAGACCCATCGTGAAGTTGGCCGTGGGGTTATGCGGCGACCCCATCGTTACTCCGGTAAGGTAATTGGGATTCTGACCCGCATTGATGGTCAGATTTCCATCCTGGTAGGTGCCATCGTTGCTCTGGTAGTTGTCCGTGGTCTGAGTAAACCCACCCATCTTCACCGTATGCTTACCCCAAACCTTCGTCAGCACATCGTTGAACTGGGGAGCTGTCTTCTTCACAGCATATTGGCCAACAGGGTTCTCAAAGATCGAAGCCTGCGAGAAGTCCGGGAAGCTGGCCGTTCCAGCGCTGCCGTAAGCCGGAATGTTGACAGAGGACGTTGGGAAGACCTTGCCATACGTATAGCCCAGCGTAGTCCGAGAGGCCGCCGTCGCGCTCGGCTCGACAAAGGGGAAGCTGCCGTAAGCCCATGCAGCCATAAAGTCGTTGGTGGTAGTCGCGTTGAAGGTATGCACAAAGTGCCCAGCCAGAGACTTGCCGGTGAAAGACTGTTTCATCCCACCACCCGGATAAGGGATGGCGTTGCCCGGCGTCCAGTACAAGTGCGCACCATTGCCGCTGGCCAGCTCCGAATTACCGGCCTGCTGGTACGACCCATAGATCTTCGTATTTTCATCCAGCTGATAATCCAACCGGACGCGATAGAGCCATCCATTGTTCACGTTCGGGATGGGCTGATAATAGTTGTACCCGCCGGGCGTGGAAGCAGGGTTCGCGTTCGCCTTCGGCCAGATCTTGGCCAGTGCCGCTGCGCCGGGGTCGATAAACTGTGCAGGTATTTTCTGGCCTACATTCCCGCCCCCGCTTCCATAGGCAGCCAAGGTAGAACTCGCAGAACTCCCGTCTGGATAAATTGTTCCGGAAAGATCACTGCACCATGCCCCCTGTGGATAGCTCGACGTCGGTGTTGGGAAAAATCCGTTAGGGCAAAGCGCCAGATTATCCGCATTGTCGGTGCTGAAATCTCCTGCCATCATCTCCGGAGTGGGAATATAGGACTTCAGGACATTCTGATTGCCTTGGTTCTGCAACCATTTCTCAAAGCCGCCCCAGAAAAAGAGGTGTCTGCGAAGGCCCGGGACAGGGCCGCCGAAGTTGCCGCCGGGATAGTAATAACTCTGTGGCCCCTGCGGAATCCCCTGGTGATTGTCTGCCCAATCGTTCGCGTTCAGCACACTGTTGCGCGCGTCAAAGTACGCTTCGCCGTGATACCGTTCGCCGCCTGACTTGCTGATGGTGCTGATGACTACTGGGCCAAACGGCGTATCAGCCCCAAAGTTCGATGCCTGCACCGTCACTTCCGCCGTCATGTCCGGGTTGATGATTGAAATCGAGGAAGCCATGTCTCCGGGATCGATGACGTTGACGCCGTCAGATAACAAGGCCGTACCGCCGCGATTCACCGCGCCATTGATGTTGATGCCACTGCCGACCGCGCTACTCCCCGCCGTAACATTTAGATCGCTGAACATCGGAGCGTTTTGGGTCAGTCCAGAGGAGACCGTCGTCGCACCCGGCAGAACCTTCAGCAGCTCCGTCGTATCGCGACCTTGAAGCGCCAGGTTATCAATCTGCTTGGAATCCAGGACGTTGGTACGAGACCCATTGTCGGTGGTGATTAAATCCACGGCAGCTTCGACTGTAACCGTCGTCTCAGCGCCCACCGCCAAAGAAATCGCCGGAACAGCAATCGAATCCCCGGCGTGCAGTACGATGTCCTTAATCTCCGTAGCCTGAAATGTCTTCGCGCTTGCCTTCACCGAATAAGAGCTGGGCACAAGGGATGGAAAGACGTATAGTCCCTGATGATTTGTCAGGATCGAATGGGTAAGGCCAGTCGCTTCGTCCGTCAAGGTAACCTGGGCTCCAGGTATGACAGCGCCTGTCGCATCCTGCACCGTTCCCGACAAAATCGCTGTCGTCTGCGCATGAGCCAAAGGACCGCTAAGAAACAACATCACAAGTCCGATGGCGGAAAGAATCCACCGGAATGATCCGTTGAGAGGCTGTTGATGTTGCTCTTGCTGTTGTCGCTGACTAGTCAAAGAGCCGGATACGATTTTCATTGAAACTACCTCCTGATAACTCCACAAGAAAACGGGGCAGATAACACCTAGGGCCGTAGCCCACTAACAATTCATTCGATCTTTTGTTAGCGACGGAGACTATAGATACGAGCATTCATTCATGTCAAGAAAAAAATAAACCCTCAATAAAATCTCCATTTTCGCCAAATACAGGCTGTATTACCGGTTCTCGCGAAAGTTATTCCATATTTCATTTGCGATGTATACAAAAGCAAGACGTACAGGGAGGAAAATCAACCAGTCACGGTCCAATCGTCGCCGGCCATCCTGGAGAGCCGATCGCACCGACGGTCAAACTCCACCACCCCTCACCGTCCGTAACGCCATAAATGCCCTTACTATGAGGCCTGAAGTAAAGTCCTCGCAACAGCCGCAATAGGAGGTCGAATGCACCTTTTCAAGAAATGCACCCTGATACTCACCATCGGACTAGCGATCTCCGGCCGGCAAGCAGCCTTCACTCAGGATTCTTCTCACTCCCCCGCTCCGCCGCCGGTCGTCTTCACCGCTGATCAAGATCACCAAAACATGATGGATCAGCTCGGCATCAAAACGCTGCGGTCCGGCCCGAGCGGCAACGACAAGGCACCCAACCACGCGAACTACGACGAATCTAAGGCCAATCCCTACCCCAGTCTTCCTGACCCACTCACATTGAGCGACGGACAGAAGGTCACCACACCGCGGATATGGTGGGATAGGCGGCGGCCGGAGATCATCGATATGTACGAAAAGAATGTCTACGGCCGCATTCCCAAAGACACCCCAAAAGTTACGTGGAGCGTCACTGCCGTCGATCACGAGATGATCGGATTCAATCGTGTCATCGCGAAGGACCTCATCGGACAGGTAGATAACTCGTCCTATCCCGCCATCAGCGTAAAAATTCACATGACGCTGGTAACTCCGGCAAACGCCACAGGGCCCGTTCCTATACTCATTATGTTTGGCCGTGCCGGTTTTCCTGCTCCCAACGAACCCGGGAATCAAGATATGGATCGCGTCAATGCAGCATGGAAGGCGCTTCTGATACAGCAGGATGCCTCTCTCAAGGATGTCTTCGCAAGCCACCCGGCCTGGCAACCGGTGACGAGTACGCCGTTTCAATTTCCGCAACTGAATGCAGACGGCGATCCACCGAACACCTGGCAGCTAATTGCAGCAGGATGGGGATTCGCGCTACTGGACCCTGCGAGTATCCAGGCGGATGACGGCGTTGGCATTACCCGAGGAATCATCGGCTTGGTCAACAAAGGCCAGCCCCGAAAGCCCGAAGACTGGGGTGCCCTGCGAGCATGGGGCTGGGGTGCCGGGCGCGCCTTCGATTACCTCATGACAGACACCTCGGTCGACTCGAAACACATCGGTATCGAAGGCGTCTCGCGCTACGGTAAGGCTGCTTTGGTGACCATGGCCTTCGACCAGCGCTTCGCCATGGTCCTCGTCGGTTCGTCGGGCAAAGGTGGTGCAACGCCGTTACGCCGAAACTACGGTGAGGCAGTCGAAAGCCTCACCGGAGGCGAGTACTACTGGATGGCCGGAAATTTTCTGAAATATGGTGCATCCGAAGCAGCTTTCGGCAGTAAAACGCCTGGAGACATCCCAGTAGATTCCAACGAATTGATCGCCCTCTGCGCACCACGCCTTACCTTCATCAGCTATGGAATTCCGGAAAAAGGCGACGCTCATTGGCTCGACCATGAAGGAAGCTTCATGGCGACCGTGGACGCCAGCCGCGTATTTACACTGCTTGGAGCTAAAGGTCTCGACGTGGACGGAAACTATCACACGGCAAAGATGCCCCCTGTAAACGAAGGCCTTCTTGCTGGCCAGCTTGCATGGCGTCAGCATGATGGCGGCCACACAGACGCACCGAACATGAAGTATTTCATCCAGTGGGCAGACAAATTCATTGGCCACACGCCGCCACAATAAGGCAGCAATGTCACAGTTTAGCCATTCTTAGCATCGAGTACGAGGTGCGCGAGGCGCCTACGGTCGTTTAGGTGCCAGTGGCTTCGCTCGTTCGGCGGGCACAATTCCGCTTCCTTCGATGACAGAATAATGTTGGTCAACCGCCAGGTTTGTCAGCGTTTCCTTGAAGCCAGACGGCCACCGGATCTCGACCTTGTCGATCTTCGTCGCACCTGCCAATCCAAAGTGTATTCGCAGGTCGTTTTGCGATAAGTAGCTGCCGCCGCTGTGAACCTCGTCGCTCTGTTTCATCCCATCGGCAACAATCGAGATTCGAGCATTCAGGGCAAGGCGATTACTCTTGCTTCCGGTCAGTTCAAAGCTCACCCAATGACGTCCTGCAATCCCTCGATTGCGCAGGATCATGGGACCGCCGTCGATATCGCCGACGATAACGTCCATATTTCCATCATTGAAAATATCCCCAACCGCAAGTCCCCTGGAAACATGTCGCTCCATCAAAGCTTTGCCGGCAAGATCGCTGGCATCACAGAACGTGCCATCCTTCTGGTTGAGACGAAACATCTTTGGTTCGCGATAGCCGCTGCCTGATGCCAGCAAATCCACTTGCGGATAAACATGACCGGTAACGGCAATCAGGTCGAGCCAGCCATCGTTGTCCATATCGACAAAGGCCGTTCCCCATTTGACAAATGGCAGCGAGGGCAAAGCGAGACCCGCATCATACGACGATTCCTCAAAGTTCCAATGGCCTTCATTCTTGTAAAGCGCATCGTTTTCATCGGAAAAATCAGTGACATAAAGAGATGGAAAGCCGGTGTGGTTGTAATCCCCAATCGCGATACCCATCGAAGCCTGTTCCGAACCGTCATCACTGACGGCAGTTCCTGATTCCAGACCGATATCCTTGAACCTGCCATTGCCTTCATTTTTGTAGAGATAGTTTGGCGTCGAGTCGTTGGCAACATAAATATCGGGTCGTCCCGTATTGTTGAAGTCCGCCCACACTACGCCGAGTCCGTAATAGCCATTTGAATCCTCTACACCGGCTGCTTTCGAGACCTCGGTGAACGTACCGTCACCATTGTTATGGAAGAGCGAATCCCCGGCCCCACGCAACCCGCGTGGCCCACACTGCACGTCGATACCGCGATACTTGCAAAAGGAAGAACTTCCAAACTTGGGCAGGTCATCAAGATGAAAATCCACGTAGTTTACGACCATCAAATCAACAAATCCATCGCCGTCGTAATCACCGAAGGCCGCTCCCATAGACCATCGGCCGTCGGCAACACCGGCCGTCGCGGTCACGTCGGTAAACGTGCCATCGCCGTTGTTGCGGTAAAGAATATTCCCGCCCAGGCAAGTTAAATACATATCTGGCCAACCATCGTTGTTATAGTCTCCGACAGCTCCCCCCATCCCGAAGCACGAAGTAGCTAAGCCTGATTTCGCAGTCACATCGGTAAATGTACCGTCGTGATTGTTGTGGTAAAGAGCCCCGAAGCTCTTCACGCCTTTCACTGCCATTTCTACCGTCGGAGCATTCGTGAAATAAATATCGGGCCAGCCATCGCGATCGTAATCCAGCAAAAGCACTCCCCCGCTCATCGATTCCACAATGTATTTCTTTGCTGGATCGGAGGTGTGCCTGAAGGTGATGCCGGTTTTGGAGGTAATATCTTCGAGTTGCGGAACAACCCGCCCACTGCACTTCACAGACTTCGCGCCGGGTCGTGGGGGTGCGGGCGTAGGATGGCCGTTCTGCGCGTTCGCAAAGCTCCCCATACAGCAGACCACAGTGATGAATTGTAGAGCTCTGAAATGGGATGAGCCACGACGCGCACAGGTTCTCTTCTTCATGATGGGTTGTATTTTACTGGCTTGAATCCAATTTCGATTTGGCAGACCGTCTATCAGCGACCTTTCGCGAGACGTGCCGGTCGTCTGCAACGCCAATCCCTCTACAATCCTCCGTACCGTCACAAATCCTTGTTATCGTAAGGAGGCTGCCTTGCAGCCTCCATCTCTCGACCGACAGGGGTATCCATGACGGCTCTCAAAGTTGGAATTCCGCTCTACCCAACCTTCGACTCACTCGATGTCATCGGCCCCTACCAAACCTTTACCTTCGCAGGCATGGAGCGTCATCTCATAGCCGAAAGCTGCGCCGCCGTTACCTCATTTGAGGGCGTCAACATCATCCCTGACACTACCTTCGACGATTGTCCTCAGCTCGACGTAATCTTCGTCCCCGGAAGCGCGGACCCGGTCTCCGTCTTGCAGGCCGGCCATCCGGGCAACAACGCTTATCTCGACTTCCTCATCCGCCAGGCCACCGGAGCGCAGTGGGTCTGCTCGGTTTGTACAGGCGCATTGCTGCTCGGTGGCGCAGGCCTGTTGAACGGACACACCGTTACCACGCACTGGGCCTTCAAGGATGTAATGAAGCTCTTTCCATGCGTCACGGTCGTCAACGACTATCGGCGCTACGTGCAGAGCGGAAACCGTCTTACCGGTGCGGGCATCGCCTCGGGCCTCGATGCGGCCCTCTACCTCGTCTCGCTGCTCTATGGCGTCGGCATCGCACGTCAGGGACAACTCGCCATGCAGTACAACCCCCAACCGGCCTTCCATTGCGGAGATCCCAGCGACACCGACATCAAGGATGACCCCGGCATGGTCGCTGAGCGAATGAAGACCTTCCACGTCGCCGAAGTGATGACTGCTGTAACAAAGTGGTTGGAGGAGTAGCCGGAAATCTCTCGTTAAGCTCTCGTACGGAGGGATGATACGAAGCCCATATAGTCGCCTCGAGCCCTCCGGCGAGATTTCGTGGCGACCGACGATTGAGGTGTTCCGAAGCGGGGGCGATTGCCACATGAACTTTCTTTCTCGTCGCATCTGGACAGCTTCACATACACTCTGGCCGATTCAGGCATACGCAATTCAAATGATTGAGCCGCGAGTACCTCCCATCAGAAACCCCACACCGGGAGAAGTGATGCCTCATATCGCCTTACCCGAACACCTGCCGGGCATCAGTGCGGCCTTCGCCTTCCGTCTCGAAACCGCCCCATGCGCGCGCTGGCACACATTCTGCTTTACGAGTCGAAGAGTCTCAGCTCCGGCGAACGTGAGTTGATCGCAACCTATGTCTCCAGCGAAAACGAATGCCATTTCTGTCAGTTCAGCCATGGCGCAGCCGCGGCTGCGCATCTGCGCGACCCTGCCATCGTCTCTCAGGTCAAGACCGACTTTGGACACGCTTCCATCTCAGGAGAATGAGGTATAAGCCACCCATGGAATACGATGTTGCCCCAGGCAGCGATCAGGCTCGCCGGCGATGGCCTCTCCATCGAAAGGTTGAGTGAGAACCAGCCCAAGGTAGGGCGACAGGGCTGAATAAAGTCGCTACCTTCTAATTCGAAGCCCTCCTGCAGCGTCCCGAAAGGGGCGCTGAATTTTTTTCAGGATTGGAGCATCGGCGAACACGACAGAGTATCCTCGACATCGATGCTTGAACGCACACTCCACGACAGATATGGTTGGTAGTCATGCGAGGATTCGTTCCAGCTTTCCGTACCGGAGTATGCGCATGGGCGTTGTTATTAGGATGCGGACAAGCATCGGGCCTCGATCCTCGCACGCAACTGGACGAATACACAAAACAAGTCTGGAACACCGAGAGCGGACTACCGCAGGACTCCGTTCATGCAATGCTACAAACCGCCGATGGCTTCCTGTGGATCGGGACTGAGGGTGGCCTCGCACGATTCGATGGATATCAATTCCGCAGTTTCGATCGCGAGAGTACGCCCGCACTGGCCGGTAATGACATTCGCTGCCTTCTCGAAGATCACTCAGGTGCCCTCTGGATCGGAACCGCTTCCGGCCTGACACGCCTGAAGGACGGCCGAACGCAGGAGTTCGGACCCGGCGACGGCGTCCCTCCAGGAGCCATCCGCACTCTATTGGAGAGCGGCGACGGTCGCTTGTGGATATTGACGGTCGGTGGCGTTGCCGTAGCTCCGGTGGAACATATAAATGTCGGGAAGATTAGCTTTCAGCCCCTTTCGCAGCGCGATGGGATACTGGGCGGCGATGTGCTTTCCCTGGCAAACGATTCTGGCAATGGCGTATGGATCGGTACCTCACAAGCGCTCAATCATCTAGGGGGGTCACGGGCGGATCATGGTTTGTCCGCAACAATAGGCAAAGACGTCAATGCC
>Ga0302302_1002320_pt1 | contig 11191 bp, 9 predicted proteins | sample III_Palsa_E1_3_FD_198766 | JGI IMG/M metagenome (GOLD analysis project Ga0302302, IMG submission 198766) | Peat permafrost microbial communities from Stordalen Mire near Abisko, Sweden - III_Palsa_E1_3 | ecosystem: Environmental > Terrestrial > Soil > Palsa > Peat permafrost | place: Sweden...
GATCCAGCCACTGATGTATTTGTCGGTGCCGACCACACGCAGCGCCAAGGTATCGCCGATCGGCAGATTCACCATGACACTGCCGCCGCCGTTCCAGCTGCCGCCCGACTCCGTGTACGAGGTGTTCAGATCCGCTGCCGCATCGAACTTGCCGAGTTCCGGCTGATTAGTAACGAGCTTGATCGTGCCGCCCATGGAGCCGGCGCCGTAGAGCGTGCCTTGGGGGCCGCGGAGCACCTCGACGTGGTTCAGATCGAAAAGATCCGGATCGATGACGGTGCGTCCGTTGAGCGCCACCGCCGACGCGGACAGAGGCGTTTCATCGATGTAGAACCCGACCGTCGCCGTGGAACCGCCGGCAGATGTCAGACCGCGCATCTCGTATTCGGTCTGACCAGGACCCGCCGTGCGCATCGAGACGCCAGGCACCTGGGCTGCGAGGTCCTCGACCGAAGTGATGTTCCGATTCTGCAGATCGTCGGAACTCAGTGCCGAGAGGCTGATCGGCGTTTCCTGCACGGTCGAGGAGCGCTTTTCGGCGGTGACTACGACCTCCTGCAGTTCCTCGCCAGCCTCCGCGGCTGCCGCCAACGCTCGATGCGGCGCATACAGCGCCAGCAGCGGCAGCGATGCCGCCACGGCCGATGCAGTCAGCCAGGATTTAGTGGTCCGACCGTCGCAGCCGACGCTGACAGTTTGCGGCGCTCTTGGCATGTAAAGCTCTCCCAGAAGAAGTCGATCGGCAAAGACCAGTTGGCATCGGCAGGCACACCATGATTTGATTTCTTATCGTCTACCGTTTGCATGGCAGTGAACTATGTTGCATACGAATATCATGCGCAATGAAGACTGGTCAACTGCGGCGCGTGTGGTTATTGCGAGACATGGCGTTCGCGGCTAGCTTGCCGCGGGCGGCGCGGGCGTCGACGTGAGGACTGTGTCGAGGGGGCGCACCAGCGTGGCGCGCCGCGTGCCAACCGTGCACTAAGCTGCGACACTGTCGAGATTCCCGGCGTAGAAGATTGAGCGAGGTTGAATGATGAGTGCGCAGATCATCGATGGCAAAGCCGTGGCGGCGAACCTGCGGCGCGAGATCGCCGCGCGCGTGGCCGAACTGAAAGCCAGTGATGGCGTTCAGCCCGGACTCGCGGTGGTTCTGGTCGGCAACGATCCGGCCAGTGAAGTCTATGTGGGCAGCAAGGCACGCAGCACGGTCGAGGCCGGCATGCGCTCCTTCGAGCACCGCCTCGCCGACACCACCAGCCAGGCGGAGCTGCTGGCGCTGATCGCACGCCTGAACGCCGATGACAGCGTCGATGGCATCCTGGTACAGCTGCCGCTGCCTAAACAGATCGACAGTACCCTGGTGCTGCAGGCCGTCGATCCGGCCAAGGACGTGGATGGCTTTCACCCCATCAATGTCGGGCGCGTCGCCACCGGGGCCGGCGGCATCGTGCCTTGCACCCCCTACGGCTCGCTGCTGCTCATCAAATCGCTGAACCGGCCACTGGCGGGACTCGATGCGATGATCGTCGGCCGGTCGAATATCGTCGGGAAACCCATGGTGCAGCTGCTGCTGGGCGAGCAGTGCACGGTCACCATCTCGCATTCGAAGACGCGCAACCTGCCGTGGCGCTGCCGCCAGGCCGACATCCTGGTGGCGGCCGTCGGCCGCCCCGAGATGATCCGCGGCGACTGGATCAAGCCCGGCGCCATCGTGATCGATGTCGGCATCAATCGCCTGCCGGCCGATGCCGGCGGCAAGTCCCGTCTGGTGGGCGATGTGGCCTTTGAGGAGGCCCGCGCCGTCGCCAGCGCGATCACGCCGGTGCCCGGCGGCGTCGGTCCGATGACGATTGCCTGCCTGCTGCAGAACACACTGCAGGCCGCGCGCGAACGGCGTGCGCGATGATCATCAAGGCGCTCGCGGGCGCGCCCCTGATCGTCTTCCTGCTGATCGCCACGACGCTCGAGGTCAGTGGCGATGCGGTCGTGCGGCTGGCACTCTACAACCACGCCGGCTTGTTGCGCGCCGGCCTGTTCGTAGCCGGCGCGTCGCTGCTGTTCGGCTACGGCTGCATCCTGAATCTGGCGCCGCTGGAGTTCGGTAAGGTCGTCGGCCTGTATATCGCGACGCTATTCGTGGTCTGGCAGATCATCAATTTTCTCGTGTTCCGCACCGTCCCCACGCCGCCGATACTGCTCGGCGGCGCGCTGATCATCGGCGGCGGCGCGATTGTGTCGTTCTGGAAACCGGCTTAGCCCGAGGCGCTGCGCTTCTTCTTCTCCGGGTCATCGAACGGCAGCGTGTGAGCGGTGGCGCCGCCCTTCACGTTCTTGCCGCGAATCTCCAGGCGCTTGCCGGCCACCGCCGCGGACAGTTCCAGGCGCGCCAGCGCCATCGACTTTTTGGTGAGCGTCGAATACATGCCGCAGGTGACGACACCCACTTTACGGCCGTCGGCGTAGACCTCATCGCCCAGGTCAGCCGGCGTGTTACCGTCGACCAGCAAACCGAATATCCGGAAGCGTTCCTTGCCCTTGAGCCGGTAGTGCAGCTCGGCGCCTCGAAAATCGGTCTTCTTGGGGCTGACGGTGAAATCCAGGCCGAGCTCCCACAGCGAATCGCCCGGAGGATCCTTCTCGAACGGGTACATCTGCGACATGTCGTAGGGATAGAACAGCAGGCAGCTCTCCACACGCAGCATGTCGAGCGTGGCGAAGCAGGTGGCCGTGATGCCGAAGCTCTTGCCCTCCGCGAGCACGCTATCCCAGATGTGGCCCGCATCTTCTGCCTTGCAGAACAGCTCGTAGCCGCGCTCGCCGCTGTAGCCGGTGCGCGAGATCATGACCGGGCGGCCGAAGAGCTGCGCCGGCATGTGGTGGAAGTACTTGAGCTGGCGCACACCCGGCACGAATTTCTCAAGGAAATCCACGGCCACCGGCCCCTGCAGCGACAGATCGTGCAGGTCATCGTCGACGATCATCGCCGCATTGCGGCCGACCACCGCCTGCGTCAGCGTTTCGTGACCCGCGCCGCTGCCATGCACCACCATCCAGGCGTTGGGTGACATGCGGTAGAGAATGCAGTCCTCGATGAAGTGGCCCGCATCATTGAGCATGCACGAGTAGGCGGACTTGCCGGGATAGATCTTGGTGACATCGCGAGTGGTGGCGTAATGCAGGATGGCCGAGGAATGCGGACCGACCAGGTAAAGCTTCTTCAGGCCCGATACGTCCATGAGACCCGCCTTGGTGCGGATCGCGACATGATCGAGGGCCATGTCATGCGCGTAGGTCCACGCCGTGCCCATGCCGTTCCAGTCCTCGAGCTTCGATCCGAGCGCGCGATGGCGGTCCGCGAGAACTGAATAACGCCAACTGAGTGCCATGTACTCTCTCCCCTAACCTTGAGTTGTCTGCCGTGTATTCGGGCGTCTACTCGGGTGCTATGCCCGGAGTGGTCGGCGAGCCGTCGTCGAACTGGGACAGCCACTTGACCGCTATCGGGCGGTGGCGCGTGAGACCCTTGTAGTCGACCAGGGCCGGATGCAGGTCGCGCAGCACGCGGTGCACGCGACGCGCCCATTTGGGGATGGACGCGACGTCCCCGAGACTGAGCATGTAGGTGCGCACCATGAAGACGATGCCGTTGGAGCGCGGCAGTCGCCACAGCCCCTGCAGCTCGGTGCGCAGATGCAGCTTCTGCGCCACGTTCTCGATCGTCACCGTGGTGCGATCAGGTCCCCATTCGGGATAGTTGTGAGGTGAACTGTCGAGATTGGCGTTCACCGTCATGGTCCAGTTGTAGCGGCGTATGGGCTCATTCAGCCGCAGGTTCAGCAGGAACTTGAGCGCGCGATCGAACACGCCCATTTCGTGCCCCAGCGGCACCGGCCCGTGCCATTCCTTGAAGCTCATGCCCATGTCGAAGTCCATGGACCAGTCGGCCGGACCCGTGACCATGCCGCCCTCGACCCACAGGTCGTTGTCGCGCTGATCCATGATCACCCAGTCGCCCTGCAATTGACGCGTTATGTATTCGAGCGGCTCGTACGGGAGACTCTTGGGCTCGCCGAAGACGAATTTTTGATCCAGCCCCAGCGGGCGGTTGATCCAGTGCCACTCGCGCCCATTGCGAGTCAGCGAGAATTTGTCCGGGTAGGACTGCGCCAGCGACTGCATGCCCAGCTCGAGCGTGTCCCACTGCGCGCTCATCATGTGCGGCAGCGCCTGGATGCGCAGCGGGTCGTTCTTGATGACGATGGCGCGCTCGCGGCATTCCTCTACATAGTGCTCGTCGCAATCGATCGGGAATTCGATGACTGAACCCACAGGCCCGGGCACATGCGGCTCGATGTTCACCGAGTACATGTAGCGGTCCTCGGGAAATGGCAGCGGAAAGCGCCGGATGGCCGCCGGGCTATTACGGAACGTGTAATCGCCCCGATAGACCTGATCCTGCTTGAATGCAACGTTCATGACGGCTCCTTAGAGATCCAGTACCAGCTTAGTGCAGCGTGCCCTGGAAACGCATGGCATGATGACCTTGCCCGATGCCTTCTCCTGGTCGGACAGAAAATGATCGTTGTGGATCAGTTCGCCATCGACCTCGACGACTTCGGTGCGACAGAAGCCGCAGACTCCGCCGCGGCACAGATAAGGCGCATCCACCCCGGCCGCCTCGATGGCTTCGAGCAGGCTCTGGTCCGGCTGCACGTGCACATCGATGCCTGATCGCAGCAGCGTGGCATCGAAGGCATCGCCCGTGGGCGGCGCGGCAAATTTCTCATAGTGCACATGGCTGTCGGGCCAACCGAGCGCGTGCGCGGTATCGAGTACGCGCGTGATCATGCCGGCCGGTCCGCAGACATACACGTGGGTGCCGAGCGGCTGGTCCCCGAGCAGTCCCTCGATGTCGATGAAATGCTTGTTGCTGTCGTGATAGAGACTGACGGCCGTGGGCTCGTTGCCCGACAGCAGTTCGCAATAGGCACCGTACTCGGGCGAGCGAGTGGCGTAATGCAATTCGTAGGGAACGTTGCCGGCGCGCAGATCGTGCAACTGCGCCATGAAAGGGGTGATGCCGATGCCGCCGGCCAGCAGCAGGTGCTTGCGAGCGAGCTTGGCTAGGGAAAACAGATTCACCGGGTGCGCAATTTCAATTTCGCTACCGACACGCACCTGCTCGTGCATGAAGGCAGAGCCGCCGCGCGAAGGGTCGACGCGCAGCACGCTGATCTGATAGTTGCCTAAGTCGTGCGGAGAGCTCATCAGCGAATAGGGGTTGCGGTACACGCGCTGCGCACCGCGCATGACGACGATGATGTGCGAGCCACCGGAAAAAGCCGGCAACTCACCGCCCGCGATCGGCTCGAGCGTAAAGCGCCGGATTTGCGGGGTCACCTCTTCGATGGCGACCACACGCACCGGAATCGTATCGGCATGATCGGCTCCGCCGCTCACAGGAACACTTCCTTGATGTCGGGCCGTTCGCCCGGCGCCTCGGCATCGACCATGACGCCCATGTAGGCGGCCAGGCGGCGCGAATAGTGATCGCGCACCACCAGCCAGCGATGGCAGCTGCACTCCACGATGTTGGTCCGGACACCCTCGATGGTCGCGCGACAGTGAATACAGTGCACGCGGCGCGCCATAGTGCCGCACTCCTCCGCGCGCACCTCATCGCCGGCGAGATTAAATCCGTGCGCTATGCGCATGATCAGCCCCATGAAGCTCTCGGGCCCCGCCACGTATAGACGTGTCCCCATCAGAGCCTCGTCCAACGCGTTGGTCAGATCGGCCAGCAGCGGGTCGATGGCGTCGAATATGCGCACTTCGGCGACGTTGGCGGCGTGAAACACCTCCGCACTGCTTTGCGACGCGGCCGGGTCGGTGATGTACCAGACTCGAGTGCGTGCAAGCGCGGCCGGCGCCGCTGCTTTCAGTTCCCCGAGCAGTCGCGCCAGCGGCGCGGCGCCCACGCCATGTCCAACCATGACGTGGTAGCGGCCCGCGAGGTCCGGTTGCAGCGGCGCGTAGACCGGTTTGCTTCGAATTCCCGTGATCAGCATAAGCTTTCTTTAGTAGCGCGCCAGCGCGTGTGTGACGACCAGCACCACCACGGCGAGCACCAGCGTGATGTACGGCCAGATACCGGCGCGCCGCGTGATCTGCCGACCGGGACTGATTTCCAGGTCCTCGACCATCGAGGGCGGGAACTGTCCCTTATCCTGCAGATAGTGGCGATAGACGAACACCGGCACGATCAATGCGGCGAAGATCAGTCCGCTGCGCAGCGCGCCGACGCCAGTCACATCGGCACCCATGCCCATGAAGGCCAGGTTCACGAACCCCAAAAAGGCGCCGGCGGCGATGATCCAGCTGGGCGCGCGCCACGGGCGGGCCTGATCGGGCCGGTCCATACGGTGAATCCAGCCCGCATTCAGATTGAGGAAACTGAAAATCAGGTAGCCGACATTCGCGGCCGCCAGCACGAACACATAGTCGGACATCAGCAGCAACGCCAGGTTGAAGGCAAGATTGGTCCACATCGCACTGGTGGGTGCGCCGTGTCGATTGAGTCGCGACAGGTACTTGGGCAGCCAGCCATCGAGCGAGGCCTGGTAGAGGGTGCGCGAGGAGCCAGCCATCGAGGTCATGAGCGACAGCACCAGCGCCAGGATCAGCATGATGATCACGAAGGCGCCGCCCACGGTGCCGCCGATGTGCACCATTCGCGCCATCACCTGGGCCACGCCCATGCCGCTGTAGATCTCCGGCGCCAGCATGCCGCTGTAGACGGCAGGCGTCACGACGGCGCCGCTGGCGTCGAGCACCGCGGGAGTCACCAGATCACCCAATCCCAGGTAACCCTGGAACGTGAACGGCACCAGGGTAAAGACGACCAGGCACAGCAGACCCGAGTAGAAAATGGCCTTGAAGGTATCGGTCTTCGGGTTCTTGAATTCGCCGGTGTAGCACACTGCGGTCTCGAAGCCATAGGTCGACCACGCGGCCAGGAACATGCCGCCGGCAATGACCGTCCAGCCGGCCAGATTCCAGCTGCCCTGGCTGACCGTACCCACGGCATCGTGTGCCAGCGGCACCAGCGGAAAGAAATGCGCCTTGACGATGTCGCCGGTCAGCAGCGGCATGACACCGATCAGGATGAGCGGAATCATGGCCGAGATGCCGAGGATCTTGGTGGTGTTGGCCGAGCGCAGGATGCCGCCGTCCTGAATCAGCTTGACGGCAATCAGGATCACGGCGCCGAGCACGAACACCGCGTTGATGCGCAGGCTCAACCCGGCCTTGACGGAGCTGAGATCGAGTAGCGTCAACTGCCAGGTATTGATCACCGAGTCGGGCGCGAACAGGCCATTGAGGATGTAGCCGGCAGCCAGTCCGGAACCGATGGCCTGCACGGGCGACCACGCGAACCAGTTGCACCACACCGAAATCGGCGCGATCAGTTTGCCGTAGCGCACCCAGGCGATGGCGCCATAGACCGAAGTGCCGCCCGATTTATTGGGAAACAACCCGGCGATCTCTGCATAGGTGAAGGACTGGATGAAGCCCATGATGATGGACGCGGTCCAGACTACCCACGAAAGATTGCCGACGATGGCAGCCACGGCGCCGATCGAAAACAGCACCAGCGGCGGCACGCCGCTCGCGACCCAGAACGCGCCGGTCCAGTCGATGCCGCGCTCCAGGCCCACGGTGGTGGTGGTCGCGCTGTCTGCCGTCGCGCTGTCTGCCGCTGTACTCATGAAGACTGCTCCTGCAAGGCGTCTGCCATCTCGAAGATATCGGCCACGACGCCGTAACGCGCAACGCTGAAAATCGAGGCCGCAGCGTCGGAGTTGATGGCAATGATGGTACTTACATGCTTCATGCCCGCCAGATGCTGTATGGCGCCCGAGATTCCCATCGCGACATACAGTTTACAGGCGCTGGCGGTCTTGCCGGATTGGCCCACCTGGCGGCTTTTCGGCAGCCAGCCGGCGTCGGCAATGGGTCGCGAGCAGCCGAGCGTGGCGCCGAGCTTGTCGGCAAGCTCGCGGAATTTCTCTACATTGGCTTCCTCGCCGATGCCGCGGCCGATGGAGAGAATGAACTCCGCTGCGGTCATGTCGACATCATCGCTGGGCGGCGGCTCGATGAACGCGAGACTGCGCACGCGCGATGGCACGGCCGCCACCGCGAGGCTCGACACTGCCGGTGCGCTCGTTCCCTCCGGCGGCTTGTACACATTGCTGCGAATCGTGAGCAGCGTGATCGGCTTGCCGGGAAATTCGACCTCGATATTGACCTTCTGGCCATAGCCGCCGCGGGTCGCGACCAGGGCATCCCCCTGGTATTCGACCTGGAACACATCGCTGGTGAAGCCGTAGCGCTTTTTGGCAGCGATGGCTGCGGCATAGCCGAATGCATCAATGCTGTGCGGGACCAGTACGATAGCGGGCTTGCGCGCCTCGATCAGCGCCTGCACGGCTGCCTCCATGGGGTCCGGTTCGAACTCGGACGCGCTCACCTGCACCGTGATTATCTCATCGACGCCTGCCACGCTGGCGGCCGAGGTAAGCGCCTGCGGCGCGGCGCCAATCAGCGCGACGGCGACTTTTTCGCCCGCACGGCGTATGCCCTGTGCGGCCGTGACGAGTTCGAGCGTCGGCGGTCGCAACTCGCCGCCACGCTGTTCCGCGATGATGAGGATGCCGCTGGTGCCGCTCATGCCGCACCGCCGGCTGCTTCGCCCGCCACTTCGCGAATAATCGCGATGACGCGCTGCGCCTGCTCCTCGATACTGCCCTCGATCATCTCTGCCCGGCCCTTCTCGGGGATATACATGCGGCGCACGCGCGAGAGCGAACCCGCCTCCCCGACCGCCTCCGGGGCCACCGACAGATCGGCCAGCGACAGCACCTCGATCGGCTTGGCCGCGGCCTGCTTGATGGCGCGCAGCGAGGCATAGCGCGGCGTATTGATGCCAAGCTGAATGGTCAGCACGGCCGGCAGGTCGGCTTCCATTTCGTGCAACAGCCCGCCCTCGAGCTCGCGCCGGAATCGGACAGTGCGGGCGCCCGGGCTCACGCTCAGCTGGGTCAGTACGGCCGCGTGCGCCCAGTCGAGCAGCGCGGCCGTAGCAATGCCGGTGGCGGCGAAGGCATGATCCGAAGACTGCGCGCCCGCGAACAGCAGTTCCGGCGCCTCGCGCCGGGCGACCGCCGCCAGCACCTGCGCAATCGCCATCGGGTCGGAGCCTTCCAGCGCATCATCCCAGACCCTGATGGCGCGGTCGGCGCCCTTGGCCAGGCACTTGCGCAGCGTCTCATCGGCATCGTCGGATCCGACGCTGACGACCACCACCTCGACCGGTTCAGTGGTGGAGGCTTCCTTGATCCGGACCGCCTCTTCGAGCGCGAAGTCGTCCCACTCGTTGAGGTCGCGTAGCAGGAACTCCGTTTCCACGTCCTTGCCGTCCGCGCGGATCTCGAAGTCCTCATCGAGCGCTGCCACCTGTTTGACTGCCACCAGTATCTTCATGGGCCCTGCTGTGTGAGTTTCAGGCCGCGACCGGCGCGGCGGGTGTGCTCTGCGGTTGTGCGAGCGCCTCGCGCACGAGTTCGATCAGCTCGCGCACGACAAATTTGCCTTCGAGTCCCGAGGTCTTGAGCGCGTCCTCGAACATGGTCAGATCCTTCGGACAGCTGACCACGTAGACCTGCAGGCCCTCGATGCGCGCCGCTTCGCGGATCCGGTTCTGCGCCGGCTTTTCCGCGCCCACCGGATCGGGAATCCAGATGCGGCCGCCGCCGGCGCCGCAGCAGAAAGAGTTCGAGCGGCAGCGGCCCATCTCGATGAGCTCGCACCCGAGCAGCTCGAGAATCTCGCGTGGTGCCTCGTAGCCTTTGTTGAAGCGCCCGAGATGACAGGGATCGTGAAAGGTCACGCGCAGGTTGAGCTTGCGGTTCACCGACAGGCAGCCCTGGCGCATGAGCTTCAGCAACAGCGTGGTGTAGTGCTCGATTTCGAACTGGCCGCCGAAGTCAGGGTATTCGTTGCGGATGGTGTTATAGGAATGCGGATCGGTGGTGACGATGCTGTTGAAGGTGGCATCGGCCAGCGTTTTGATGTTGCCTTCGGCCAGGACCTCGTACAGGCCTTCCTCGCCCACGCGCCGCACATCATTGCCGGAATTGGATTCGCCCTCGTAGAGGATGCCGAAATCCACCCCGGCATCGTGCATCAGGTTCGCGAACCCGGCGGTTACCTTCTGGTTGCGCGGATCGAAGGAGGCGTAGTCGCCGACGAACCAGAGCACATCGACGGCTTCCTTGCGTGCATCCTTGACGGGAAAGCCCAGCGTCTTGGTCCAGGCGGCACGCTTGCGTTTGGATTCGCCAAACGAATTACCGGTCTTGTGGATGGTCTGCAGCGTCTTGCGCAGCTGCGGATCCATTTCGCCTTCCTCGACCAGCTTGCGGCGCAGCTGCACGATGATGGGCACGTGCTCCACGGCCACCGGGCAGACCTCGACGCAGGCCATGCAGGTGCGGCAGGACCAGAGCGTCTCCATCGATACCTGTCCCGGACCCTTGCCGTGCACATCGAGCTCGGCCTGATCGGGCAGCTGTGCGGCATTCAGCGTGCGGTTGGCGAATTCGCGTAAGGAAAGAATCACATCGCGCGGCGACAGCGGCGCGCCCACCGCGCGGGCCGGACAGGCCTCATGGCAGCGGCCGCACTTGGTGCAGGCATCGAGGCTCAGCAGCTGCTTCCAGTTGAAGTCGGTGATGTATTTCGCGCCTGGATGCGGCGCGTCTGCTTTCTCCCGCGGCAGCCGTTGCGCGGCCTTGGGGTCGCGGAACATCAGCGTGCCCATGGCCGTGAAGATGTGCTTGACCTTGGTATAGGGAATCAGCGCGATGAACAGCAGCGCCAGCAGGCCGTGAAACCACCAGAGATTGCGCCGCCATTCGCCCGCGGCAGCATCGCCCAGTCCCGCGGCCTGCAAACCCTGCGCGAGCGCCGCGCCCACGGGCGACCACCAGCGCGTATCCCAGACATCTGGCCGGTCCCTCAGCCAGACCAGGCGCAGCGCCTCCAGCAGATAGCCAGTGGCGGTGATCGTCAGCAGCGTCCAGAGGAAGGCCCAGTCCTCGCGCAGATAGTTGCTGCGGTC
>Ga0302302_1002322_pt1 | contig 11189 bp, 9 predicted proteins | sample III_Palsa_E1_3_FD_198766 | JGI IMG/M metagenome (GOLD analysis project Ga0302302, IMG submission 198766) | Peat permafrost microbial communities from Stordalen Mire near Abisko, Sweden - III_Palsa_E1_3 | ecosystem: Environmental > Terrestrial > Soil > Palsa > Peat permafrost | place: Sweden...
TTGAGGAATTGCGTCATATTGAAATGGCGTGTCACCGCAGCCCCTCAGATCAAGCGCTGCGCCTCAAGTTCGCACTTCAAATAAGCGTAGTAAATCGGCGCGGCGATGACGCCGGCCAGGCCGAAGGCTGCCTCCATCACCAGCATGGCGATCAGCAACTCCCAGGCGCGTGCGTGAATCTGGGTGCCGACGATGCGGGCGTTGAGGAAGTACTCCAGCTTGTGGATGACGATCAAAAAAACCAGCGCGGCGATGCCGACGCCTAGCGACACGGACAGCGCAGCGACCGTGACGGCGGTGTTGGATAAGAGATTGCCGATGACCGGAAGCAGGCCGATCACAAACGTCAGCAGGACCAGCGTTTTGGCCAGCGGTACGTGGATGCCGAGGATGGGCAACGCACCGAGCAGGAAGACGGCGGTGCAGATCGTGTTAATCAGCGAGATCTTGACCTGCGCAAAGACAATGTTGTGAAACGCCTCGGCCAACCGCTGACAGCGCAGGCTCAGCGCTGCGGCCAGCGGCCCGATTTGATGCGCAGGCCGGGTTCGGCTCAGCGCAACGATCGCGCCGAGCACCAGGCCGATAAGGATGTGCGCGAAAGCACGCGCCGCGCCCTTGCCAGCAACCTGCAGCGTCTCGGCGTGTTTGCGCGCCAGATCGACAGCGCCGACGCGCAGGTCATCCACGCTGTCGGGCAGATGGTTGACGATAAATGCTGGCAGCTGCTGGCGCGCCTTCTCCACCAGCGGCATCAGCTGCTGCTGCCACAGCAGTTCGGGATTGCCGATTTCGGTGCGAAACAGGCTGATGGCGCCAAGAATCAGCAGGATCAGCAGGCCCACCACGATCGCTCCCAGCGCCGCCACCACGATGACCCGCGCGCGCGCGCCGGAAATCCGCCGGCCGAACAGCGGCGACATCGAGTTGACCAGTTCATATACCAGCAGCCCGGCCAGTAACGCAGACAGCATGTGCAATCCGAGAATGATGCCCATGGCCACGGCGGCGAGAACGTAGCTGCTGGTGACGATCGCGGGCGACAACTCGCGCAGATGGGACGACAGGGAGTTCATCTCATCACCGAAAGATAATGCGGAGACTGAAGTCTGTCAGCACGCCGGCCTCGCTGCCAGCCCTCAGGGTTTGCTGTCGTAAACTTGCGCACTGCCCGACTGCTCGTTCAAGGACCCTCATGGCATTGCGCTTCACTGCCGTCGCACTCGCCTTTGCACTGCTGGCCAGCTGCGCTGACGCGCCGAAGCAAGTGCAACATTCCTCCGTCGTAACGACAGCACCAGCCGTTTCCGGAGCGACGGTTCGCGCGGATGACAATCTCAACGCCGTCGCGTGGAGCCAGACCGCGATCGAGCACGACATTATTTATCTGCAAACCTATCGCGACGCCGAGGCGCGCCTGCTGCCGGCGATGCAAGATGCCGGATGGGATGCCCTGAGCAAGACCGATCGGGTTGGCGCTTTCAAGCGTCTACCGCCTGCGGTGATCCTCGATATCGACGAAACCGTGCTCGACAACTCGCCGTATCAGGCCCGCGTGATCAAGAGCCGCGGCGAATTCAACGCGGCGGATTGGGCGGCATGGTGTCGGGAGGCCAGGGCAAGGGCGCTGCCCGGCGCCGTCGAGTTCACCCGGTTCGCGGCGGGCCACGGCGTGGCGGTGATCTACATCTCCAATCGCGCGAAGGATCTGGATGAGGTCACCCTGCGCAATCTGCGCCAGGCGGGTTTGCCGGTCAGCGGACCGGATGCGTTTCTTGGCCTGGGCACCGTCGTCGACGGATGCAAGCAGGCCGGCAGCGAAAAAGGTTGTCGCCGGCAGCTGGTCAGCCGCCGCTATCGCGTGTTGATGCAGTTCGGCGACCAACTGGGCGATTTTCTGGATGTCCCCACCAATACGGTCGCGGCGCGGCGACGGACGGTCGCTCCCTATCTGCCGTGGATCGGCACGCGCTGGTTCGTGCTGCCCAATCCCACGTACGGTTCATGGGAGCCGGCGCTTTTCAACAACGATTACGGCAGTCCGCGCGACGAGCGGCGGCAGCAAAAGCTGGACGCGCTGCGCTATCAGTAAAGCTTATTTAAAAGTCATTTTATTCAATAACTTATTTGACTAAAGAAAAGCGTTGCCTTAAGTCTAATCGGCGGCTAATATCTCTCCGCCGACACCTGCTGACCAACGCGCTTTGCAGGCAAGGCCATTTCCTTCCGGCTCTGCCGGATTTCCCTGCGAGGCTTCGGTCCGCGGGGTTTTCTTTTTATGGCACCGCAAAATCCTTCGTGCCGCCCTTGCTCAGCACCATGTCGGCCTCTACCCTGACCGGCCCGGCGCCGCCCTTCGGCCCAGCTCCCTGCGAGAAACGTGACCATGCGAGTACCGACCTTTCGCTACGCCCTGCTGCCGCTGTTGGCGGCGCTGGCCTTGACCGCCTGCCACAGCAAGGACGATCCGTCGCAGCCGGGCGGCAGTACGCCGGCGTCGGCCGTGCAGAGCTCGGTCGAGCTGATCAAGAGCGGCGATTTCAACGGCCTGTGGAGGCACACGCTGCCACCGGCCGACTACGCAACCTTGCGCGCCGATTGGGCGAGCCAGCAGAAGATGCAGCCGCCGGTCACCGATCAGGATCGTGCCCGCTTCAACGACACCATGCAGCAGCTCACCGGGCCGGACGCCGAAAACAAGCTGTATGCCGAGCTGCAGCCCAAGCTGGCCATGATGGAGTCGAAATACAAGGATCAGATTCCGGTACTGATCAGCGTCGGCGAGGCGATGATGAAAAACGCCGTGGCGCAAAGTAAAAGCGTTACCGCCGAACAGAAGACCCAGGTCAACGCCGCCCTCGACGTGCTCGGGCCGTGGGCGCAGCAGGCGCCGTGGTTCGACGCCGCCAAGGCGAAGCAGACGGTGAGCATTGCAGTGGACACCGCGCGCAAGCTGGATCTGAAAAGCGCCGATCAGCTGCGCGCGATGGATTTCGACACCACCATGACCAAGTACGCGATCGGCTATGCCGGCCTGAAGCAGCTGCTGAGCAATTACGGTCTGTCGGTGGACGACACGCTGGATTCGGTCAAGGTCACCGAGCTTGAGAACAGCAACGGCCACGCGCGGGTGAAGATCGACTACACCCTGCTGGGCAAGCCGCTGTCGAGCGAATCCAAGCTGGTGCGGGTGGACAACCGCTGGTATAGCGAGGACATGGTCAACAACGTGCGCCAGGCTCACCAGCGTTTGACTCAACCCGCGAGCGCCGCATCATCGGCGCCGGCAGCTGCCGGCACCAGTGCAATCTTCGGACCGGCGGCCAGCGGCAGCAGCGCGCTGGCGCACGCCCCGGCAGGTGCCCGCAGTGCGCCAACAAAAGACTAATCAGCGCAGCCGTTAGAATAGCCGGATGCAAACTATGTCCAGCGCGGATCATCCCGCTCGCCAACGCGCCCCGTGGTGGTTCCACCTTGCCGGTCAGCTGCTGCAGCCGTGGGTGCGCATCCGGCGCGACCCGGCCGAGCCCGCCGCGCTGCTCCATACCGGTGCACCGGTCTGCTATGTGATCGAACGCGACAGCCTGTCCGACGCGCTGATTCTTCAGCGCGCCTGCCTGGAGGCCGGCCTGCCCAACCCGATGCAGTCGCTCGCCGGCACCCGCCGCAAGCGTTCGGTGTTCGCGCTCACGCGCCGCGAGGGCTGGATCTTCGGGCGCCATCAAAAGGGCAGCCCCAACGAACCGCTGGCGCAGCTGGTGCGCTCGCTGGAAGGCGTGCCCGACCGCGATATCCAGATTGTTCCAGTATCGATCTACGTCGGCCGCGCGCCGACGCGCGACTCCGGCTGGTTCCGCGTGCTGTTCTCGGAAAACTGGGTCATGGTCGGGCGCTTCCACCGGCTGTTGGCACTGCTGCTCAACGGCCGCGACACGGTGGTGACCTTCTCGGCGCCGATCTCGCTGCGCAGCGTCACGGACGAAGCCGGGCAGATCGCGCCGGAGCGGCTCACCCGCAAGATCGCCCGCGTGCTGCGCACGCATTTCCATCGCATCCGCGCCACGGTGATCGGCCCCGATCTGTCGCATCGACGCACCGTGGTCGACTCGGTGCTCAACGCCGAACCCGTGCGCGCGGCCATCGCCGCCACGGCGGCCAAGGAAAAGATCACGCACGCCAAGGCCTGGCAGAAAGCGCAGAAGATGGTGATGGAAATCGCCGCCGACTACGCGCATCCGGTGGTGCGATCGGCGTCGTTCTTGCTATCCAACTTCTGGAACAAGCTGTACGACGGCATCTCGATGCATCATTTCGACAAGGCGCGCGCCGCGGCGCCCGGATTCGAAGTGATCTACGTGCCCAGCCACCGCAGCCACGCCGACTACCTGCTGATGTCCTACCAGTTGCACGTTTCGGGCGTGGTGGTGCCGCACATCGCCGCCGGCGTGAACCTGGACCTGCCGATCGTCGGTCTGATCCTGCGCCGCGGCGGCGCGTTTTTCATGCGCCGCAGCTTTACCGGCAACCCGCTGTACTCGGTGGTATTCAAGGAATACATGGCGCAACTGATCGACCGCGGCGTGCCGATCGAGTACTTCATCGAAGGCGGCCGTTCGCGCACCGGCCGTCTGCTCACGCCGCACGCCGGCCTGCTCTCGATGACCGTGCGCGCGTTCCTGCGCGCGCCGCGCCGGCCGGTGCTGTTTCAGCCGGTCTACATCGGCTACGAAAAGCTGATGGAGGGCAAGTCGTACGCCGGCGAACTCAGCGGCAAGAAAAAGGAAAAAGAGTCGCTGATCGGCCTGATCCGCGGACTCAAGGTACTGCGTCAGCGCTATGGCCACGTGGCCCTGAACTTCGGTGAGCCGATCGAACTGAACCCGATGCTCGACGCCGCCAGCGTCGACTGGCGCGAGACCACGCTGGACCCAGATGCCAAGCCGGACTGGCTGCGCAAAGTGGTCGACGCACTGGCCGAAAAAATCCAGATCAACGTCAACCGCGCGGCCGATATCAATCCGATCAACCTGCTCGCGCTCGCCCTGCTAGCCACACCCAAGCACGCGATGGCCGAAAGCGACCTGCTGGAGCAGCTGACGCTGAGCAAGGCGCTGATGGAAGAGCTGCCGTATTCCGATCGCATCACGATGACGCCGATGAATCCCGCCGGCATGATCGCCTACGGCGAACAGATGGGCTGGATCGCCCGCGTGCAGCATCCGCTGGGCGACGTGCTGACGGTCAGCGCCGAACAGGCCCCGATGCTCAGCTACTTCCGCAACAACGTGCTGCACCTCAACGCCGCCGCCGCCTGGGTCGCGTGCTGCTTCCTCAACAACCGCCGCATGTCGCGCGCATCGGTGCTGCGACTGGGTCGCATCATTTATCCGTTCATCCAAGGCGAGCTGTTCTTGCCGTGGGATGACGACGGCTTTGGCGCGCAGCTGCAGGACACCATCGATTTCTTCGTGCGCCGTGGCCTGCTCGAATCCAGCGGCGACGGACGCGTGCTCGAGCGCAGCGCCGGTCAGGACGACGGCGCGTTCCAGCTGAAGGTGATCGCACGCAGCCTGATCCAGGCCTTTGAGCGTTACTACATCACCATCGCGGCGCTGACCAAGAACGGCCCGCACACGCTGACCAGCGCCGAGCTGGAGAGCGCATGCACGCTGACGGCGCAGCGGCTCAGCCTGCTGCAGGAACTGTCCTCGCCGGAGTTCTTCGACAAGTCGCTGTTCCGTGGCTTCATCCAGAAGCTGCGCGAACGCCGCGTGGTGTGGACCGACGACGCCGGCAAGCTCGATTACGATGTCGCGCTCGAAGGCATGGTGCGCGACGCGCGCGTGATCCTGTCGCGCGAAGTGCGTCACTCGATTCTCAAAATTACCCCTGGCAACAACGAGAAGGACGCCGCCGCCGGCAGCAAGCTCGATGACGAGGAAGAAGCCACCGCGCCGCTGTCGCCCGCCATGCTCGCCGACCCTGTGGAGAGCGGCATAACACCGACCGCCGAACCCGTACTCACCGACGCGTCCAGCGCCGACCTGCACGATCGCCACGTCGCCACCGAACATCACAAGCACGAACATCACCACGACCAACCCTCTTCGTAGGTAGGGTTGAGCAAATGGCGAAACCCAACACCCCGCCATGACGGCCTTCACGCGCGTCCGCCAGACGCGACCCTTCATCACAGGCGCCGTCACGCCCCATTCCTGTAGCATTACGGGCATGAACGAGCAGCCCAAGCCCAGCACCGATTCCACCACTCATTTCGGTTTCCGCGACGTACCCGTCGGCGACAAGCAGAAACTGGTCGGTGAGGTATTTACCTCGGTCGCGCGCAGCTACGACCTGATGAACGACCTGATGTCGTTCGGCATCCATCGGTTGTGGAAGCGCCACTTCGTCGCCATCAGCGGCGTGCGCCGCGGCGACCGCGTGCTGGATCTGGCCGGCGGCACCGGCGATATCGCCGCGCTGCTGAAGCCGGTGATCGGCGAGACCGGTGAAGTGGTGGTCGGCGATATCAACGCCGCCATGCTCGGCGTCGGCCGCGACCGCCTGACCGATCGCGGCCTGGTCAGCGGCCTGCGCTGGACCCAGCTCAACGCCGAGGCGCTGCCGTTTCCCGACAATTCGTTCGACGCGGTGACCATGGCCTTCGGCCTGCGCAACGTGACCGACAAGGACAAGGCGCTGGCGGACATCTTCCGCGTGCTCAAGCCCGGCGGTCGACTGCTGGTGCTGGAATTCTCCAAGGTGCAGAGCGAGCTGTTCGGCAAGCTCTACGACTTCCACTCATTCAAGGTGCTACCCAAGCTCGGCCAGCTGTTTGCCGGCGACGCCAACAGCTACCAGTATCTGGCGGAGTCGATTCGCAAGCACCCCGACCAGCAGACCCTGAAAGGCATGATGGAGCGCGCCGGCTATGGCCGCGTCGAAGTGCGCAACCTCAGCGGCGGCATCGTGGCGATCCATCGGGCTTACAAGCTCTGAGCTGACGCCGATGGCGAACCGAACCAGGGCGTTTTCGACGACGGCCGCCCTGTTCGGCTGGTTCGCGCTGACCTTGCAGCTGATCCTGACGATTCAACTCGCGGTAGATAACGGCCGCAGCGTGCCAGCCGCGCTGTGGCAATGGATCGGTTATTTCACGATCACCACCAATGTACTGGTTGCCCTGGCGCTGACCGCGTCAGCGCTCGGTCAGCGTGGGGCGAAAAGCAAATTCTTTGGCCGTCCAGACGTCCACTCGATGATCGCCATGAGCATCGTCATCGTCAGCCTTATCTACAACCTGCTGCTGCGCCAGCTGTGGCATCCGCGGGGATGGCAGCTGCTGGCGGACGTGCTCATGCATGACGTGATGCCGCTGCTGTTTTTGCTGCACTGGTGGCTGGTGATACCCAAGGCATCGCTGCGCTGGCGCCAGGTCGGCGCCTGGCAGGTTTATCCCGCCGCCTATTTCCTCTATGCGCTGGCACGCGGCGCGCTGAACGGCTGGTACCCGTATCCGTTTCTCGACGTGCCCACGCTGGGCTATGGGCAGGTGCTGATCAACGCGCTGGTGATACTGCTGGCCTTCGTTGCCGTGGGGCTGGTGCTGGTGGCACTCGCGCGGCAGCAAACGCGCCGTGGGCCGAAAGCGTTCGAGCGCTGATCAGCGAGCTATTGATCGGTGCGCTCGCAAGGACTCAACGCGATGGCTCGGCCGCATCGGGCGAGCGCAGCACATCGATGCGCGTTACTTGGCGAATCCAGCGCGCCGGCCGCTGGTCGGTCGGCGCGATGACGCGCAAAGGCCCTTCCTTCGCACCGAGCGCCTTGCCGTCGCGCTGGTCGGCCAGGATTACCGGTTCATTGCGAAACTGCGGATCCAGCTCGGCTAGCGCATACACCACGCGATAGCCGTCGGCTGCGCTGATGCGTACATACAGAGCCATGTTCTTGCCGCGCAGCGCTTCGCCCAGCGGCACGCCGGCAGCCGAAAGAATCGCGCTCAGCGGCACCCCCGACCAGCTGCCGCTGACGCCGTGATCGCTGCCCTGCACGGTAACGCGCGGCAGCTTGGCCAGCGCCCCGGCGTCGAGCACTAGCGGATGGCTGACCTCACCGCCGACGGTGACGCTGGCAGAAGCGCTCGGTGTAGCGATATCGGCGGCCGCCACGGAACGCGGGGCAAGGCCTAGGCCAAAAATCAGGCCTGCGAAGCTCACAACGAGTCGGAGAAAGTACTTAGGTAAATCCGTTCTGCACATAGATCTGATCCCTGTCTGATTTGCTGCGAGGTCCATCGAGCTCGGCGCAGGAGCCAAGCCTACGAGACCTCGTTCGCCACCACCGAAACCGGCGCCACGGCGCGAGGGCGCGTATTGGCCAGCACCACGCCGAGAATCGTAATAACGCCGCCCACCAGGGTCAGCACCCCGGGCTGCTCGTGCAGCCACAGCATGCCAATCAGCACCGCGATCGGCGGCGAGAAATAGATGAAGCTGGAGACCTGCGACGCCGATGTGCGGCGTAGCGCCGCGTTCCATGCCAGGTAGCCGACAAAGGTGGGAGCCACACCGAGCCATACAAGCGCTGCGATGCGCGACCAGGGCGCCACGGCCAGCGCCTGCGGCAGATGCCAGCCGAACGGCAGCGCGCCCAAGGTGCCGGCAAAAAACGTGAATGCCGTGACCCCCAGCATGCTGTTGCGCGCGAACAGCGGCTTTTGCCCGACAAAATAAATCGCCGAGGCGATCACGCTGACCAGCGCCAGCAGGGCCATCGGCTGAAATTGCACCTGATTGCCGCTGGCCAGCACGACCAGCACCACGCCGAGCAGGGCAACGCCCAAACCGGTGAGCGTGCGCACGGGCAGCCTCTCGCGCAGCCACACGGCAGATACCGCAACCGTGGCTGCCGGGATCAGCGACAACATGATCGACGCCGTGCCGCTGGCGATGCGCGTTTCCGCGTAATTGAGGCAGATGTGATACGTCGTCAGCCCGATGACGCCCAGCAGCGCCAGCTGCGGCCAGTCGCGGCGTGCCGGCAAGGGCACGCGCCGAATCACCAGCAGCAGCGCAAAACAGATCGACGCCATGCCCAGCCGGGCCAGCGCCACTTCGCCCGGCGTGAACGAGGGCAGCGCATAGGCGATCGACGCATACGCCGACGACCACGTCAGCAGCGCAGCGCCAATACAGGCGAGCGTACGACCGTCGAGGCGTTCGGTGCCGGTCATCGAAGAAATTTCACAGGAGGGACTCACGCTCGGACAGGCACTCATCGTAATTCGTGAGGCCGCGGCACGCGACGCATTTATCCGGCCCGATCGATGCAACCAGTACTTTTGTCACGGTCGCCGCCGCGCCCAGCCACGCATACTTCCAGGACGCTTTATCGAGACGGGGCCTTCATGCGTTACCTGATTTCACTGCTGCTGGCCGGCACGCTGACGCTGGCGCCGATCATCCCCAGCCTTGCCGACGATGCGCCCGCGCCGGCGAAGTCCGACGCCAGCAAAAAGCAGGCGGCCGACGATGCCGCGGTGCCGAGCAGCGAAAGCGCCGTGCGCACGCAGCACAGCGCCAGCATCGGTGGCCACGCGATCAAGTACACGGCGACGGCCGGCACGCTGATCATTCGCGACGACAAGGGCCAGCCGCAGGCCAGCGTGTTCTATGTGGCTTACACAGTCGATAGCGGCAGGGTTGACAGCGACAAGGCCGAGAAACGGCCGGTGACCTTCCTGTACAACGGCGGCCCCGGCTCGTCGAGCGTCTGGCTGCACATGGGCTCGTTCGCGCCGGTGCGCATCGAAACCGCCAGCCCCGAGGCCACCGCGCCGGCGCCTTACCATCTGGTGCCCAACAGCGACAGCCTGCTCGACAAGACCGACCTGGTATTCATCGATGCCGTCGGCACCGGCTATTCGCGTCCGCTGGGCAAGGCCACCGGCAAGGACTTCTGGGGCGTCGACCAGGACATCTCCGCGTTCAGCCGCGCCATCCAGCGCTACGTGAGCATCAACAAACGCTGGAACTCGCCGAAGTTTCTCTACGGCGAAAGCTACGGCACCACCCGCTCGGCCGCGCTGGTGGATGCGCTGCAGAATGACGGCATGAGCTTCAACGGCGTGGTCCTGATGTCGTCGATCCTCAACTACGGCATTCGTCTGCCCGGCTACGACGAAATTTATATCGGCTATCTGCCGAGCTACGCGGCGGCGGCCTGGTATCACAACAAGCTGGCCAACAAACCGGCCGACCTCAAGGCCTTTCTCGAGCAGGTGCGCACCTTCGCGCGCGGCCCGTACGCCGCCGCCCTGGCCCAAGGGCAGAACCTGCCGGACGACCAGCGCGACGCCGTGGCACGTCAGCTCGCCGCGTACACGGGTCTGTCGGTGCCCTTCATCGAAGAGGCCAACCTGCGCATCGACCTCGGCCGCTTTCGCAAGGAGCTGCTGCGCGACCAGCGCCTGACGCTGGGCCGCTACGACAGTCGCTTCACCGGCATGGATGCGGATGCGGCCGGCGAAACCCCCGATTACGACGCCTCGGATAGCGGCATTAGCGGCGCCTTCGTCAGCGCATTTCACGACTATCTGGATGGCCAGCTGAAGTACCACAGCGACCTCGACTATCGCCCCACCTTCGGCGATATCAGCAAGGACTGGGACTGGAAGCACAAGGCCGCCGACCAGCGCCGGCCGCTGCCGACGGCCTATGTGGCCGGCGATCTGGCGCACGCTATGCGCACCAACCCGGGTCTGAAGGTGCTCTCGGTCAACGGCTACTACGATTTCGCCACGCCGTTTTTCATCACCGAATACGACCTGGCGCATATGAACCTCGACCCGACGCTGCGCGGCAACCTGCAGTTTCTGTATTACCCGTCGGGTCACATGATCTATCTCAATACCGATGCCCTGAAGCAGCTGAAGACAGACCTGACCGGCTTCTACGATCGCGCCGCACCCGCGCGCTGATTGCACCTTTCGACACGGAATGATCGCCATGCGTAAAGAGATATTCGCCCCGTTTGCCCTTGCGCTGCTGCTGACCCTCGGCAGTGCCGTGCATGCCGACGACGACAAGTCCGCGGACGCCAAGGCGCAGAGCGACAAGGACAGCAAGAAAGATGCGCTGCCCATCCCGCCCGAACGCAGCGTGGTGACCAAGCACAGCGTGCGCATC
>Ga0302302_1002323_pt1 | contig 11188 bp, 9 predicted proteins | sample III_Palsa_E1_3_FD_198766 | JGI IMG/M metagenome (GOLD analysis project Ga0302302, IMG submission 198766) | Peat permafrost microbial communities from Stordalen Mire near Abisko, Sweden - III_Palsa_E1_3 | ecosystem: Environmental > Terrestrial > Soil > Palsa > Peat permafrost | place: Sweden...
GAAACCATATTCAATCGCCAACAACCTGAATAAGAAAGAGATAAACCTATGCCAAATAAAAATGAACTTGCAGCACGCCAAAAAGCACCATTAGCAACTCCAGCAGATTTCGATCCACAAGCAGTTAAGGACATCTCAGGAGGTCTCAATGCGCTGCTCGCTGACGTGTTCGCTCTTTATCTAAAAACAAAGAACTTTCATTGGCACATGAGTGGGCCACATTTTCGCGATTACCATCTGCTTCTTGATGAGCACGCCGACCAGATCTATTCGATGACCGATGAAATCGCCGAACGCGTCCGGAAGATCGGTAGAACCACGATACGGTCAATAGGGCACATCGCTCGTCTACAGCGAGTCCAGGACAATGACGCCGATTATGTTGAACCGGCCGATATGCTGAGCGAGCTTCGAGAAGACGAGAAGGATCTAGCAAAGCGCATGCTCGCTGTACACGGCCTTTGCGATGATGCAGGCGATGTCGCTACTGCAAGCCTCCTTGAAAATTGGATCGATCAAACAGAACGTCGTATTTGGTTCCTCTTTGAAACAACTCGCGGCTAAGACATTCAGTTACCTGGTGCGAGACGGACATCGTGCATAGAGCACAGCGAGCGTCCCTTTCAAGGGCAACGCAGCCTGAGAGGGACGCGGAATACCGTCTGGCCCTGTCGCAATTCGACACTACGTGTCATTCGTCTGACAGAAGCTTGCGGCTCTGCAGGAACCCTACCCAGCTAGCTATTGATTCTAAAAGAGATTTCGAATGGCATGAATCGTGCAATGACCTATGCAGACAAAGTAATCGCGTCGCAAAGCCGGTATAGGCCAACGACGACGCGGACTCTGCAAAAGGGAGTTCAAAGAACATATGTGGATCGTCAAAGTTGCCCTCAATCGACCGTACACATTTATCGTTCTCGCGGTTTTGATTCTCATCGCCGCGCCGGTCGTAATTTTGCGCACGCCAACCGACATCTTTCCCAACATCAACATTCCAGTTGTTTCAATTGGTTGGACATATACCGGTCTCAATCCAGAGGAACTCGAAGGCCGCTTGACGACGCCGTACGAGAAGGCAATGACTACGCTGGTCGACAATATCCAGCATATTGAGTCGACAACCTATAACGGCGAAGCAGTCGTGAAGGTGTTTCTGCAGCCCGGCGCTTCGCTGGATACGGCCAATGCGCAGGTTACCGCAGCATCGCAATTCATGTTGCGGCAGCTCCCTCCAGGCACACTTCCTCCGCAGATCATCAACTATTCGGCATCAAGCGTGCCCATCCTGCAGCTCGGCGTTTCGGGAGATGGACTATCGGAAGCGCAGTTGAACGATTACGCGACGAACTTCATACGTACGCAACTTATCACCGTACCTGGCGCGGTGGTGCCATCGCCCTATGGTGGAAAGCAACGACAGGTCAGTATCAACATGGACCAGACCGAGATGCAATCCAAGGGCATTGCTCCGGTCGATGTGCTAACGGCGTTAGGCCAGCAGAGCGTGGTGACGCCTTCAGGTACCATCAAGATCGGCCAAGCGGAATACGACGTTCGGACCAACGGTTCCCCGCGAACGATTGAGGCGCTTGCGAATATCCCGATCAAGCAAGTCAACGGCACCACCATCTATCTGCGCGATGTTGCCAGTGTCAGCGATGGATATCAAGTACAGACAAACATCGTACGCCAGGACGGGCGTCGTGGTGTCTTAGTTTCGATTCTGAAGAGTGGCAATGCCTCGACTTTGGATGTCGTCAAAGGAATCCGGTCGATCCTGCCCCGCGTGGCGAGCACAGTACCGCCACAACTGAGGATGACACCACTCTCCGATCAGAGCATCTTCGTACGCGCAGCTGTAAAGGGAGTTATCCGCGAAGCTGTAATTGCCGCCGCTCTTACAGCAGTAATGATCCTTGTCTTTCTGGGAAGCTGGAGATCTACGCTGATCATCGCGATCTCAATCCCGTTATCAATTCTTTCATCCATCATTATTCTCGGACTCATTGGCGAGACTATTAATACGATGACGCTTGGCGGATTGGCGCTCGCCGTGGGCATTCTGGTCGACGATGCTACTGTCACAATCGAAAATATCGAGCGCTTCCTTGAACAAGGCTATGAACTACGCGAAGCCATTCTTGAAGGAGCGTCACAGATCTCAGTGCCGGCCATGGTCTCGACGCTCTGTATCTGCATTGTGTTCATACCCATGTTCTTTCTCGGGGGCGTGGCTAGATACCTATTTGTCCCCTTGGCCGAGGCCGTTGTCTTTGCCATGCTTGCAAGCTACCTGCTGAGCAGAACCCTAGTACCTACGCTTGCTATGTATCTGCTGCGCGCTCAGGCACATGGTGCAACTACCGCGAGCGGACTCTTCGCCCGCCTCCACGCAGGTTTTGAACGAGCCTTCCAGAGCGTGCGAGACCGATACCATTCGCTGCTGCAAGGACTCGTCTCGCGCCGCCGCATATTCATTCCGTCATTCCTTGGACTTTGTCTCGCCGCTTTCGCTCTCGTGCCGTTCCTTGGCGAAGACTTTTTCCCTCAGACTGACAGTGGTCAGTTCATTCTTCATGTGCGCGCCCCTTCCGGGATGCGCATTGAAGAGACCGCACGCCTGTTCGATCAGGTTGAGGGCGAGATCCGCAACGAGATACCGCCTGCGCAGATTGACAATGTTCTCGACAACATCGGTTTGCCCTACAGCGTCCTGAACACTCAGCACCTGACAAATGGCACGCTGGGTGCGGGTGATGGCGACATCCTGGTGACACTCAAGCCTGATCACGGACCTACGGCAAATTATGTACGCGCGCTCAGGCGCAATCTGGCCCGCAAGTTTCCTGAAGCTACGTTTTACATGCTGCCCGCCGATATCACGACGCAGATTCTCAACTTCGGATTGCCCGCGCCGATCGACGTCCAAATTGAAGGCAACGATGCGAGTGCAAGCAAGGCCCAGGCTGACAAAATTCTTGCCCAACTCCGCGACATTCCCGGACTAACCGACCTTCGCATTCAGCAACCTTTCGACTATCCCACGCTCCAGGTGGACGTGGATCGCACCAAGGCCGCACAAGGTGGCTACACGGAACAGGATGTCGCGTCCAGCGTGCTCAATTCGCTGAGTGGCAGCTTCCAGGTGGCGCCCTCGTTCTTCCTCAACTGGAACAACATGGTGAATTACAGCATCGTGGCGCAGACGCCGCAGTACAAGATGGATACGATGCAGGATCTTGAAAACATCCCCATCAACCGCACAGCGCAAAGTACACCCGGTGTAGTTGCGCCTGCTAACCCCGAAATCTTGAGCGACCTTGCCGACGTCGAGCGCGGGCATGAAATGGAGGTTGTCAACCACTACAACCTGCGGCGCGTTGTGGATATATATGCGAACGTGCAGGACCGTGATCTGGGTGGAGTGAGCCGGCAGATTACAAAGATTTTGAATGCGAATGCAGAATCATTGCCTCGCGGCACTTATGTCACTCTAAAAGGCCAGGTTCAAACGATGAACAGTTCGTACACTGGTCTGCTCGGTGGCCTGATCTTCTCCATTGCGCTCGTCTATCTGCTAATCGTTATCAACTTCCAAAGCTGGACAGACCCCTTCATCATCATCACCGCGCTACCGGCAGCCCTGGCTGGCATTGTGCTGTTTCTCTTTTTTACACGGACAGCGCTGTCAGTACCCGCCTTGATGGGCGCCATTATGTGCATGGGCGTGGCTACGGCCAACAGCATCCTTGTGGTTTCTTTCGCAAAGAGCCGTCTGGAAGAGCACGGCGATGCAATCAGTGCGGCCGTTGACGCTGGCATCACGCGCTTCCGCCCCGTCATCATGACAGCGCTGGCCATGATCATCGGCATGGTTCCCATGGCTCTCGGCATGGGCGACGGCGGGGAACAAAACGCACCGTTGGGCCGCGCGGTCATAGGTGGATTGCTCTGTGCCACGATCGCTACCCTGCTTTTTGTTCCAAGCGTCTTCGCCCTGATCCACGGGAGAAAGAAAACCGAGCCGTCAGCGCAGAAAGAGCACCTTGTGGAGGAGTACGCATGAGCTGCAGCACTGAATGGCTTGACGAGGAGAAGATATGAATACACAGGAACAGGTAGTCCCAGTAGCTGAACCCGAGGTTGCCACAGCACACGCTGAGCAGTCGCCAATTGCTCAGCCAACTCCGCAGATTCAGCAGGCTACGAATCCACGAGGCGTTCGCACTATCGCGATCATTATCGCAGTCGTATTATTCGCCGCGATTGCCTATGTACTTTACTTGCGCTCCACCAGTGAGAAGAGAGTGGCCAATGCGACCGAGGATGCTGCTGTTCTTTCGGTCAATGTTATTCAGCCTACGACTGGCTCACAGTCTGGTGATTTAGCTCTTCCTGGCAACGTAGTGGCGTTTACGGATACGCCCATCTATTCGCGGACCAACGGCTATCTGAAGAAGTGGTACTTTGACATCGGTTCTCACGTTCGCAAAGGTCAATTGCTTGCCGAAGTGGATACACCTGAGATCGATCAGCAACTAGATCAATCGCGCGCCGAGTTGGAGCGCATGCAAGCCAACGCAGATCTTGCTGGGGTAACCAGCAACCGGTGGCAAGCTCTGTTGGCCAAGCATGCCGTCTCCCAACAAGAGGCTGATCAGGCGCGCAGCAATTACATCGCCGCACAGGCCGCCGTGGACGCCAGCAAAGCCAACGTGCGTCGGCTGGAACAGCTCCAGAGCTATGAGCGCATCACTGCGCCTTTCGACGGCGTCATCACCGCTCGCAACACCGACATTGGCGACCTCATCAATGCAGGTTCCGGCTCAAATAATCCCCGAGAGCTCTTTCACATGGATGCGGTCAATAGTCTGCGCGTTTATGTCGCAATCCCCGAAGTTGACTCCGACTCGATCCACGATGCCGATCAGGCAACGCTGACAGAAGACTCCAATCCTGATCTTAAGATTTCTGGCACCGTAGTACGCAACGCAGAGGCTATCGATCACACCACGCGTACGCTTAATGTCGAAGTGGATGTTGACAACTCGAAAGGGGTCTTGCGTCCCGGAGCCTATGTCTTCGTCCATTTCCACCTGCCCGCAATAAGGAACTCAGTCACAATTCCATCAAATACCCTGCTCTTCCGCGCCGAAGGGCTTCATGTTGGCGTCGTCCGCAACGGCAGTGTCCTGCTCGTGCCTGTCACCATCGGCCAGGACTTTGGCAACACCGTGGAGATTACGTCGGACCTTACGACTGCTGACGAAGTTATCCTCGACCCCTCGGACTCATTGGCTAGTGGCATGCATGTCCATGCCCAGGCAGTGAACATGCGAGGCCAATCATGATCATGGCCAGCATCCAGCGTTCCGCCATCCTTCCGTGCGCGGTGGTGTTGGGGTTCGCCCTAACGGGCTGCCACGTGGGACCGAAATACGTACGTCCAACAGTTCCAATGGCTCCGGCGTTCAAGGAAGCGCCACCGGACAGCTTTAAATCTGAAGATGGATGGAAGCCTGCACAGCCAAGTGACGCTCAATTGAAAGGCGACTGGTGGACACTCTTCAACGACTCACAGCTGAATATGCTGGAGGCACAGGTCGATCAAGCCAACCAGACGCTCAAACAGGCTGATGCTAATTTTCGCGCCGCTCGTGCAGCAGTGCGCTTCAACAAGGCATCCGAAGCGCCGACGATAGGAGCCTTGCCGAGTATGGGCGCATACCGGGAGTCCAACCATCAGCCGTACTCGAATATCACAGGATCCAACCAAGGAGAAGGCAACTTTACTCTTCCCTTCGATCTCGATTATGAGATCGACTTATGGGGACGCATACGCCGCACGGTTGCGCAGTCGCGTGAGCAGGCGCAGGCCTCGGCCGCTGACCTCGAGACTGTGAGGCTTTCACTGCACGCTGAACTGGCATTCGATTATTTCGATCTGCGGTCAGCCGACGCGCAGAGCAAGCTTCTCGATGACACGGCCAAGGCTTTCCAGAGTGCTGTACAGCTAACTGAGGACCGCTACAACGGCGGCGCATCTCCGCTTTCCGACGTGACCCAAGCTCGTACTCAACTCCAGGTTGCGCAAGTGGCTGAAACGGATGTCAATATCCATCGGGCTGCATTCGAACATGCGATCGCTGTTCTTATCGGAAAGCCCCCTGCAACATTGACGTTACAACCTGATCCCATCACAGTTGCAGCGCCTACGCTACCCGCAATCCCAGGCATGCTTCCATCACAGTTGCTGGAGCGCCGCCCGGATATTGCATCCAGCGAGCGCAGCGTAGCCGCAGCGAATGAGCAGATCGGAATAGTTAGTGCCGCCTACTATCCCACGCTGTCGCTTTCAGCCGCAGCGGGATTTGTTGGAACATCGGCAATCAACTGGTTCTCATGGCCGAGCCGCTTCTTCGCTGTCGGCCCCACAATTTCCGAAACACTTTTTGACCATGGCCGGCGTCGCGCCACCACCGACATCGCCCTCGCACAATACGAAGGTACCGTGGCCGCGTATCGCCAGACCACCCTCACTGCGTTTCAACAGGTTGAGGACAATCTGAATGCGCTACACAACCTCGAGATTGAGGCCGGCCAACAGCATGGGGCAACTGCCTCGGCACAGCAGTCGCTCGATCTCTTCAATATCCGATATGAGGATGGCGTCGATAGCTATCTCCAGGTTATTACCTGGCAGACCGCGTTGCTGGAAAACGAACTTAACGACATTGCAATCACGCAGCGGCGCTTCGAAGCCAGCGTGCTGCTGGTTAAAGCGCTGGGCGGCGGCTGGGATGTGTCCCAACTTCCGCAGCAGCCCTAACGACGTAACAAGAATATGAGAGGAAGCCATGCCAACAGACGTATTGAAAAAAGATAAGGTCAAACTTGGATTTATCGGCCTCGGAATCATGGGAAGCCACCTGACGCGCCGCCTGCACGCCGCCGGTTGGAATATTCGAGCATGGAATCGCAGCCCTGAGTCGACAAGAGAGTTGAATCAAGAAGGCATCCCGATCGCAACATCGATCGTGGATCTTATGGCTAATTCGGATGTGATTCTTTCGTCTCTGGCAAACGATGCGGCCGTTCAATCTGTCTACAGCGACATCGGCGGCGTCTTCTCTTCGGCAAAGCCCGGCACCATCGTCCTTGAGATGAGCACGATCTCTCCGCAACTGTCTCATCTGCTGCACCGAGAGGCGTCGAACCTGGGTATCAGGCTTCTTGATCTTGCAATCTCTGGATCGGCACCGGCAGTTGAGGCAGGAACTATCACCCTGCTTGCAGGCGGAGATCAGAATACCTTCGAGCAATGTGAACCAATCTACTAGTCCATTGCGAAGCAGTGGTTTCGAATGGGCGGCGGTGCTTCCGGAGTTCAGATGAAGCTTGTCGTTAATCTCCTCCTCGGTGTTGGAATGCAAGCCGTCGCAGAAGCGGTGTCGCTAGGTGAGCATCTTCAACTTGATAAGGCTGTTCTGTTGGATGTTCTGTCGAAGACTGCGGTGATCCCTCCAGCACTTGTTGGGAAGTTCAAGAAGATTGAGAGCGATGACTACTCGCCACAATTTCCTTTGCGGCTTATGAGCAAGGACATGAACCTGATTATGGAGACGGCCAGAGCTGTCGATGCAGATCTGCCCGCTGCATATGCAGCTAAATCTGTACTCGACGCAACTGTGAAGACGAGTGGGGATCTCGATTTGTCCGCCATAACGCCGTTTGTGTTCCAGCACGCAAGCGAGCAGCCAGATCTACGGCAGACACCAGGTTCAAAGACGGCGTGGCTTGATTTACTCGATCCGGGCGATTGACTTTCAAACAATAAAGAAATTTAAGGGGGAAAATATGGAACCTTCATCGATTCGCGTCGTCCGACGAGAGCAGTTCGATTCCGGCACAGCACAAACACCTGGATCGACGCGTACAGCAGCAATCTATCCCGGGGCCGGAATCGTTTCGCCGATGTGGGGAGGACTCTTTCTGGTTGAGCCCCGGGCCCGAACGGGAATACACCACCACGGAGAGCAGCATACGATCGCATACGTCCAGACCGGGACTTGCGAGATTCGGTGGGGCGACCGGGGTGAGTTCGAGGCAACCGCACAGGCCGGGGACTTCATTTTCGTCCCTGCATGGCTTCCACACCAGGAGATCAATCCTTCACGGGAAGTCCCTTTCCAGTGGATCGTAGTTCGCAGCACACCTGAACCAATCGTCGTGAATTTGCGCGATGACTTTTGGGATGACATTAATTGGCTTTTGACAGGCCCGCGAGCTGAGGGCTAACAGCATTACTCATTACAGAAGAAAAGGAGCATAGAGATGACGTACATACCTGATGAAAAACGATACGACGGAGCGTCGTATAACCGGTGCGGACGATCGGGAATCGTCCTTCCGCCGATATCTCTTGGATTGTGGCAGAACTTCGGCGGAGTGAATGTCTTTGAGACAGGCCGTGCGGTCATTCGCCGAGCCTTTGATCGAGGCGTAACGCATTTTGACCTGGCGAACAATTATGGCCCTCCCTATGGGTCTGCCGAAGCGAACTTTGGCGAGATTCTGAGGAAGGACTTCAGCAGTCACCGCAATGAACTCTTGATTTCAACAAAAGCCGGTTGGGATATGTGGCCGGGACCTTACGGCCTGGGCGGATCGCGCAAGTATATGCTCGCCTCTCTGGATGAGAGCTTGCAGCGCATGGGCCTTGAGTATGTCGACATTTTCTACTCTCATCGGCCTACCATCGATGTTCCGCTGGAGGAGACGATGGGTGCGCTAGTTCAGGCAGTGCGGCAGGGTAAGGCCCAGTATGTAGGAATTTCGTCATACAGCCCCGAACGAACTCGCGAAGCTGCCCGCATTCTGAAGAGCGAAGGAGTTCCTCTTCTCATTCATCAGCCGTCCTATTCAATGCTGAACCGCTGGGTAGAGCAAGATCTGCTTGGCACGCTAGACGAATTGGGCGTGGGTTGCATTGCATTCTCACCTCTGGCTCAAGGGCTGCTGACAGACAAATATCTCAATGGCGTGCCCGAGAGTTCCCGAGCAAAATCAGGAGTGTGGTTCGACAAAGAATTTCTTAGCCCAGAAAATATTGGACGAGTGAAAGCGCTCAACGAGATTGCGAAAGGACGCGGACAGTCCCTGGCTCAGATGGCGATTGCCTGGGTGCTACGAGATAAGAGAGTGACCTCTGCTCTGATCGGAGCGCACAGCGTGGAGCAGCTGGACAACTCACTCGATGCCACCAAGAAGCTACAGTTCACAGATGCAGAACTAAAAGAGATTGACACCTACGCAGTAGATGGAGCCATCGATTTGTGGAAGGGCGCGCGGGAGGAAGCCGCATAACCAATAAATGCAGAATGCGCCCTGTCTTCACGGCCAGGGCGCATTTATTTGCGTGTCTATGAGGCTCTAAGCGCGCGGTGCTCGTTACGAGTGAACTGCGCATAGCTGCGGCGCTTCGGAATAAGCCATCGTCTCAATGATCTCTAGCAGATCATCTATTCTCGAAGCTTTTGGGTAAAAGGCATCGGCAGCAACACCAGGGGGGACGTCATTTCCCGAAAATGCGCTGCTCATCGCGATAACACGCGTCATGGGAAACCGCTGTCGCACGACGGGCAGGAGCTCAAATCCTGACATCCGAGGCATATAGAGATCTGACAAAACTATGTCTGGAATTTCGTCGCGCAAATCTTCCAAGGCGGCTACACCATCAGATGCGAGTCGTACGGTGTATCCAGATAGCCCAAGAATGTCGCTGAGCAGGTCGCGAATTTGATCGCTGTCCTCAACAACCAGAATCGTTGGCTTCCGGGTTCTGATGGCCCCACTATGTTCGCTCGGTGTCATAGATTGCCTCCTTGCCACTGCTATCAAACAACTGGGGTGCCAGACTTGGAAATTATGCGTGGGCCCGTGCCAAAGAACGCAGCTTATCTAATTTATGACCTGCTGTGAGACGCCAAAATTTACTGTGGGCCGGGAGATGCCGAACTTTTGCATTTTTGCGATCAGGGTCGTGCGTTTCAGACCGAGCTTTGCAGCAGCGCCATCCGCGCCCCCAACCATCCATCTGTGCTCTTCCAGTGTGCGAAGGATTAGATCGCGTTCGATCTCCTTCAATGTCGAAGGCGCACTTGAGGCCGATGTATTTTCCATTTCCGCAACAGGCAGGGGGTTAGGAAGAACACCGTCGTTTGAGAGGATCACGGCGCGTTCGATCAGATTTTGCAATTCGCGAATGTTTCCTGGCCAAGAGTAGGAACTGAGCGCATCCATAGTCTCTTCAGGAATGTAGTCGACTTGCCTGCCGGCGCGACGGACGGACAAGTCTACGAAGTGCTTCACCAGCGCTGGGATATCCCCGCGTCTCGCGCGTAATGCCGGCAGAAGTATTGGAAACACGTTTAGACGGTAGTAAAGATCACTGCGAAACTCCCCCTGTCTTGTCATCTCCGGGAGATCACGGTGTGTCGCGGCAACGATCCGAACATCAACCTGTTGCGTCCGGTTGCTACCTAGTCGCTCAAACTCTTGCTCTTGCAGTACACGCAACAGCTTGGGCTGCAATGCCGGCGGAATGTCACCCACTTCGTCTAGAAAGAGCGTTCCCTTATCAGCCATCTCGAAGCGCCCGAGCTTCTGTGTAATGGCCCCGGTAAACGCACCTCTTTCGTGGCCAAAAAGCTCGCTCTCCAACAAGTCCAGGGGAATGGCGGCGCAATTCAGCTTGACGAAAGGACGCCCACACCGCGAACTAAGATTGTGAATTGCACGAGCGATTAGTTCTTTCCCAGTACCGGTTTCTCCCTGGATCAATACAGTGGAACCGGTAGGTGCTACCCTTTTTACCTGTTCAAGAACCGCTTCAAGTGCAGGGCTGCTGCCGATAAGCTGTTCGAATCTGCGCGGTGAGGAACCTTGATCAGCGTGCTCGAAATTGTCGGTTGTACTCAAGACGCCCTCCGATGCCCTTCTCGTATATGTTCTCTATCAGCTCAACGCTCTAGAGCGGCCCGAACACTATCGACCAGAAGTTCGTCGTCAAATGGTTTTGAGAGAAACTCAACAGCACCTGCTCTCATCGCCTGAAGCCGCATATCTTGATCGCCGTGTGCGGTGATCAAGATTATCGGAATCTGACAATGTTCAGCGTTCAATC